>Ga0209381_1002798_pt1 | contig 20349 bp, 7 predicted proteins | sample DewCreD2012metaG_FD_184111 | JGI IMG/M metagenome (GOLD analysis project Ga0209381, IMG submission 184111) | Hot spring sediment bacterial and archeal communities from British Columbia, Canada, to study Microbial Dark Matter (Phase II) - Dewar... ...
GGCTGATAGCTACCCTGGAACTTGAATACATTAGCAGCAGGATCTTTACCAGACCACCAGGTAGTAACATTCTGATCAACAGGATGTTGACCTGGTACTGATACCATATTCCAGCCATTGGAAATTGAAACAGACAACTGAAATGTGTTTGATTCAACCGCAGTAAAAGAACCTGTCATTCCAGGATGGAATAAACACTCATAGTTGTAATCACCTGCAACAGTAACCTGATATAAAAATACATCACCCGTACCTGTAAATGTATAGTTCCAGGAAGCAGCACCTGTAGGAATAGTAGTTGAAGTTGTGGTATGCATGCCTTCAACTAATGTCCATTTAACAAAATCTCCGACCTGAACAATAAAATGCGGAGGATCAAAAAAGTTGCTCATTACATTTACATAAACTGTATCTGGTATTGGTACAGGAACACCATCAAATTCATCAGCACCGATATCTGGAGCAGTTGCACCACCATTCAAAGAACCAGCAGGTCCAGGTCTTACATCCCCATCGATATCGAAATTTATTCCGGGAATAGTTGCTCCACCAGATTCCAGGCTAATAGGATTTAATCCGGAATTTATATGAAGATCAAGAGTGCTTGTAAATTTTGGGTCAACAAAATATGAATTTGAATCTGCATTTAGTGTTACTTTCCAGTTTTCAAAAGTTGTGATGTCCGAACCAAAGTAACCGAATACATTCCCACTATTCCAATAAGCATTATTATTAAGATTTGAAAAAGTAGTGGTATTGGGTGAAAATATAGTGTAGTTTTTGGGATCATTACCGACTCTTCTGTTAAGGAAAATATTATTTCTCACATCAATATTTGTAACAGCAGCAGAAAGGTATAAACAGGATGAGGGTAAATTGGCAGCAGTATTGCCGATTGTATCTGTTATACTTACAGAATTATGATATACTTTGTAATCAGTTCCACCAGCAATTCGGATTCCAACAAGGTACAAAGATGTATTTCCATAAGTGCTCAAATCATAAATCATGTTATTGTCAATTCGATTATTGAAACATCCTGTTGCAGATGAAAAATAAATTCCAACTGAATTGAATCCTAAAGTACCTGGTTGCTTAATGGAATGAATTTTATTCTTACTTACAATTGTGTTATTCACATTACTGCCAAAATAAATTGCCCATTTACTAACTTCATAAATCATATTGTAAATATGATTTTCGCTAACCTCCGGTGCTGAAGCCGATTGAACATAAATACCATACTCAGAGACATATTCACTGCTGTCATTTGAGCCTATAACATTTCCTCTGATTAATAATCCATTCATCAGACTTGTTGATGTACCTCTGGCAAAAATTCCTATTCTTGACTTGCTAACTACATTTTCGATAAAACTAATATTAGTCATTTGTGCACCACCGGTGCTACCTGTGGATAGATTAGTGTTGCCTGCATAAATACCAAAAATATTTGATGAAGCTTTAGAACCTGCCTTAATCAAACAGTTTCTTATCAAAATATCATTCATGCCAACAGTTGAACCTTCACTGATAAGTGCAATAACAGCTGAGTTAGAAGTGGGTGATGAATTTTCGAAAAGTAAAAAGTTCCCATCACCATTATATCTTCCATCAATTGTAACTCTGTCTGCACCAGCAATTCTTATTAAAGCTCCTGTATAAGCTCCCGAGATCGATTTTAATCCGGAATCTGCCGGTTGAATAGTCAAAGTATAATTCCCGACACCTTGCTCAACCCATTGATTTAATGGATTGGTTCCAGGTTCAGTAAGATTACTTACAATTTTAGCCGTCAGATTTCCAATCATAATATTTTCATTTATTGTCCGGAAAAGTCCTCCATCACCGGTTATTGAAGGAAAGTTTCCACCTGTACCAATGGTTACTTCTCCATTCAGGAGAATATAAATTCTGTAAAAATTGATTTCGCCAGTGATAGGGAAATTTGCTGATGAAAGATTCACTGAAACTGGTGGAGTTGCAAATGTACCGGAATTGATAGCTACATTTGGAGTTGATGCTAAATCCTGAGCAACAACAAAATATTGAATTGTATCACCTTGCTGAACACCAGTTCCTCCGAATAATAAAGAATAATCTATAGTAAATTCAAACGGAGAATTTGATGAGATACTTTCGGTAAATTTCCAGCCATTAGTTAAAGATGTATTATCGACAAATGTATTATTATCGGAAGCTCTTTTATAATATATACGAGGAGCCAATCCAGGAGTAGTGTTAATTCCGCTTTGATCTATTATTACCACATTTGAAAGTAATCTGTTAGAATTTGAAGTTGTATTTGTTAAAACCGTATAAGTGATTGAAGGAGCTGTTATATCCTGACTAATGCCATTAAATTCATCTGCACCAATATCGGGAGTTGTAGAATTGCGTACATCATTATCGAAATCATTGATAACTGAAATAGGAGAAGTTATTGGAGTACCGCCACTTTCTGACTGAGTAGCAACATCGGTTCTCACGTGTAAATCATATGGAGTAGTTGAAGTATTAATAAAAGGTATATTCTCACTAAATGAATAAGTTTCCCTCGGTGCCACTCTCGCTTTAAAATCATCAATGGTTTGGTCATAATTTGTCCCATCAAAGAAAATTACATTTGATGCACTCGGTGTTCCTGAATAAAAACAATTATTGTTTGAAAGTGTAGAGTAATTATTGAGATTAACATTCGCTGCACTTCTTCTAAAAGCAGCAGTTTTACCAGTACCGCTTGATTGTGATAAATTAATAACTATGTTATTCCTCATATCAAGCGCGGCTGTAGTTGCGGTTGTACTATTAGTGTGATATATTCCTGCACTGCCAAAGTTTCCACCACCACCTGTAGCATTCAGATATATGGAATTGAAATATACTCCGATATATGAATTAGCAGTTGTACTTGTAATATTTATACCACGAATACCATCTGACTGAGTAGAGATAATTGCTCTTAAATCTGAAATAAAATTATTATAAATGTATGTATTAATCGGACCTGTTGCGACAGTAATCCCTGCTGCATAGTAACCGCTGGTACTGTTTGTAGTCAGATTATAAATTTTGTTCCCATAAATCAAAGTATTTACTCCAGCAGTTATATTAATTCCGTGAATAAATGCAGCACAACTATTCCCATATATTTCATTTCTATATATTTCAACATTGGTTGTTGCAGTAGTTGGATTATTATAAATACAATACATAGCTCCCGAACCACCCGATTTTGTATTATTTCTAATAATATTACCATAGATGTTAAGGTTATATGCACTGGCTAAGTTATATATTAACCATACTGTATTTGAACTTGTAGTCGGATAAACACAGTTCTCGATAATATTATTGTAGATGTTTATAGTATTATTTGTTCCGGAACTTCCTGTTGAATTTGTTATACCATAAATCAGACTTGTACCACCTTGATAAAGTGTGACAGTATTATTGTAAACATCAAGATTAGCATTGGTTGCAGAGCCGGTCCTTATTCCATAAATAGCTCCCGTGTGAGATGGTCCTCCACCATTTACTATATTATTAGCTACTTTTAGATTATTCTGATATTCTAAATTCATTCCGTATGAAGAAGTCGTGCCACCTCCAAAATTAGTGATTGAATTGCCACCTTCTACTCCGACTTCATTATATTGATCATAGTATGTCGGTACAGTTGAACCTGCCAACCTGATACCAATATATACATTAGAAATGTTATTATTATAAAATTTACAATAACTCATTATATCAAGTGAATCCGACAGTGTTAATGTAGATGTTGAATTAGCCAGATGATTTCCCGAGTATATTCCTGTTGATGAAGCGTTTGATACACTAAGTGAAATATTACAATTTTTAATTGTGACAAATCTGCAGCCATCAACAGGAGCTGTTGCATTTCGTTTAACCAGTGCAAATCCCCATTCCATTTGGGTAGTAGGATCATTGTTCAAAGTATTTTCTGAAAGATCAATTCCGTCAAATGTGATATAGTCACCTCCTGTTATTTTTATAATACCATCAGTTGTCCCAACTCCGATTGCTGCAATTATTTTAGGATTAGAACCTACGCCCGATTTTTGAAAAATAATTGGAGATGTGGATGTTCCGGAAGCCGAAATGATGCCCGCATTCGGATTAGAAAAAGTTTCAATGTGACCTGCTGCTACATTAAAGGTTACACCACCCGCACCAACACCTTGCAAGTTCAAATCAGTTATTGCTGATTCAATAGTAGCATAATCACCTGGGATTAATTTTGTCCCGCTTAGCTGAGCTTTTAGGTTAAGCGAGAATACAAAAACAATCGAAACCGAAAAAGACAGTAAACCCAATTTGTTAATTAGTTTCATGATGCCACCTTAAATTAATTAAATAAATTTGGATGACATTCTTTTAGAGAATGTCATCTCTGTTTTTTGGAATTTACTTTAATAACATCATCTTCTTAACAGAAGAGAATTTGTTAGTCTTCAGTTCGTAGATATACAATCCAGTAGATACTTCACTTGCATTCCACTGATATCTGTATCTGCCTGCTTCCATCTTTCCGTTTATCAACTCTGCAACCTTCTCTCCCAATGCATTGTATATCGTTAACCGTACATTCTCTACATCCTCTGGCAATGAGAACTCTATCGTTGTTGTCGGGTTAAACGGATTAGGATAATTCTGTTCAAGTGAGTATCTGTCAGGAATAATATCACTCATCACATTCAACTTACTTATCTGAGAATTGCTGATTGTTATTTCTTCACCTGACTTCAGTCTCTCATTTATCTGCTTACCAGTCTCGTCAGTTATCCTAATCATTATTCCTTCTACTCTTATTCTGACCGGATATTCAACACCCTGCATCTGAATGGTCTTCAATGCACTGCTGAAATCTTCAACGAATCTTCCGCTTGTGTATCTTACATCGAACATATCAGTAAATGGAACAGGAGGAAGTTCAAAGAAGTCAAGCGGAGTTCTGTTGGCTTGTTTACCCTGAGCAACATAGAGAGTGTAGGACTTACCGGCATTATCAGTAATGATAATCTTACCGAAGTCATCAGCAATAAAGTCAGAGAGTTTGAAGTTTGCCTTAGGACCAGGATTTATGTTAATCTGACCAGCAGCAGTAAGTTTAACCCAGTAACCATAGCCAGGAACAAGATTGCTTGCAACCTGATAACCACTGCCAGGAGTGTAACCATAAACGAATCCTGAAATAAGACCAGAAGGATTGGTAGTAAGAGCAGCAGTAGGAGCTAAGAACTCATAACCACCAATGAGGTTCCAACCAGCAGCAGCATTGAGAGGATCGTGAGCAACTAGATTTATACCACCGGATGGCCATTCATCACCAGTGTTGTAGGTATTAGCACCGAGATGTTTCATCCAGTAACCAAGACCAGGTTGAACAGTAGTAACAGGTTGATAGCTACCCTGGAACTTGAATACATTGGCAGCAGGATCTTTACCAGACCACCAGGTAGTAACATTCTGATCAACAGGATGTTGACCTGGTACTGATACCATATTCCATCCGTTTGAAATTGTAACTGATAACTGAAAGGTTGTTTGTGATGACAAAGGGATCCATGTATTTGCTACACGGATTCCATCAATGAATAATTTGGGTGATGAACTTGTTGACCCTTGTCTTAATGCAAACATAGCTAAAGAGGTAGCATCTGTTCCAGCATCACCTACTATTAAATCTGGTAATGGTTCATTACCATCAAGAATTGGATTGATCCACAATTTAACTGAATCATTAGTTGTTCCTCCATCATAGAATTCATACTTCACAACAATTAGATAAGTTGTATTGATTGAGTATATTGGTGATGTATAAATTGCATCTGAATTATTCCTTTTAGCTATACCAAAAGCAAGATTTCCACTCACGCTATCTCTTTTTACCCAAACTTTACCTAAGAAAACTGTCGTTGTATTTTCAGGACCGAAATGGAAAAAATAGTCCCCGGCGTTTTGTGCAGAATCAATACTTACCAAAAATGATGCGAACAAATTACCAGATGTGGTTGTCTGAAAAGCATGATTCACATCTTCGCCGGTATTTGTGAGATAAACTGATTTACCGATATTTGAATTCTGATAACCTGTATAACTGAGATTTGTGTCCACAACTGTAACAGGATTCACACCAATACCACTGTGAGGTATCCATCCATTTTGAGTTAAGAATGATCCAGTTGTGTAATTGAAATTTTCCGTAATTGGTAATGGTGGTAAGCTGTTAGTTGCAATGCTGAATTGTGGTATTGTTCCGTCAGTTTTATAGTCAATCAAAGTTCCTGAATTTGTGTATGGAAAAATCTTAAAGTAATAGGTTGTTCCACCATTCAATCCGAATGTAACAGTTTGAATTCCTTGGGCAACATTCTGATTAAAGGTAGAGTTAGTAATTGGAGCTCCATCAACCGGAGTTGGTATAGAATCAAAAGAAACAGAACTTGCCCTGATTAAATAACCATCTGGAGTTATACCAGAGGTTGCATCGATCCAATTAAGATTTATGTAATAATAAGATGGATTGCCAAGTAAACCGCTAAAATTTGAAACATGATTTGTTGGCTCTGGTTTAACAACAAATCCATTACAAGTAACAATAGCATCGCTCGCACCACCGCCGGAATTAGTTACGACTTCGCCATTGTACAAACCACCAGCGAGTCCGGCTTTTAATCTTGCATAGACAGTTGTTGCTGAGAGCGTACCACCGCTGTAAGGAACCAGCAAAGTATTTGTGAAAGTAGAATTGTCCAATGACACTTCATAATTTGTTGGAGCAGTTACTGTTATATTTCCTGAAGGTGGATTCAAATCACTTCCGCTTAAACTATAACTTTGGGAAGTAGATGGACCAGCACCAACAAAATAACTAAATCCGGAAAGTGTGGATGGATTCACTACTAACTGAGGTCCGGATGGAATTGTAACAATATCTTCCCAGTTTCTTCCAATCCGAATTCCATCAACAATAACAGAAGGAGAAGTTGTTGAACTTCCTTGTCTTAATGCAATTGCGTCAATTGTATTTTGACCTAAAGTTGCTGAATTAACTAACTCCGGTGATCCTGCTGAATCTTCAGATTGGGGAACGCCGGAACTAAATACCCAGAATTTTGTTGTATCATTTCCTGCAGCATTGATAGTGTACTTTACAACTAGCAAATAAGTTTGATTTTTAGAAAAATTAGTCGTGCCATAAGTGGCAGTTGAGCTATTCGAAAGTCCAAAGTTTACCTGGTCTGATACAACTCTTGCAAATATTCTTGCACTAAAAGCTGTGAAAACTGTAGGACTTGATCGGTCTCCAATGTGAATAAAATAATCACCGGTTTTACTTGTTGCTGGTTCATTCACATTAACAAGAAAAGAATAGTAAACTGTAGCACCATCAGTAAAAACAGAATCAAATCCTCTGTTAACATCTTCACCACCTGCATTTCCTACTAACGCAGCATTTCCAACACCGCTTCCCGGGTAATCAGTATAAGTTAGTCCTGCTGTAGTAGAGATGGAATTAGTTCCTGCTCCACTGTGCGCAGTCCAACCATTGCTGGTTAATAAACCACTGAACTCAAAATTCTCCACCAACAATGGTTGTTGAACATTGAATCCCAAATTCAAAACCTCTTCTGGTAAACCTGTCATACTGTTCCACTGATAAACTCTGGTGTAAGGAGTAACAGAATTTTTCCATGAGATTTTAAAATAATTTCCATTAAATGAGCTTGCGGTAGTCTGAAATCTGAATCGTGAAATTCTCTTTCCTTCACCTGGTAAAATGACTCCGTTAGAACCAGGAAGATTAGAAGATGTTCTTATGATATCACTTCCGGTAATTAAAGCCGAAGGAGGAAATGCTGTGGAAGGAAATTCCGAGTAATCAGTAACAAGTGAAAACTGAGCAGTGCCACCATTCAGAAATATGGGATCGTAATTCCAGACAAATGCAGCATTACTATAAGTAATGTTTGATGTTCCTGTATTTTGCAGATAAACATCAAAAGTTAATGAGTTAGAAGTTTCAAATGTTATATTGGATACAATCAATCTTAGTTGTTGCGCTGAGGTAAAACTAAAATTGAAAATAATGAATATAATAAAAAGAGTTCGAAACAGTTTTTTGTTTAGCATAGCATCACCTCTTTTAAGTGTTAAATATTCTTTTATGGTTTTTTTACTGAAAATCCCATAACATTATTTTGAAATACGATATTTACATCATTCATATCTGTAAGCAAGTCCCCATTCAGGTCTGTGTTTACATATCCTCCGATATTCAATACACTGTTTGTGAATACATTAACAAGATCAGATATATCAATGAGACCATCCTGATTAATATCACCTGTTATTACACACCATTTACCATTTATCAGTTTAAGGTTATTCCCAAATGCCTTTGACGATGACGTGGTAAAATCGTAACTCGAAATGTCATTAGTAAAAGTAATAGCTGTTGAACTCCAGGTCTCCAGAGAATTTCTGTTTTTAATTACCAGGTAATAAGGGACACCATTTGAAATATTGTTTAAAGCTACCTGCACATTGCCATCTGACTGAAGCAAAACTTTTTTTTGTTCGACAAGTGTGAATGGATTTGATGATGCTCTTAGTTCAACTGTAATAGAATCAGATATCATGCTTATTCCGTTAAATCTTCCTTCAATAAATGCTTTAATTGAGAGTGTTTTAATATTTGAAGGGAATGCAAATGAAGCCACTACAGGTAAATGATCTGTTGAATAATGCAAAGCATCCGCAATCAATTGTCCGACAGCGAGATTTGGTGGACTATTTATTGAGTCATTATAATGATTTCCATCATTGCCATAAACAAAGTAACTGCCTGGAATAAATGTTATTCCACCTGAATCCATTACTGCCTGAGACATTAAAATCATATCAAATCTATCATCTAAACCTCCCGGAGTTCCATCACCAAATTGTCTGGTTCTTGTTGATTGAGTATGATGAATCGAGTAAGCAGGATTATTCCAGATTCCACTCAAACTCAAAGGATCAATAACATAACCTGTCGATGATTGGTCAAGCAATTTTTGATATGCTAATTCACCGGAACGGTAAATATTAAAATCTCCTAACACTATAAAATTTGTATTTGGTGGGAGTGAATTTGTTTTCTGCCTAAGACTATCTACTTCAGCTGCCCTTAGTAATTCATTTTGTAAAGAGTCGCTTGCTTTAAGATGTACAGAATAGATTATGATGGTATCACCTGTAAGATTATAAAGAAGTTTAAACTGGTTAATGTCTCTAAGCGCAGTTCTTATTGGCGTATTGCTGATAAAAGTGAACAAATTAGATTTATAAAAAATTGCATTATCTGTATCAAAACCATCAATAAAAGTTCCTGCCTGATAATTTGGATTATTTGGAAGTAATATTTTGTTAAGAAATGCAGTTACTCCTTGTTGTGAGATCATTTCCTGAACAACAACAATATCCGGTTGAATATTTGCAAAAATAGTTCTGAAATAAGGATTGCGACTGGTAGTATCAGTTATAGGATAATTTAAAATATTGTAGGTCATTATTGTATGTTGATTTTGTGCAAATAATTCCAGGCAAAGCAAAAAAGCAATTAAAAAAAATAATGCAATTCTATTCTTCGTTTTCATTTGTCATTGATGATAATGGAGTAATTTTTTGTATGCCGTTTAAATTATTTATAAAAACTAAATTGAGGTCATATATTTCTGTTAATAAATCGTTATTTAAATCTGTTGATAAATAGCCCTGACTTCCCGAAACATTATCGCTGTAAATTAAACTCAGATCATTTGAATTGATTATTCCATCCTGATTAACATCACCACTATAAATGCACCATTTACCGTTAATAAGTTTTAAATTATTTCCATAAGCTTTATTCTGCGCTATGGTGAAATCATAACTTGCAAATCCTGATACGAATTGAATAGCTGTTGATGACCAGGTTTCAATTGAATTTCTGTGTTTAACTACTATATAATACGGTGTTGTTTCAGCAGCATTCTGAAAAACGGGAAGAACAGTACCACTTGAATTTGGTAACATTTTTTTAGATTCAATTAGAGAATATGGAGAGGTTGAGCTTCTTAATTCCACAGTAATTGAATCAGGATTAGAAGTTGAAGGATTTAAAAATCCTTCAAACATTACAGTAAGATTCAGTATTTTTGTTTGGGGAATTAAATCCCGCATAAGATATTTTACACTATTTTCAATTAAATTTTTTGCGATATTCTGATCAGCAAATTGTGAGATTGCAAACGAATAAAAAATATTCCTGCATTTTGAAGTATCACCATTGGTGTTGTAAATAAAAATTCCACCGTTTGCGGAAGTTCCACCAGTCCAATTTGCAATTCTGCTAATACCTGCAACTCCTGGTAGTACTGTCATTTCATCTCTTGCACCGTATCCGATTGTTCCACCATTGTTAACAGTGATAGGAGATGTAAAGGAATTAGGTGTAGTAAATATCGGATGATTAGTAACAGCAATTTGTAAACTCGCACCGCTTCGGTCACTTACCCAGTTGCTATCCAAGAGTAAGTTTCTTCTGAAATTAATATCAAGTTCAGTAGTTTGTTTTCTGTAGATGTAGCCGACTTCACCGCCTTCAACTAAAACTTTCCCTCCATTTACTGTGTAGTTTACAAGAGCACTTCGCTTTGTTGCATCATTAAAAATTGACGATTCTTTAACTCCAGCAGAAAGTATTACAACATCATAATTGGAAAGTGCAGAAGTATTCAATAAAGCAAAGCTTACCTGATCAACTGTATAACCTCTTTCCGTCAAAGTTGTTGAAAACAAATTTGCTGATGCACCTAAGGGAATATTGTATTCACCAAATGAAACTTTCTCTTTTGAATTACGGTCCTCTGCAGAAACATCATCATCAACTACCAGAATATTTCCTAGCGATTGAACAATATTAAAAGAGTGAAATCCTGTTGAAGGATTGTAACTTACATTTTGTTGTTGAGAAATATCTGTAGCTTTAATTCTGTATTCAATAATATCTCCGGGAGTAACACTCACAGATGGAAATGTGCCGGAATATGTGTTTCCAGATTGCAGAGTCAAACTAAATGTTGAAATAATTCCGCCATTTTTTCTGAATTCACAAATAACACTTGCTATTCCAAGATTATCAGAAACATTCGCATTTAAAGTAGGTGGAAATCTTGATGGTGTCATATTCTGTAAAGGTGTATGAGTAATTGTCGGTGGAATATTGTCAATAATAGTTTGAAAAGAATAATAATTTGTTGGTGCATTAAAAGGTGAAGTGGCTTTCAATCCCTGAATATCTGTTGCAGATATATAATAATTGTAAGTTGTTGCAGTTCCATTACCGGGAATGCTAGCGGTATAATTATTACCACCAACATTAGTCATAACAATGCTATCAGTTATTGCTCCGATGCCTCGTCCCCAATAAACTTTAATTGAAGAAGCGAATAATGGATTGACTGAAGTAATTGTTGCATTGACTACATATGGGCCGGTTAAATTTTCTGTATTAGTCAAAGGTGTATGTGTTATTGTTGGTCCGAAAGTTACAATAGTTGACCACGCCTGATAATTACCGCTCCTGTCTTCAGCCCATACTGGATAAGCTTTACCATTACCTGAAGTGATTCCAATGTAATCACCTTGATAACCTGAAGCTAAACCTGAGATTGGTTTTGGTTTAAAGTTAGCATCACTTATCTGATAATTTTCAAAAGTAATTCCGCCATCAAATGAAGTTGCCATCCACACACCGGAACTGTCAGTGGTTGTGTTTCTGTTATCATAAAAAACAATGTGCAATGCTCCGTTTGACTGATCAACTGTACACCAGGGATAGTACTGATCTTTACCATTGTTTAAAGCATCGTTATTTACTCTGACTGGTGAACTCCAGGTAGCTCCACCATTTGTTGAGCGAATTAAAACTATATCAGGATCACTGCCAGCAGGGGAGACTCCTCTTTGTGGCCAAACAATGTAAATGTAACCGTTTCTTGGACCTCCGGAACGGTCAACAGCCATAGAAGGAAAAGATGATACTCTTATATTCGTTGGTTTAAGATTTCCTCTGATTCCGAAATTAGGTGCTGAGTAAATTCTTGCTTTGGTAAATGTTACTCCACCATCAGTTGATTTTGCGAATCCAATTGCATCCTCACCATAAACACCCGTTCCCCAATTATCATAAATCGCAAATGCGGCATATACTTCTCCGTTTGGTCCAGTAGATATATTGACGCCTTGTGCATGACTTCCCGGAGATAATGATGCAGATAAATCAACGAATGAACTCCAGTTTACACCGTTGTTTGTTGAGTAGTTTAGTACAACCTGATTTTCACTCGGACTGCCGGTAACAAAATGTGTCCAGGCATCGTAAACGCGATTTACATAAGGACTTGTTAATTGTTTATCAACCCATAAATGGTTTTTATCCAAAAGGTCGCTTGCACTTGGATCAGCTCCAGCTATATAATTGGACCAGGTTGCTCCATTGTTTGTTGAAACTGATACACCTTGTCCTCCACCACTTCTTATGTATCCGATATAAAAATTTCCGTTTGGTCCAATCACAGCAGCAGGATCACCACTGTTTGAACCAATCGGTGGATTATCATAACCTGTCCAGTTTACTCCACCATTTGTTGACCAATATAGTCCGGTTCCATAAAGAGTTGTAACAGGCCAGTTTGTTGTGTTGGCACTTGCAAAAAGTATATTCGGATTTGTCGGGTGAATATCGACACTGATTTCTGATTGAGTTGAACCTGACGATGGAAGAATTCTGAAATTTGGATTAACTACTGCTTCAACATTATTGAGTTTATGAATCTGATAATAATTATACTCAACATATTTGTAGTTCTCATCTATAGGAATAAAGTAATCGGGATTAACAACAACACGAGTCCATCTTTTATCTTCTTCAGAAAGGATTTGTGAGAATATTCTGAGATTTGTTGAAACAATAAGTAGAAGAAAAATGTTAAATAAGTAAAATTTTTGTTTCATAATTTTAGAGTTATATCATTTAATTAAAATCATTTTCTTAACTGAATTAAATTCACCTGCAGTTAGTTTGTAGAAATAAACTCCGCTGGGTAATGAAGAATTAACAATGTAAAATGTAGAATGAAAGCCCGCCTCAAAATATCCATCCACAATGGTTTCGATTTCTCTACCCATTATATCATATAACTTAATTGTCTGCCAACTACTTATTGGAGACTGCCAACTGATTGTAGTGCCCGGATTAAAAGGATTTGGGTAGTTTTGAAATAATACAAACTCTTTTACGACAGGTTCTGTATTAACAAATAATTTATTTACTGAATTATCCGAAATAACTAATTCTTTACCAGAATTTATTTTTATTTCAGATTGCTTATCGCTTTCAGTTCTGATTCTGATATTTCCATTTTCGACTTTAATTCTGACAGGAAATTCAACTCCCTGAAATTGTACAATATTTTCCTTTTCACCTTCTTCAACAAATTTTCCAGATGAGAATCTTACATCAAAAATTTCAGGGAAGGGAAGAGGAGGCAGTTCGTAAAACTGTGTATCTTCTTCACTGTTAGTTAAAAAAAGAACAGAACTTTTATCGGAAGCATCTGTTATGAAAATCTTTATCCAATTTTCTTTTGGATTAAATTCTTTTATTAAAGATGAATTCAGTACAGTTGATGAAAAATTAATTTTTCCTGAGGCATTTAGTTTAACCCAATAACCTTGCCCCGGTTGAAGAACAGAAACATTCTGAAAACCATTGCCAGGTGTATAACCGTAAAAGAAGCTCGCAATCAGGTTGGCTGGAAGAGTTGAGATTGTAGAAATAGGGACTGAACTTTGATATGGTCCTATTAGATTCCAACCAGCATTACATTGAATAGAAACATTCGGAACATATAATATTCCACTTGAAGGCCATTCATCTCCTGTGTTATAAATTCTGTTATTCAGATGTTTCATCCAGTAGCCCTTCCCATTTTCCAAATCATTTACAATCTGATACTGTCCATTGAATCCAAAAACATTTGCAGATTGATCCCGGTATTGCCACCAGGTATTTATATTCTGATTGTTAGGATGTGAACCTGGAATGGAAACGAGATTCCATCCATTATATACTGTAGAAGTATAAGGGAAGGATGTTGGATAAACAGTATGAACCGCCCGCATTATCCAGCATCTTTCAGCTGATTGAATAATCAGTGGAAACCACATTGTAGTATCAGAAATTCCCTGGTAGTAACATCTTCCTGAAATAAATTCATCGTTATGAACTGCACAAGGATACTGAATCCCTAACGGAAGTTTTATAGTTATCCAGTAGTCAGAGCCAGCAGAAATAATTGGGGCATTATCATCAAATGCAAAGTGAATATAATCACCACCTTGTGTAAGATATACACTGCTATTAAAAATCTTATTATAAATCACCGGACCAGGAATATTATTATTAGGCCCGGCAGCTCTAACCTGAACTTCAACTTCCCCAACTGTAGCAAATTCTGTCTGATAAAGAAAATCCACTCCTTGTAGTTTAATATTTGTTTCAGCTGTATATCTCATACCGGCTTTAAAACGGACAAAAGGATTTCCGAAGCCCATCCAGGTATCAGCAAAATTATCGCCTCTGTCATAAACAGTTCTATTGAATGAATTAGGATAAACCAGCAGTCTGAATTTATTTGAATTGTTTAGCGGATATTCATCGCCGCCAACATTTAAAGATCCGTTCACCAAATATGTTCCTCTCGCAGGTGGTGCAAAAATTAAAGTGACACTGTCCTTTTTTAGTGGCTGGACATAATTACCCCAAACTGTTGTCTGATTTGCACCGCTTACATTCCAACTGATATTATAATTGGTCGTCAGTAAACCGAGATTTTTAACAACAGCTCTTAAGTAAATATTATTAAGTTCGATGTTCTCAATCTGATTGTCATAAAAATATTTTGTATTACTAATATTACTTTCTTTGTCGCCATCACCTGATTCAAATAATTTCTCGTATTTTTTTTCATATGCAAAATTTTCATTTTCTTCAAATGCCTGAATAGGTAATCCTGTATATTGATAAAAATTTACTAAAGCCATATCATAATTGGGTCGCATTATTTGTGGACCTGTGATATCATCTAGATACAAGTTAAATGCATCACGACCTCTGTTAACAAATGCAATATAGACTTGTTGACCTGCATAGGCTGCAAGACTATATCTTTTATACTTCCAGGAAGTTGATTGATCATAAATGATTGCAAGATTTGTCCAACCTGAATTATTAGGATTATTTGTCGGACCAATTTTTACATATAAGCTTTCGGGGAATGCAGAGCTTTGAATACTGTGCCAGAAAGTTAAACTATCATTAGAGGACACAAATAATTTTTTAGTTATTAACCAGTCGTCGTTTTGTAGTGTTGAAGATTCAAATCTGCAAGTGACTGATGCAGGGGCAGTTCTGTATTTTAAGGTAGTTCGCTGCCAGGTTTGGATTCCGTTATCACGGTTAATAACAGTCCAATCAAAAATACTTTCAAAATCAGTAAAACTTTCGTTCAGTCTCACCTGAGCAAAAGTATTGTAACTTAAAATTATAAAAACGAAATATTTGAATACATGTTTCTTCATTTAAATAAAATCATTTTTTAACCGAATTAAAATCGCCTGAGGTCATCTTATAAAAATAAATTCCACTAGTTAAATTGGAACCATCGAAATCTGTTTCATAGACACAGTCAGATTTTTCTTCATTAACTAATGTGGCAACTTCATTTCCTAATATATCATAAACCTTCATTTCTACTTTTGAATTTTGACTTTTGACTTTCAAGGGCACACTGTATCTGATCTTTGTAGCAGGATTAAACGGATTAGAGTAGTTTTGTTCTAATATAAATTTTTCAGAAATATTAGTTGTTTCTAATATAAGTTTTTTTATTTCAGAAAACTCTATTAGAGCAGATTTGAGTAAATCAATAATTTTGATTGTATTTAATTCCAAAACCTTGTATTGAAATGGTTTTATAATTTGCTCACTTAAGTAATGAATTGATCTTACATCAATATATCTCCAGAAAATCTGAGAAATCCCATGTGATGTAAACAGAAATAATAATATGAAAAATTTTTTAAAAATCTTCATCCATTCTCAGTACAGAATAATAAAACTAATGACCTCAAGCCGAGGTCATTAGTTTTACTAATTTGCTTCCCAAACAAATTGTAAAATAAAAGGGAAGAGTAATCTTTATCAGTTGTGTTTATGATTATTAAAGATTAGCTCTTCCGAATGATACTATTTCAGGAGACTCATTTTTTTAGTTTGCTTATAACCATCGGCTTGAAGTTCATATAGATAAATGCCCGAGGAATGCGATTTAGCATTCCAGTTATATATATAAGTTCCTGCTTCAAGCTGTTGATTTACCACCTGTACTACTACCTCACCTAATTGATTATAAATTGTAAGTTTTACATTTGAACTCTGTGGTAATGTAAAAGAAATATTTGTCGAAGGATTAAATGGATTAGGGTAATTCTGCTCAAGAGAATAATCCCTCGGTGAACTGATATCAATTTCAATTACATTAGAGAAACTGAACTTTCCATCAAAATCATTCTGTCTTAGTCGGTAGTAATATTTTGTGTTTGCAGCAACAGAGTTATCAGTGTAAGAATAATAATGCTGTTGAGTAGTTGTACCTTGCCCCTGAATGAAAGCAAGAGTCTGCCATTCGGTATTATCAGTTTTTCTTTGAACTTCAAAACCACGGTTATTCAGCTCAGTAGCAGTTGACCAATTCAGCAGTACACTCGTTCCCACAACAGAAGCAGAAAAGGAAGTAAGCTCAACAGGAATAATATTAACAAAGTTGATTAACATTTTAAGTCTGTTGAAAACATTAGGATTTGTAACAGAGTACATTCCGGAATCAGCCATAGGAACATTGATAAGAGTTCCGGTAATGATATCCTGAAGAACACCGTTTGCCTGATTGTGCGGCAGATTCCATCTGACATTAATAACAGAACCAAGACCAGGTTGATAAGCAAGACGAAATTCTTTCTGTCCTGTAAATGGGAAAGTAGCATTTCTTATATCAAGATAGGAACCAAGAGAACCAGAGAAATTATTCTCAGGTAAAAAGAACCTTGCTTCAAAAGCACCTACAGGAGGAAACGGTGGTACATCACTTTCACCGAAAATAATATCAATACCATCTGTACCAAGAGAATCAAGACCAAAATACATGGTTCGGCTTGCACCTGCACCATCGTCAAGAATCAAGGGCAGTTTGACAGTCGGTTCCTGAAATGGCTGTCCAAAAGAAAAATTACTGAACAGTAATACAGTCATTAAAAAGAATAAATTTTTCATAAAGTATCCCTTTAATTTATAATAAAAGTTTCCGCTCCCTGTGAGGAGCGGAATCGGAATTAGCATTATTTAATCAACATCATCTTTCTTGATTTGACGAAGTCACCTGCTACCATTCTATAGATATAGTTACCACTGGATACATAAGAACCTTGATCAGTTAAGCCATCCCAGTTGACAGTATAAACACCTCTTTCAACAACTTCGTTTACAAGAGTTGTAACTTCCTGTCCGAGCATATCATAAACCTTAATGGTTACTAGACCGTTCTTCGGAACTGTAAACATAACACTTGTCGAAGGGTTGAACGGATTCGGGAAATTCTGGAACAATTCATATTCATAAGGCAGCGGAGCCTCGCCATAGATAATTTCAACTTTGATGTTTGTAAGTTTTCTCTTATCGAGAGATACAAGAATCAGTTTATCAATGGTAATATCCTGAGGTCTCTGAATTGTAAAAGGAATATTACCAAGATAATTCCTTCCTGCTTCAATATACTTCTGACCAGCCTGATCGTACATCAGGACTCTTAATAAATCAACCTGATGGAAGTAATAACCACCACCAAGTTCTGAATCCATATTTATATTACCGGGATTATCTGGCAACTGACCAAAATGAATCTGAGCGCCACGGATTGCAACCTTTGAATCAAGATGCATTGCTATACCGCTTGATGTCAGATAAAGAATAACTTTAGCTTCTTCATCACCATTGGATTTAGCAAGTAAATCCTTCTGAGCAGCTGGTCTATTATTAACCTGAACACCAGATGGATAGAATCCTGTAAGAATAATGTTCTGAATTACAGCAAGATCTTGAACATTTACAAATCCATCGGGAGAAGGATCAGGTGCACCGATTGTCCAGGGAGCGATATCTGCTCTTACAAATTCGTTTGCATCCAATGAGTCACGACCAACGATGTGGTCAACTACATCAATCAGGTCAAGGATATCGATGAAACCATCACCATTAACATCACCATAACTTCTTACTCTGTTAGTAGCAAGTACTGTAAGAGTATTTCTTGATGGTGTAATGTTAATAGGAAATCCTTGATAGGTTGATGCTTCAGCATTTGTAATTTTGAATGTAGATCTTGCGGTATCAACCAATGCAGGCAAATCTGCTACACGGTATTTAACTTTTAACAAGTCGTTGTAATCTCCTGTAGGTAATCCACCATTCTGATTCAGGTTGTAAAGTAATACATAAACAGAATCAACAGAAGCACCGTTTGAAGTTAACGGACCACGGAAAACATTATACTGAAGCACCCAGCTTGGATCAGCAACATCAGAACCTTTCTGAATGTTCTGGAAAGTAAGGAATACATTATCGCTTGCAGATTTATTAACAAGCAATCTGAACTGTAATGCCTGAGCTTTAGCCGATAAGCTCTTCAGTTGCATTGTCTCGGTGTAAGTTGAATCTTCAAGATTGTAAACTGTATCCTGTGCAAAGATGAGTCCATAAACTGCAACACCATTACCTGTAAGGTTTACAACATCAGGAGAAGAAGGAGCATTGTGGTTGAAAGTTAAAGTACCATTAAAAGTACCGCCAGCGTTAGGAGTAAATGAAACTGTAAATACCTGGTTACCAAGTGGAGGAACTGTTGCTGAAGCAGGGGAAACAGAGAAAACACCCGGAGTAGCAACAACACTGGAAATAACCAGTGGATTTGATAAACCATTATTTGAAACCGTTACTGTTGCATTAACAGTATTACCAACAGAAACATTACCGAAGTTTACAGAAGCAGGGGAGACTGCAAAAGTAGGACCTGCATCAGCACCAACACCCTGGACAGGAAGTGAAGTAGGCGAACCAGGTGCATTGTGTGTAAAGATTATATTACCAGTTTTGTTTCCTAAAGATGTAGGTGAGAATGTAACATTAACAGTAGTGTTACCACCAGCAGGAACAGTTATTGGTAATGGATCAGATGTAAATGTAAATTGTGCGTTGTCAGATGAAATATTAGTAATTGTAAGAGCCAAAGTACCTGTGTTTGTAACTGTAACTGCCTGAGGAGCTGAGCTTGAGCCGACTGCAACGGGTCCAAAGTTTAATGATGGCGGTGTTAAACTAAAACCTGGTGATGGAACATTACCAATATTTGTGTAAGTAACGGTCATTCTTGCTGATGTTAGAGGGGCAGTTATTGTAAATGTCCCAGAGCCACTTAAAGGTCCACTATTAAAAACTATTCCACCAAGCTCATCTTTAATTACAATAGTTGCTTGAGGCGGAAGATTGTAACCAATATGGAAACCAGTTGCACCTGTTCCTAATTGCCAGATAATTCTGTGTTCCACATTGCCACTGAAAGGAAACGCACCAGCAGGACGATAATCCTGATAAGAACTTAAAGCGGAACCTGCATATGGCTGTAAATCAAATCTTGCCTCAAAAGCACCTGCAGGTGGAAATGGTGGAAGGTCACTTTCACCCAGACCAGGGTCAATTCCATTTGTTGCACTAAGGTCTAATCCGAATCTGATCTGATTATTCAGTGCCACACCATCTCCGAAGGTCATTGGAATATCTACAGCTGCCTGTCCGTATGCTATACTTACGAACATCACAACCACAGCCAGAATTGAAAATAGTTTACGCATAGAGCACCTCGTGATTGTTAAGAATATTTTAATTTGATTTTAAAAATTTAAGCAGCCCCTCCCCCTCAGAGGGACTGCGGTATTATCATTACTTCAATAACATCATCTTCTTAACAGAAGAGAATTTGTTAGTCTTCAGTTCGTATATATACAATCCAGTAGATACTTCACTTGCATTCCACTGATATCTGTATCTGCCTGCTTCCATCTTTCCGTTTATCAACTCTGCAACCTTCTCTCCCAATGCATTGTATATCGTTAACCGTACATTCT
>Ga0209381_1002819_pt1 | contig 20202 bp, 16 predicted proteins | sample DewCreD2012metaG_FD_184111 | JGI IMG/M metagenome (GOLD analysis project Ga0209381, IMG submission 184111) | Hot spring sediment bacterial and archeal communities from British Columbia, Canada, to study Microbial Dark Matter (Phase II) - Dewar... ...
TCCGTGCGACACGACGTACGGCTGCGACAACTGCTACTGCGAACCGGCGTCGGAATGCGCGGGTTGCCCGTGCGACACGACGTACGGCTGCGACAACTGCTACTGCGAGCCGGCGTCGGAATGCCAGGGGCCGACGGGTTGTCCGTGCGACACGACGTACGGCTGCGACAACTGCTACTGCGAACCGGCGTCGGAATGCGCGGGTTGCCCGTGCGACACGACGTACGGCTGCGACAACTGCTACTGCGAACCGGCGTCGGAATGCGCGCTGTAGCGTGCGGCCTTCTCCCGCCTTCCGCTCCGCCGGGTCCTGCGGTATCGACCAGGGATTCGATCCCCGAGCGCACGAAGCAGAGGAGGGTGGACGGATGCGAAGGCGAGACGGATGGACGGCGGCGGCGGCGGCCGCCGGTGCGGCGGTGCTCGCCTTGTCGCGGTTCTCGCCCGCGGAGGCGCAGGAGATCGGCGAGCCGGAGGCGACCGCGGCGGACGACGGGGATGTCCCGCCGTCCGAGGACGGTCCCGGCTGGTTCGTCGGCGGTGAAGTCGAGCTTCCGTCGCGCTACGTGTGGCGCGGGCTGGCCTGGAGCGACGGTCCGACGCTGCAGCCGGCCCTGTGGGCCGGCGCGTTCGGCCTGACCGCCTGGACCTGGGCCAACCTGCACCTCGGCGAAACCACCGCCCCCGACCCGACCTGGGAGATCGACGCGGGCATCGACTACGCCAACGAGTGGAACGGGCTGGAGGTCGAGGCCGGGTTCGAGTTCTACGGCTATCCGGCCGTCGAGGATGCCCCGCCGACCGCCGAACTGCACGCCAGGATCACCTTGCCCCGCGGACCGGTCACGCTGTCGACCGACCACGCGGTCGACGTGCTCGAGTATCCCGGCGCCTACTTCGGCGAAATCGCCGTCGCGCTCGCCCACGAGCCGGCCGACGGCCTGTCGCTGGCGTGGTCGTTCGCCCTCGGCTGGGGCTCGAACAAGTTCAACGAGGCGTACGTCGGTCCGGCGACCGACGCGATCAACGTCGCCCGCGGGGGCGTCGTGGTGGAGTGGGAGCCGCTGGATCTGCTGTACCTGCGCCTTCGGCTCGAAACGAGCGCGCTGCTGGAGGAGATCCTGCGCGAGGCGGTCGGCGAGCCGGTGTTGTTCGTCGCCGCGCTGGCCGTCGGCTCGGAATGGGCACCGTAGCGGCGCCGGACGGCGTGGTCCCGTGCGCCGGGCTGGCGAGAGGGCACCTGCGGCGATATGATCCCGAGCGAGGAGGGAACCTGCCATGAGATCCGCGCGGCATCTCCGTATCGGCTTCGCGGTCCTTGCGCTCGCCGGCGCCCCCGGCTGTTCGGCGGCGGACGACGACAACGTGGCCGACGTGCGGCGGGAAGACGCGGGCGCCTGCGACCCGGCGGCTTGCGACACCGATTGCCTGGGGGCCGGATGGCTCGGCGGCAACTGCCGCTACGCGATCTGCGTCTGCTTCGGCAGCGCGGACGCCGACGCGGACGCCGCTGCGGACGCCGACGCGGACGCCGACGCGGACGCCGATGCGGATACGGACGCCGGCGCGGAGGCCGACGGCGACGCGGACGCCGATGTCGTTCGGGCCTACACCTGCATCGAGGGCTGCCGGAACGGCTCCGAAGTGTGCGACGACCAGAGATTCCGCGTTCCGTCGCCGTACGTTCCGATGGCGCTGGTGTGCGTGAGCGGCCGGGGCGGCACGATCTACGTCGCGACGAACACCGGTCCGCCCTGTCTGGACGACGGGGTGCCGCGCTGCCAGGGCTGGGAGGAGCGCGGGCTCGACCCGTGGGACCCGGGGAACCTGAACTACGTCGTCCAGTTCCCCTGCACGGAGAGCGGCCGGGCGTTCGACATCGATCTGTCGGCCCACGCGGGCGCGAACCTGTACGTCGGCGTCCACGACGACCCCGTGCGGGGCCGCGAGACGATGATGACCGAGGTCTGCGTCGCGACCTGGGACTGAGCGCGCGCTGCACGCTTGCGCCGGACACGGCGCTCCTGGTAGGTCGTCCGGAGAGGAGGTGTTCCGCCGTGCCCGGGCCCGATTGGCTGAGACCGTTCCCGGCCGCATTCCGCAAGAGCGTGGCGGCGCTGTTGCGGCCGCGAGCCGAGCGGCGCATCGCCTGCTTCGACGCCGACGGCACGCTGTGGACCGAGGACATCGGCGAGTCGTTCCTGCGCTGGCTCCTCGCCGGACCGCTGGAGCACCTCGCCGCCGCCGACCCGGAGATCTACGAGAAGTACGAGGAGCGCGTCCGCCGGTCGCTCACCGACGGCTACGCCTGGGCCGTGCAACTGATGGCCGGCCTGCGCGAGGCCGACGTCGCGCGCTGGACGAGGCAGCACGCTGCGGCGTGGCCCAACTACCGGCCCGCAATGCTCGCGCTCGTGCGAGGCCTGGCCGCGGCCGGCGTCGAGGTCTGGCTGGTGTCCGCCAGCAACCACTGGGTCGTCGCCGCGACCGGGATGCGGATCGGTCTGCCCTTCGAGCGGACGATCGGCGTGCGGACGGAGGTCGAGAACGGGATCCTCACCGACCGGATCGTCCCGCCGATGCCGTGCGAGGCGGGCAAGGTCGCGGCGATCGACAAGTTCATCGGCCGCCGCCCCGACCTCGCCGTCGGCGATGGTCTGGGCGACCTGGCGATGCTCGAGTCCGCCGCGGCGCGGCTCTGCGTGGGCTTGCGGACGCGGCGCGACGCGCCGCTGTTGCAGGTGGCACGCGAGCGCGACTGGCCGGTCCACCTGTTCTAGGATGAGGCGGCCCGTCCCGAGGTGTTCGGGGTGCGCCGGGTGGGAGCGGTCCCTGTCACTTCCTCCCGCTCGCCGGAGGCGGGACGACGGGGACCGCGGCGTCGGTTGCGTCGGTCGCGGCGTCGGCGCAGCGATCGGCGTGACGGGCGCGGCGCGCCGGCGGACCGCCGCCTCAGCTCTTCGCCTTCGGTCGGACGTTCCAGATCGAGACCATCAGCAGGGCGGAAACGCAGGCCAGGGCGGCGAGCACGTAGAACACGTTGTCCCAGCGGCCGCCCGCGGCGTCCTTGAGCCAGCCGATGCCGGCGCCGGAAAAGATCGCCCCCGTCGCCCCCATCATCATCGTGAACCCGGTCGCCGCCGCCGCCGCCCGCGGATGCACATCGACCGTCGCCGCGCCGCTCATCAGCATGTCCGGCCCGTAGATCAGGAAGCCGGCCACGCCGAGCAGCGCGGTGGCGACGACCCACTGTCCCGCCGGCACGTGGACGAACGCGGCGCACAGCACGGCCAGCGCGAACAGCATCAGCGCGCAGACCGGCGCCCGCCGCTTGCCGAACAGCGTGTCCGAGATGTGCCCCGCGGAGACCGCGCCCACCGCCCCGATCAGCGGCAGGGCGACCGCGGTGAACGCGCTGCCCTTGATCGAGCGCCCGTGGACCTCGGCCATGTACTGCACGGCCCAGTTCATGAACGCGTAGCGCACCGAGTTCATGCAGAAGTAGCCGATGCCGAGCACCCACAGCAGGCGGTTGGACAGCAGCTCGCGCAGCACGCCGCGCGCGGCGGGCGCGGGCGCGGCCGGCGCGTCGGCCGGCGCACCCGCCGCCGGCGCCGGCTCGGGGTCCAGGTCGTCGCGCACCGGCGGGAACCCCGCGTCCTGCGGGTCGTTGCGCAGCCCGAGCGCGACGGCGGCGGCGACGGGGACCAGGATCAGCGACGGCACGAGGAACGCCGCCCGCCAGCCCCACCCGGAGTCGCAGAGCGCGCCCGCCAGCAGCCACGACAAGACGTGTCCCACCTGGTAGCAGGTCGAGATCAACCCGACGACCAGCCCGCGACGCCGCGACGTCGTCCAGTTGGCGATCGTCTGGACGACCAGCGACCAGCCGGCCGACTGGGCATAGCCGTTGAACGCCCAGAGGGCGAGCATCGCGGGGTAGGACGCGACGGAGGAGAACAGCGCGTTGGTCAGCGCGGCGATCGAGAGCGCGGCCGTCATCATCCGGCGCGCGCCGAGTCGCTGGCCGATCTGTCCGTTGATGAACTGTCCGGCGGCGTAGAACGCGGCGTAGATCGAAGGAATCCACCCGATCCGGGCGGCGCTCCATCCCATCTCCGCCTGGATCAGCGGCTGGGCGACGGCGAAGTTGAGGCGGGCGAGGTAGTAGGCGGCGTAGCCGGTCCAGAGCAGGGCGAAGACGCGAAGCTGCCAAGTGCGGAGCCGCTCCGCCGCCGTCGCCGTCCCGCTCGTGATCAAGCCCACCTCCCACCGCTCCCCACGGCCCCGCACCAGGGCCGCTCCGTACCACACGGCGCCGCGGTGCGGCAATCCCGGCCGCTTCCCCCGCTCCGCCTCCCGCCGCGGACGGCGGAGGGGCGGGGTGCGCGCCCGCCGCGGCGCGTCACGGCGTCGCGCCGCCCAGCCGGCCGTTCACGTAGTCCAGCTCCTTTTTCGCCGTCGCGTCGTTCGGGTCGAGGTCCAGGGCGCGGCGGTAGGTCGCGCGGGCGTCCTCCAGCCGGCCCAACTCGACCAGCGCGTAGCCGATGCCGCGCAGCGCGCGCGTCTGCCACTGGACGGGCGGCCGTCCGGCCGGGCTGCGCGCCGCCGCGTCGGGCTCCGCCGCCAGCGCGGTCGCCGCCGCCAGCGCCCGTTCGAAGGTCGCCAGCGCCGCCGCGGACTTCCCCTGCCGCTGCTGCGCGTCGCCCAGCTCGGCCAGGTACATCGGGTCGCCCGGCATCATCTCGCACGCGCGCACGAGCAGCGTCTCCGCCTCCGGCACCCGCCCGAGCTCGGTCAGGCAGTAGGCCTTGTAGAACAACGCGTCGCACCACTCGGGCCCGAGCACCGTGACGTTGCCGCCGCCGAGGGCCGCCTCCAGCCCGGCCCCCAGGCCCGCGACCGAGGTGCGGCCGCAGCGGACCTTGGTCCGCGCCGGATCGTGGCGCCGTTCGAAGAACGCGAGCACCTTGTCGAAGCCCTCGGCGATCGCCCGTCCGCACTGGCGCTGTTTGGCCAGCGCGATGCCGGCGTCGAGCCCGGCGCGGGCCTGTCGTGTCTCGTCGTCGTCCGACCCGCCGATCGTGATCGTCGTTCCGCTGCCGGCATCGGCCGCCGGCGCGGGCACGGCGTCGCCTGTTGTCGCCGGCTCGATCGTGGGCGACCCGACGTCGGGCGCCGCGGCGTCGTTCGGCGCCGGCGCCCCTTCCGGCGCGGCCTCTTCCGTCTTCTTCTTGCAGGCCGCGAGCGAAACCGCGAGCGGCAGCACGACCCCGGCGACTCGGACGAGCGGAATACGCATGGCATCTCCTCCTACGGCGGTGCGGACCGCTTCCGCCGGAAGGAGAGCCGCCTCCGCCGCGGGAGTCAAGGCGAACCGCCGTCCTGCCGCCGTCGTGCCGTTCGCCGGTCTCTCCGCCGTCGGTTGCCGAGCCGCGCCGGCGGACCCGCTCCGGCGGGACGGAGGCGAACGGCGCGAACGATCGCGATCGCGGTTGCGTTCACGCCCACGCCTGCGATCGCGCTGACAGGGTCGCTCGACGACCGGCACCCGGCGACCGCGATGTTCGACGGGTAGTCAGGATGGCGCCGCAGCTGGTGGCCAACCCATCAGAACTCCCACCGAAAGCCCAGCCGCGGCAGCATCCACACGCGGTGGCGTCGCTGCACGACGCCAGATCAGGGGTGCCGCGCAGCCCCGCGGGCCGGGCGGCGCACATTGCGCCGGGCGTCCGGACATACCACCTGATTCCGCGGCAGTGCCACCTTGAGATGGCTCCCCATGTGGCCAGGTGTGCTCGGGCGAGCCAAATCGAGGATCAGTGAGCCGCCAGGACAGTACTCTCGTGCGCCACCCAAACCGCCACCCGGCCCGTCCATACATACCAATGCGGACCAATGCGGAAACGCCTTGACAGCGGGTGCCGACCGCGCTACTAGTATCCGCGGTGAAGTGGCGAGCGACGAGATTGGCCCGGTCGATCACGAGCCTCAGGTGCTGCGGTGACCTGACAGTCCAGCATTGCGAAGGCTCGGTGTACTCGTCGCGGCTGGCTCGATGTGCTCCGATTCGGCGAGTCGCCTGGGTGCGACCCCCCCCCCCCCCATTGCTTACATCGGCCCACCTTCGTTCGGCGGCTGGCTCCCACGAGCTCGCGACGGCGAGCCAAGCTCCTGCTACCCCGGAAGACCGAACCGCATCCAACGAGCCGGCCGAAGCGGCGCACGCGTCACGAGCATTCCGCGGGCGCGTGCGCCGCCGGAAGTTATCGACGAGGATCTGAGGATCTGGTGGCGCGCCGGAGAGGTGCCGCAAGGCGGAGAGCAAGCAACACCGCCCGATGGCCCACTCCGGTTGGGGTGGATGACCGGCAGAGCCGGTCCGTTGTGTTCGGGGTTTCGTAATAGGAGGTTACCCATGAACCGCTGTGTTCGTTCCGTGGCCTTGTTTGTCGGTGCGCTCGTTGTCTTCTCCACGCCTGCGGCGCGGTCGCAGAACTACTACTGGAGCACCATCGTCGCCGCATGCACGCCGAGGATCACGAACGGGGTCGACGACATGGTGACTTCGAGCGGCACCCTTGCGGAGGGCGGGAGCCGCGCGACGCTTGGAACGTCGCAGACCGTCGCCCAGTTCTTCCTTTGCCCCGTGTTCGTTCCGCACGGGTGGACCTTCAACGGAATCGAGATCCGCTACAAGGACTCGTGGTCGGGCACCAACGACGTCTGGGCCGGTTTCTACCGCCAGCCCTGGACGCCGGGCAGCGGCAACGGCGTGTCCCTTGGATCCGTCACGAGTGTGGATTCCGCGAACGTACCGAACGTCTGCGGACAGGGATTCGCCACGGTAACGATCGACAACGTGAATCAGACCTACTGGGTCCTCGTCAGGATCCAGAGATCCACGACCGCGAACGATCTGCGGGCCTACCAAGTCCGGCTGACCTACGGTATTACCCTGGCGGAAGGTGGCTCAGTCCAACAACCGATCGACTGCGGAGAGGTGAAGGCCAAGCCGGCGTGGGCCGTCACGGAAGAAGAGCGGGAACGCTGCCTGATGTTCGACATGTCGTCGTTCTGAGGGGTGGAGTAGCCGATGCGCGTTCGCTCGCTCGTCGTCGTCGCAGTGGGTACCCTGGCCGCAGCCTGCGCCGGAAATGCGCTCGGGGCACCGGACGCGGGCGCCGAGGCGGTGGAGGATCGGAGTGCGGAAGTTGGAGGCGACGGTGGGGAGACGGCCTGCGGATGCTGGTTGATCTATCCTGACCGGGTCAGGATCTGCGGCGAAGATGGCTGCGGCCGAAGCTGTGGCGAGTGTCCGGATGGACTCCAGTGCGTCCAGGGTTTCTGGTGCCGTGATTGGGTCGGGTGCGGCATGGAGTGCGACCAACAGGTGCGGATTCCGGCCGGCCCGTTCCTCCAAGGATGTGACCCTGCCCGCCACCCCTGGTCCAACTTCTGCCTTGACACGCGGTGGCCGAACAATCCGTTGCGCGAGGTGGTGTTGTCCGAATACATGATCGACAAGTTCGAAACCACCAACGCGCGGTTTCGGGCCTGCGTGCTCGCGGGCGCATGCCAGCCGCCCTATCCGGAGTGCCTCGCCTTTCTGGGGCTGCCGGCCAACTACCTGTCGGCACCGGAGTTCGACGACTACCCGGTCCTGTGCGTCGCATGGCACGACGCGGACGCGTTCTGTCGGTGGTCGGGGAGGAGGCTTCCCACGGAGGCCGAATGGGAGAAGGCGGCCCGGGGTGGCTGCGAGTTGCGGGGCGACCCGACGACCTGCGAACTGGAAGAGGACGCTCCCACGTTCGTTTGGGGGGACGATGACTATGGGGCGAGTGACTCCGGCCTGATCCAACCCGGTTCGCCCACCGCGTGCTACCCACCGGTAGCGGAGTGCCTGGTCAACATCGACAACGCAATGACCTATTCGCCCGGACCCGTCGGCAGCTTCCCTTCCGATGTCTCGGTCTACGGTGTCTTCGACTTGGCCGGAAATGTATTGGAGTGGGTGGCCGACTACTATGACTCCTGGGCCTACTACGCCTGCCCGAGCCCGTGCGTGGACCCGTTCATCGGGTCGCTTCCTGCCGGAGGAGGGGCAAGCCGCGTACTGCGGGGCAGCAGCTTCGGATTGCTGGAAAGTACCGGGGAGCGCATCACTGTCTTCGCTCGGCACTACTTCGCGTTCGGGGATGATGATACCCGACCGTCAAGCTGCGAGGACTGTCCTTACGGGTTCCGATGCGCATCGGACCCGTAGCCGGATCCGCAGGCCGGTGACCCACCGCGGACGGCGAGTCGAAAGGACAGGGCGGCGGGGACGGCCGGTCGTGGCTCGGCCAGGCCATCCCAGCTCGTGGGATGCGTCCGCCCGTCCCGCGGCGAGAGACTGCTCGGCAGAAGCCGGCGGAGCGGGGGGCAGCCAGGCCGGTCGCCGGCTGGACCGGTCCTCGGCCTCGTGCCACGATGCGGGGCGATGGGTCCGGCCGCAGGTCGAGCGGGGGGCGAGGCGCCGGCGGGAGGAGCGGACCGCGGGTCGCGCGGGGCCTCCGCCGGGAATCGCGGGGCGGCGGAACGGGCCGCCGCGGCGTTCGGAATCGCGTCGATCGTCCCGCCGGAGCGGGTGCGCCACGGCCTGATGCACGTCACCTGGCGCGTGCGGGCCGCGGCCGGGGAGTTCGCGCTCCAGGCGTTGCATCCGCGCTTGGCGGGGCGTGAGGCGCTCGAGGATCACGCCGCCGTGACGGCCCACCTGGCGGCCCGGCGCTTCCCGGCGCCGCGCCTGGTCCCCGCGCCGGACGGCGGCCCGGCGCTGCGCCTGGACGGCGCGGTGTGGCGCTGCACTACCTGGATCGCGGGCCGCCCCGGCGCCCGGCTCGCCACGCCCGACGAGGCGCGTCGCGCCGCCCGGCTGCTCGGGGAGTTCCACCGCGCGACTGCCGACTTCGCGCGGCCGTTTCGCGGCGGCGTCCGGTTGCACGACCCCGCGGCCCACGCCGCCGGGCTTCGCGAGGCGTTGCGTCGCGCCGGGGGCGACCCAACCCTGGCCCGCTGGCACGCCGCCGTCGCCGGGTCGTCCGAGCGCGTGCTGGCCGCGCTGGCGCGTCTGGCGCTGCCGGCCGGCCTGCCCGAGCGGGTGATCCACGGCGACCCGAAGTTCTCCAACTTCGTCTTCGACGAGAACGGCCGCGCCGTCGGGCTGGTCGATCTCGACGGCTGCACGCGCGCCCCCGTGCTCTACGACCTCGGCGACGCGGTGCGTTCGTGGGCCGACGCCGGGGCGCAGGCCGGGCCGGCGCGGGTGCGCGAGGACGTGGTCGTGGCGCTGGTCGAGGGTTGGTGGTCGGCGGGACTCGGGTTGTCGGCGGCCGAGCGGGAGGCGCTGCCGCGCGCCGGGGCGCTCGCGGCCTGGGAACTGGCCGCCCGGTTCCTGCGCGACGTGCTCGAGGACGCCTACTTCGCCTGGGATGCGGAGCGTTGGCCGAGTCGCCGGGAACAGAACCTGGCGCGCGCCGCCGCGTCGATCGATTTCGCCGCGCAGCTCGAGGCCGCCGTCCCCCGCCTGCGCGAGCGGCTCGAACCGATTCGCTGACGAGGCTTCGCCCCGGCCCGGCGAGGCATGCAGGTACGCCGTCGACAGCGGCCGACTCCGGCCTGACGACGGGGCCGTTCCAGGAGTCCGGCGGCGTTCCCGGTGCTTCCCGTCCGGGGGTCTTCGGCGGCGAACCACGCGACGCGGCCGGGTCCCGGGGTCGTGGCGGACTCCCGCGGGGGCGCGCCGCGCGCGACTACAGCAGGTGGGAAGGCAGGCCGGGCTTGCGGGGCGCGGGCGCGGCGGTGCCGGCGCGCGGCGCCGGCGGCGGCTCGGTCGGCGCGGCGACCGGCGGCGGCGGCTCGGTCGCCGGACGCCGCGGCAGCGCCACCAGCTCCGCCTCCGCCGGCGCGGGTCGCAGCTGTTCGCGCAGCAGCGCGAAGACCGTCTCCGGTCGCTCGATCATCGGCATGTGGCCGCAACGCGGAATCTCGTGGGTCGTCGCGTGGCGCATCCGCGCGGCCGTCGCTCGCAGCGCCTTGGCCGGCGTCAGCAGGTCCGCCGAACCCCAGACCAGCAGCGTCGGCGGCTCGAGCCGGTGGAGCAGGTCGAGGAAGTCGCGGTCGAGGAAGTCGCGGCGCAGGCCGGCGATCACCCGCGCGATCCCGTGGATGTCCTCCACGCGGTACGTCTCTTCGATGCTGCGCACGAACCCCCGTGTCCACTCGTTCTTCTCGGCGAACACCAGGTCGAGGATCCCCTTCCAGACCTGCGGCAAGAGCCGGCGAAGCAGCGGGGGCCGCAGCAGGAGGTGCCCGGCGGCCCGCAGCCACAGCGGAAGCTGCTGGAACCCGGCCGGATCGAGGAGCACGAGCTGCGAGACGCGCCCGGGCGCCAGGAACGCCAGCTCGGCGGCGACCATGCCGCCCAGCGAGTGCCCTACGATCGCCGCGCGCTCGATCCCGAGCCGGTCCAGCAGCGTGTGGACCTGCTCGGCGTACAGCCGCACCGACAGCGGTCCGCGCGGCGCCTCGCTCTCCCCGCAGGCCGGCAGGTCGACGCAGATCACCCGGTGCGTCGCCGCGAGCCGCGGCGCCACGTGGACCCAGTGCGTGGCGTCGCCGGCCAGCCCGTGGAGGAACACCACCGCCGGCCCCTCGCCCGCGTCGGCGAATGCCGTGCGCAACCCGTTGACGGTCGTGAAGTACTGCGGAAGCCGGAAGGCCCGGTTGCGGCCGGGGCCCAGGACATTGGCCGGCGGCATCGGGACGATCTCGGTGGATTCCTCGTTCGTGACCACGGCCAACCGCGGCCGGTCCGTTTCTTGTCCGCCCCGCCCCGCGCGAACCAACTCGACCCAGCGCTTCTTCCAGGTCTCGAGCTGTTGCAGTTCGATCATCCGGTACCATCCGCGCCGCCGCCGCGTTCCCCGCCGCCGGCACGCCTCCGCGGCCCGACTCTATGTGTTCTTGCGGGAAAGGCAAGTTCTCCGCACGGGCGGGGTGCATCCATCGCACGGGGAGCTTCTCCGCGCGAGAACCGTTCCCCGCCGCCGGCCGCCCGACACGGGGATTCGCGGAAGGACCTGCGCCCGCGGTCAGTTCGATCCGAGGTCGTTGAGGCAGTCGAGTTGCGCCTGGGCGGAGTCGCGGGTCGCCCGGCCCGTCGCCGGGTCGCACTCGAAGTACCGGTCGACGCACCGGAACGTCTGCTGGTTGACGTCGGTGTTGGCCGCCGCCTCGCCATCGACCCGCCGGATCTGCGCCCGGCACGACTCGCGGGCCGCGGCGTCGGCGAGGCGGTCGCAGCACTCCTCCTGCCGGGTGACGGCCGAGGTGTAGTAGTTGGTCGCGGCGCCGCCGCAGCCGAGCGCGGCGAGGCCGAGTGTCGCGGCGGCGACCAGGGCCGTCGCCCGGCAACCGCCTCTCCGGGTGAACAAGTCCCTCGCCCGGGCCGCTGATCCCGGATTCCTGCAAACCATCTTCTCGTCCTCCTTCCTCTCGCGCGGTCGGCCCGGGCTGCGGAGCGAGTCTCGCCCGGCGGACCGCGAGCCTGCCGATTCAACCACGAACGGCCCCGCAAGCGCGCGGCAAAAGCGAACCGCGCGGCGGCGGTCGCCCCCGCCGTCGGTTCTTGCGCCGCCGCGGAACCCCCGCGACCGCGGCCACCCGCGAGACCCGTCGGACGTCGCCGCGCCGTCGGGTTTCGCGCCGCCGCGGAACCGCATCGTCCTCGGGTCGACCGCCGCGGGTTCCCCGGTTCGGAAGGTCCCGTGGCGCGGCTCCCGCCGTCGCGGTCAGCGCGGGCGCACCTCCACCTGCACGGTGACCGGTGCGCTGTGGACCGTCACGCTGCCGTCGATGCCGAGGCCCAGCGTTGCGGGGCCGGCGCCGGCGGCGACGGAGGCGCCGCGGACTTCCCAGCGGCCGGCGGCCCAGACCCAGGAGAACCCGTCCCAGACCCATTCGCCGGGGATCCAGATCGCACCCTGGACCGGGGCGGCCGGGCGTTCCTCGTAGCGCGGCGCGGGGCGGGGCGGCCGGTCGACCGCCCCGGCGGCGCGCAGGTCGGCGCGCAGGTCGGCGCGGAGATCGATCGCGGCCCGGTATTCGACTCCGGTGCGCCATTCGGCCTCCAGCCGCTGCTGCTCGGCGGTCCACTCCGCCAGCATCGCCTCGCGATCGCGCCGCTGGCGCTCCGCCGCCTCCCGCTGCGCCCGCGCCTCGGCCTGGCGTCGGCGCAGGTCGGGATCGGCGCCGAGCGCGACGAGGTCGGCGCGCAGGTCGTTGCGCAGGCTGAGCGACGCTTCGAGATCGAGCTGTGCGCGGAGAGCCGCATCCCGCTGCGCCTGTTCCCGCCGCAGACGTTCCGCCTCGCGTTCCCGGCGCTCCCGGGCGGCGGTTTCCGCCTCGAGTCGCGCCTGGAGTTCGATCTGACGCCGCCGGAAGTCGGGGTCGGCGCCGAGACCGATCAGCGAGGCCCGGATGTCGGCCCGGGCGTCCCAGGCGATCGCCAGCAGTTCGGCTTCGAGCCGCGCCCGCTCCTGCCGGTCGGCCTCGCGGCGCGCCCGTTCCTCCGCCTCCGCCGCCAACCGGGCTTCGATCTCGAGCCGTTCGGCCTCGGCCCGGAGCCGGAGCTCCCGCGCCCGCTCCGCCTCGGCCTCGGCCCGCTGCCGAGCGCGCAGCCCCGGGTCGGCTCCGGCCGCGACCAGGTCGGCCGCCAGGCCGGCGCGCAGGTCCAGCGCGAGCTGCCGGCGTTCGCCGGCGGTGCGCCGCGCCGCGCCGCCGGCTTCCAGGTCGAGCGCCAGGGCGGCGCGCAGGTCGAGCCCCGCCTGCCGGCGGGCCTGCGCCTCGGCCGCCGCCAACTCCGCCCGCTCGGCCTCGACATCGACCCGCCGGTGCAGCGCCAGATCGACCGTCGCCCCGGAGATGTCCTGGCCGGGAACGTTGGAGGCCAGGACGAAGACGCACGAGCCGCTCGCCGAGCCGCCCAGCTCGATCTCGTCGCGCAGCGTCCGCGCGCCGACGTCGCCCGGCGGCAGCGTCGCCTCCGGGAGCGATTGCAGCGCCGCCTGCTCCGCCGCCTCGCCTGGCCGCAGCGTCGCCTGCGCCGAGGCGTTCGCGCCGGGCGCAGTCGCCGAAGCGCGCGCCTGCACGCCGGGGACCACCGCACCGACCAGCGAGCCGACCAGTTCCGCCTGGCGCCGCCGCTCCTGTTCCAGCTCCGCCAACCGCCGCGTCCGGTACGCCGCGAAGGTTTCTCCGAGCACGCCCCGGCGCGTTCCATCCGGGCAGCGGATCTCGTACGTCAGCTCCATCGCTCGCGGCAGCCGCACCTCGTAGGTCAGGAGGTAGGCGTCCGCCTCCTCGGCCGGGATCGTCAGTTCCGCCTGGAGCGCAGCCGCCGGAGTCGGCTCCGCCACCGACAGGCTCGACTGCGCCACCAGCTCGGTCCGGTACACGGAGACGCATCCGGTGACGAACGCGATCGGGATGAGGAGTTTCTTCCAGTTCGAGGTCGGCATGAGTCACTTCCTTCACAGGTCGGTCGTCCGGGGCGGAAAGCAAGGGGCGAGCCAGCCGGGATCCGCCGTGGCAGGTCATCCAACCCATGGATTCCGTTGTGGAACTGTCCGCCGTGGCCCTGGACGCCGGCACGCGGGTGTGTCCGATTGCTGACAGATTCCCGGCGAACGAGGCTTCACGGGTCAGGATCGCGAATCTTCCCTCGTCGAGCGCTGCACGGACGGTTCGAAAGAGGTGTTGCCTGGCCGATCACCGGTACGACGAGTTGTACCACCACTCGACCTGGAGCCCGATGAAGTGTTCGACGTCGTGGGCCCGCCGCGGGTCGTCCTCGCCCAGCGTGTTGCGAGCGGCGTCGTTGGGCAGCGAAAGCTGGTAGACCAGCCGGATCTGGGGTCGTGAGAGGGTGCCGCGACCGAGCGGGACCCACATCGGCATCGCGGCGAACTTCCAGATCTGCGGCGTCTCCGGCTCGCCCGACTCCACCGCCAGCCCGGCCGACTTGCGGAACTGATACGACGCCTCGACGGCGACGTGGAACCAGTCGTTGAGGTAGAAGTGAGGGCGCAGGGCCAGGGCGAACTCCCAGGCGTCGTCCAGGTCGTACCGGTTGCGGTCGGCGTCCTCGAACCACCGGGCGTAGGCGCCTCCGAGCAGCCCGAACCAGTCGAGCTCGAGGTTCCCGGCGGCGACGAGGGCGAACTCGGTGGCGTCGAGGGCCCGTTTCTCCTGGTCGACCCCGAACGGGATTGCCATCTCGCCGTAGGCGCCCAGTCCGCCGCCGGTGCGCAACCACAGGTTGAGGAAGTCGCCGCGGCCGGTCCACAGTCCGCCCTGGACCCCGGCGACCCATCCCTGGTCGTCCGGCAGCCACTCCTCGGTGCGGTCCTCGTGGACCAACGTGCCGGAGGCGATGAAGTGTCCTTCGCCGTACAGCACGACCTTCCAGCCGAGGTCGTCCGGCGATTCCGGCAGCGCGAGGCGCTCGGCCTTGAGGCTCACGATCGTCCGCGGGCGGTCGAGCATCAGAACCTGGCGCGACCCGAACTCCGGGTCGGGGACCTCGAAGTACTGGGTCTGCCATTCGTCGTCGAGGCGGTTCATGCCGACGTGGGCCGCGAGGCGGTAGGCGCCGAGGTCGAGTCCCGCGCCGCCGCCGACGGTGTTGAGGTTGTCCAGCGGCCACCAGTCGAAGAGGTAGACGTCGTCGCCGCGGTACATCCGCGACCCGGCCCACAGGCGCAGCCAGCCGCGCCAGACCGATTCGACGTACAGGTTGCGGATCGCCAGCGACTGCACCGGATCGCCGGTGAAGTGGAACAGGTCGTCGAACACCGCCACCGTGGCCAGCATCCGCAGCCCGACGTCCTCGGTCGGGTGCATCGCGTAGCCGAGGTCCAGCTCCAGGTAGGCCGGTTGTTCGAGGCGCGGGCCGTGGGAGACGACGGAGAACGGGCCGGCCGTGCCGCCGCGCCCGTCCCAGGCGATCCCGACCCGGCCGTACGTCCCGAACCGGAACCCGTCCTCCGGATGCGCCGGCGGCTCGGCGGTCGCGTCCGCCGTCGCGGTCGCGTCGTGTTGCGCGCCGTCCGCCGTCGTCGTCCCGCCGGCCGCGGGGTGGGTCGCGCCCCCCGCGGCCGGCGGCTCGGCGATCGCGGCCATCGCGTTCGCCGTCGGCCGGTAGGCCGCCGTCGGGGTGACCGCGGGGGCGCCCGGTTGCACCGGCGCCGGCGCGGTTTCGGCCGCCGGTGCGGTCGCGCTCGTCGCCGCCGGCAGATCTTCGGGGTACGGGTCGCCGCCGGGGTCGTCGGCGGGTTGCGCCGCGGCGGTCGCCGCCGCCAGGAGGCTCGCCGTCAGGAAGCCGGGCCAGGTCCCGAGTCGCGTCATGGGGCGGGATGCTACCCGCCCCGCGCAGTCGGAGGCAATGCGTTCCGGCGCTCCCCGTCCGCTCCGGAGGGCGGCGCGGCGGAAGCGTCCGCTGCGGCGCGGGGTCGCGACCACGGCCACGGCACGAGCGCCGGGACGTGGCGCATGCGCGCGGCGTACTCCGGATGGCCCGCCCGCATCCGGCGCTCGACCAGCCGCAGCGAGACGAGGCGGAACAGCAGCGTGATCGCGACCGGTCCGGCGAGCGTCCACCACCAACGTTGCGGGGCGGCCGCGAGCGCGAACAGCCACAGGCCCCACCAGAACAGGATCTCGCCGAAGTAGTTGGGGTGCCGCGACCGGGCCCACAGCCCGCGGGTGAGCAGGGTTCCCCGCGGCGGGCGCGAGCGGACGAAGCGCAGCAGCTGCCGGTCGGCCGTCGCCTCGACCCAGATCGCCGCGAGCGTCACGGCGGCGGCGAGGCCGTCGAGCGGCCCGAAGGGGCGGCCGCCGGCGGTGGTCGCCGCGTGGACCGAGAGCAGCCCGAGGAACACCACCACGGTCGGCATCGCGTGCAGCGCGACGAAGCTGGCCGGCCAGTACCACGGGCCGGTCCGCCGGCGGACGTCCACGTAGCGCCAGTCCTCGTCCCCCAGGCCGTCCCACGACCGCGCCCAGTTCCAGGTGAGACGGACGCCCCACAGCGCGACGAGGCCCACGACGACCGCGCGGCGCAGCGGATCGGCGCCGTCGCCGGGCCCGCCCCAGGCCCACCAGGCGGCGAGCGGGATCGGCGCGACGCTCCAGTACGGGTCGTACACGCTGGTGTTGTCGAGCGCGAGGCTGAAGGCGAAGACCGCGACGGTTCCGGCGGCGTCGGCGACGGCGGCGGTCCACAGCGGGTCCAGGCTCCGGGGCAGGCTGCCGACGAACCACGCCGCCGCGGCGGCCGCGGCGTAGGCGAAGGCCACCACGAGCAGGGAGCCGCGACGGCCCGGCCAACCCGGGCCGCCGGCGGGCAGATCGCGCGTCGAATCTCCGCTCATCGTTCGTCCTCCGGACCGGGTCGTGCCGGCGGCGGCCGGTCGACCGGCCCGCGCATCGTTCGTCCGGCCCTCCCTGCCGGCGCCGGGCCAGGCCGCGGCGCGACGCCCCGGCCGGCCGCCCACGCTACTCGACTTCGCCCGGCCATGCTACAACAGCGGCGGCCGAGGGGGTCTTGCGCCGCCGCGCCGGGCCGGGCCCGCGACACGACGGCGGGGAGGACCACGATGCGCGAGACACAAGGTATGCTGCGGAGTCGGGTCGCGCGCCTGACGTTCCCGCTGTGCGCGGCGGCGGCGCTCGCCGGGTGCGAGGCGGCCACCGGGGATGGAGAGCCCGGCGCCCTGCGGCGCCCGATCGTCGGCGGCGTCGCGGAAAGCGGCTATCCGGGCGTCGGAGCGCTCGTCATCGAGCCCGCCTACACCGGCTCGACCCCCGCCCACTTCTGCTCCGGCTCGCTCATCGCCCCGCAGTGGGTACTCACGGCCGCCCACTGCGCCCTCCCGGAGGGCATCGGCTACTACATGGTGTCGTTCTTCATCGGTACGGACGTGACGCGCCCCGGGCAGATGTACGAGGTCGACTCGGTCCATCCGCATCCGTCGTACAGCGACCGGACGCACGACTACGACATCGCGCTGGTGCACCTGGCGACGGCCGTGCCCGCGTCCGTGGCGACCCCGTACCAGACGGCGACGTCCGCGCCGGCGCGGGGGGCGAGCGTGTTCTGGGTCGGCTGGGGCGTCAACGACGGCGTGCGCGACACCGGGGCGGGGATCAAGCGCAGCGGGTCGGGGACGATCGACGGCGTGTCCACCCGCCAGTACAGCTACTCGTTCACCGGCCAGATGCCGTGCAGCGGCGACTCGGGCGGCCCGGGCTTCACCGGCACCGGCAGCGCGCAGCGCATCGCCGGGATCGTCTCGACCGGCGACGAGGACTGCCGCTACTCGGGGAACGACACGCGGGTCGATGCGTTCTCGTCGTGGATCACGACCACGATGGCGGGGCCGACCGGGACGCCGAACTGCAACCCGCTGGGCGGCTCGTGCGGCGCCGAGGCTTGCTGGCCGGTCGAGGACGACATCTGGGCCTGTCTGCCGAGCGACCGGCAGGCCGGGGGCGCCTGGTGCAACCCCGACCCCTCGACCTGGGGCGAAACCGTGCCGTGCGCCGACGGCTACGTCTGCATGGAGGTCACGCCCGGCACGGGCCGGTGCGTCGATTTCTGCCGCGGCGACGGCGACTGTCCCGGCGGCGAGAGCTGCGTGATTCCGGTTTTCGTCGGCGTCCCCGACGTCGGTGTGTGCCTACCGATCTGCGACCTCCTGGGCGGCGACTGCGGGAGCGGCACCGCCTGCTACCCGGTCGACGGCCCGCGCACCGGCTGCCGCGAGAGCCGCGGCCTGGGCGACGGCGCGGCCTGCGACCCGGTCGTCCCGAGCAGCGGGCCGGTGCCGTGCGCCGACGGGCTCTCCTGCACCCGCGTCGGCGGGATCCACGATGGCGTCTGCACCCCGTACTGCCGCGGCGACGCCGACTGCGGTCCGACCGAGATGTGCGACATCCCGGTCTTCCGCACGATCCTCGACGTCGGCGAGTGCGTCTGCGCCGACCGCGACCGCGACGGCTGGTGCCCCCCGGACGACTGCAACGACGCCGAGCCGACGGTCAACCCGGGGCTGGCCGAGCAGTGCGGCGACGGGCTGGACAACAACTGCAACGGCACGACCGACGAAGGATGCGGCTGCGTGGACGGCGACGGCGACGGCGCCTGCCTCCCCGATGACTGCGACGACGGGAACGCGGCGGTTCATCCGGGCGCCGCCGAGGTCTGCGGCGACGGGCTGGACAACAACTGCGCGGGCGGGGTCGACGAGGGGTGCCCGTGCGCGGACGCCGACGCGGACGGCTTCTGCCCGCCGGCCGACTGCAACGACAGGGATCCGGCCGTCCATCCCGCCTCGGCCGACGTCTGCGGCGACGGGGTCGACAACAACTGCAACGGCACGATCGACGAAACCTGCACCTGCGTCGACCAAGACCTCGACGGGTGGTGCGCCGCGGACGACTGCAACGACGACGACCCGTGGTTCAACCCGGCGACGCCGGAGGACTGCACGGCGTGGGTCGATCGCGACTGCGACGGCCTGTCCGGCCCCGACGACCCCGACTGCCCGGTTTCCGGCGACGACGGCTGCGGTTGCGCGGCGCCCGGTCGGCCCGGTTCTTGCGCCGCCCTGCCGCTGCTGCTCGCCGCCGCGGCGCTCGCGGTTCGCCGCCGCCGCGGGGCGCGGCGGCGCCGCCCGGCTCCGTCCGTCCACCCGTCCGGGCCGGCGACGTTCGTCGGGCGCCGGACCCGGGTGTCGAAGGAGCCCGCCGCGTGAACGCACCGCTGTTCTCGGACGCGCAGCTCCTTCCCGGCGGGCCGGCCTTCGTGACCGAGGCCGGCGGCGCCGTCGAGGTCGCGCTCTGGCGCACCGACGACCTCGGCCGGCGTTTCGTCCCGGTCCTGCGTCGTTCCGGCCTGGCCGACCCGGTGCGGCTGTACGGGCTGTGGTTCCTCGACGCGCGGCGCGGCTTCGTCTGCGGCGCGACCGCCGACGGCGACGGCGTGCTGCTCCGCACCGGCGACGGCGGCCTGTCGTGGGAGGCGGTCGCCGACCTCGGCGACCAGGCCCGCAACATCCCGCTCACCCAGGTCGTGTTCGCCGACGACCGGCACGGGTTCGCCGTCGGCGCCGGCGAGGCGTTCTGGCGGACGACCGACGGCGGCCGCCGCTGGCGGCGGATCCTCGTCGAGGGGCTGGCGGCCTACGGCGTGTTCCTCCTCGACGGCACGGGCCGCGGCTGGGCGCTCTCCCAGCGGATCGACGACGACTACCGCATCCTGGGCACCCAGCATTTTCTGACGCTCGACGCCGGTGCCACCTTCGTTCCGCTCGGAGATCGGCTGGACGGCGAGCCGCTGCGGGTCGACGTGTCCGCCTGCGCGTTCTGGGACGAGCGGCAGGGGGTGCTGTGCGGGCCCGACGGGCTGCTGCTGCGCACCGAGGACGGCGCGCGCCACTGGGACCGGCGCGCCTCGGGCATCGACGGCGACCTCAACTTCCTGGTGCCGCTGCCGGGCGGTCGGGCCTGGACGCTCGGCGTCGGCGGGGCGCTGCTGCGGACCGACGACGCGGGGCGGAGCTGGCGCCGCGTGCCGTCGGGCGTGACCGACGAGTTGAACGCCGCCGCGTTCGCCGACCCGGACCGCGGCTTCGTCGTGGGGAACGAGGGGACGGCCCTGTGGACCGCCGACGGCGGCCGGACCTTCGGGCGCTCCGTCTTCGGATAGGTGCGGCCGCCGGCCGCTCAGGCGCCGCCTTCGCGCCGCTTGCGGCCGGTCCAGACGCCGCCGCCCTGGACCGCGTTGTCGTAGCCCCAGGTGCCCTCGAAGCGATGGATCGGCAGGCCGGTTCCGACCGGCGGATCGATCACGTACTTGAGGACTCCGCGACCGTTGGTCTGGCGCGGCCGGCCGGGGATCGTGTCGTCGGTCTGCGTCCAGCTGAAGAACAGCAGGCAGCCCCGCACGGTGCCCTCGATGTTGCCGGTCTTGTGGTTCGGCAGGTCCTTCCACGAGCCGACCACGGTCGCGCCGTCCTGGGTGAGGGTCATGTCGCCGAGGTTGGTGTTCCAGCGACCGCTGAAGTTGCCGCCCTCGGGCATCGGGCAGTCCAA
>Ga0209381_1002822_pt1 | contig 20194 bp, 22 predicted proteins | sample DewCreD2012metaG_FD_184111 | JGI IMG/M metagenome (GOLD analysis project Ga0209381, IMG submission 184111) | Hot spring sediment bacterial and archeal communities from British Columbia, Canada, to study Microbial Dark Matter (Phase II) - Dewar... ...
GCGCGCGCTGATGGCCCGCGGGCATACTCGAGGTCCCAGGGCACCCGCGTTTTCAGTATACCCGTTTTTCCCCATCAAGGCCACCCGGCGGAGCCCGAAGGCCCTCGTCTGCCCATTGGCCTTGGCCGGCAGATGTGCTCGTCGCGCGCAGGCCGGGTCAAGGGCGGCGAAGCCGGCGAGCGCAGCGAGCGAACCCTTGATGCGGGCGAGCACGACGAGATGATGGCTTTGGCCATGGGCCGACGTGGACACATTGTCCTTTTTCGCTACCACCCAGGTCGGCCTCCATAAGCCATCTCTCCTTAGGCTTGACATGGCTTATTGCATCTCCTTTGCGACCCGGCCTTACGGACCGGCATCAGTGATGGGCACCGCATCCGCCGCCTTGAAAACCCGGAATCCTTCATGTCCCGATGCTGTTCTTCTTTATACACGGTTCGCCGTCCGTCGAACAGGACTTTGTCAGAACAACGCCAGCTGTCGGGAAGGGCGGTACGGACGGCCCAAATGCTCAAAGGCCAGCCGAGTGGCCACGCGGCCTCGAGGGGTCTTCTTCAGGAATCCTTCTTGAATCAGGTAGGGTTCGTAAACCTCTTCCAGGGTGTCCTTTTCTTCGGAAACGGCTGCCGCCAGGGTTTCGATCCCCACGGGGCCGCCGTCGTATTTGTCGATGATGGTCGACAGGATGCGCCGGTCCATGCGGTCGAACCCGCGCTCGTCCACATCGAGCATCCTCAGGGCCATGTCGGCCACATCCCGAGTGATGTGCCCCCGGGCGCGAACTTCGGCGAAGTCCCGGACCCGGCGAAGAAGCCTGTTGGCAATGCGGGGGGTGCCCCGCGAGCGGCGGGCGATTTCATGGGCACCGTCGTCATCGATGGGTAACCCCAGAATCCGCGCCGATCTCAGGACGATCTCCTTGAGATCCTCCACGGGATAGAACTCAAGGCGCAGCACCACGCCGAACCGATCGCGAAGGGGCGGAGACAACAAACCGGCCCTCGTGGTGGCCCCGACCAGCGTGAACGGGGGAAGGTCCAGTTTGATGGTGCGCGCCGAGGGGCCCTGGCCGATGATGATGTCCAGCTGAAAGTCTTCCATGGCGGGGTAGAGGATCTCTTCCACCACGTGGTTCAGGCGATGGATTTCGTCGATGAAAAGGACGGACCGCGGTTCCAGGTTGGTGAGGATGGCGGCCAGATCCCCCGGCCTTTCAATGACGGGCCCCGATGTGGCGCGAAAGGGGACGCCCAGTTCGCGGCTGATGATGGAGGCCAGGGAGGTTTTCCCCAGTCCGGGATGGCCGTGGAGAAGCACGTGGTCCAGGGGTTCGTTCCGTTGCAGGGCCGCCTGGACGAAAATGGCCAGTTTTTCCTTGAGTTCCTTCTGGCCCAGGTATTCGTCGAAGGTGCGCGGTCTGAGGCCGGCCTCCAGGGGGAGTTCGTCGTCCTTGGGCCGTGGTTCCAGCAGTCGATCCGTCATCGGTGGGGTGCTCCGGTGCTGAAAACCGATTCCTGCGCCTTTTTCATGCCAGTATTCGCAGTGCTTCCCGAAGGAGCTGTTCCAGAGTCGGTTTTTCCGTGACGGCCGCCACGACCCCGCGGGCTTTTCGAAGCGCCTTGGACGCTTCCGCGGGGCGGTAGCCCAGGTTCAAAAGCGCCGAATAGGCGTCGGCATAGCCGTCGTCTTCGTCTGAAACCGCCGAAGGCGCCATGGGCGGCGGTTCCGGAGCGGGAAGGCGCAACCGGTCCTTCAGTTCCAGCAGGATCCGTTCCGCCGTTTTTTTCCCGATCCCTGGAATCTTTTGCAAGCGTTGCCGGTCCTGGAACAGCACCACCCGGTGCAGCTCATCGGGTTGAATCCCCGAAAGGATCGTCAGGGCCAGCTTGGGTCCCACGCCGTTGACGGCGATGAGATGGAGAAACATGGCCTTTTCGGCGGCCGTTCCGAACCCGTAAAGCTGAAGCGTATCTTCCCGCACATGGGTGTGCACGTGCAGGCTCGCCGACGATCCCACGTCCGGCAGGTCGTAAAACGTGCTCAGTGGGACGTAAACACAATAGCCCACGCCGTGGACGTCCACGATGACGTGATCCGGGGCTTTGTGGCGCAGGCGGCCTTCCAGATGGGCGATCATGGGCGGTCGGCGACTCGAAAACGTCGGGAAAACGTTCGCGCGTGGATGTGGCAGACGGCCACGGCCAAGGCGTCGGCGGCGTGAAGGTCGCTGAGGTCAGGCGGGCCCAAAAGGAATCGGACCATGTGGATCACCTGGTTCTTGTCGGCCTTGCCGTAGCCGACCACCGCCTGTTTGATTTCCAGGGCGCTGTATTCAAAGACGCGAAGCCCGCCGTGGATGCCCGCCGCAATGGCGGCGCCCCGAGCTTGCCCCAAAATGAGGGCGCTGCGGGCGTTTCGCGACACAAACACGTCCTCGACGGCCATCTCCTCCGGATGGGTTTCCTGGATAAGGCGGCTAATTTCCGTGAAAATGCGTCCCAACCGCGCGGGCAGCGGCAGGGACGCCGGCAGGGGCACCGAGCCGCAGGCGACGGTCAGAAGACGATCGCCGTCACCGTCCACCACCCCATAACCCGTGTGGCGCGATCCGGGATCTATGCCGAGGACGCGCATTCCCGATCCTTTCTCGACTCAGGCGACCGCGTTCAGAATTTCATCAGGAATGTCGAAGTTGGCGTAGGCGTTCTGCACGTCGTCGTTGTCTTCCAGGGCGTCCATGAGTTTGAGGAGCTGCTGGGCGGTCTTTTCGTCTTCGACCCGAATCGTGGTCTGGGGCACCATGGTCACCTGGGCCATCTCGTAAGCCATCCCGCGCTGGTCGAAGACGGCTTTGACTTTTTCCAGATCCGCCGGGGTCGTGATGACCTCGAACTGATCCCCCTGGTCGCGCACATCCTCGGCGCCTGCTTCCAGGGCGACTTCCATGAGTTCGTCTTCGCCGACCTTGTCCTTGTTGAACACGATCAGGCCGTGCTTTTCAAACATCCACGCCACACAGCCGGCTTCACCCAGGCTGCCGCCGTTTTTGCTGAAGATATGGCGGATTTCGCTGGCGGCTCGGTTGCGGTTATCGGTGGTGACTTCCACCAGGATGGCCACCCCTCCGGGGCCGTAGCCTTCATAGATGGCTTCTTCATAGGCCGCCCCTTCCAGTTCGCCCGTGCCCTTTTTGATGGCCCGTTCGATGTTTTCCTTGGGCATGTTCTCGGCTTTGGCCGCCGCGATGGCCGCCCGCAGCCTGGGGTTGGCTTCCGGATCGCCGCCCCCAAGGCGGGCGGCGACCGTCAATTCCTTGATGAGCTTGGTGAAAATCTTGCCGCGCTTGGCGTCCTGGGCGGCTTTCTTGTGCTTGATGGTGCTCCATTTGGAATGTCCCGACATCGATGCGTCCTCCGTTCAATCGTTTTTGCCCTTGAATTCCATGGCAAGGACGTAGATTTCTCGGCTCTGTTTTCGCGAGGCGTCCGGCTTCACCACCTTGACGCGCCGAAAAGACTTTTTCACCCGGGCCAGCAGAGTGTGAAACGCGTCGCCTTGAAAAATTTTCGCAAGAAAATGCCCTCCAGGGCGCAGCACTTCCGCGGCCACGTCCAAGGCCCTTTCGAAAAGGAGTTCCGAACGGGCGGCGTCGGCGGTCTTCACACCCGACGTTTTCGGCGCCATGTCGCTCAGCACCACATCAAAGGGGCCGTACTGAGACGCCAGAAGCCCGATCAAGGCTTCGTCGAAGATATCCTGCTGCAGCGTCACCACATGGTCGGGAAAAGGGTGGGTAATGGGGTGAAGATCGACGCCCACCACCAAGCCTTTTGGCCCCACGATGCGGTGGGTGAGCTGGATCCACGAGCCCGGTGCCGCACCCAGGTCCAAGACGCGGTTCCCACGCCGCACCAGCCGGTGCTTGTTTTGGATTTCCTCGAGCTTGTAGACGGCACGCGCAAGGTAATGCTCTTTCTTGGCCCGGTGGAAGTAATGGTCCTGATACGGATGGGTCATGCCCCCGAGAACCCCTAATTATTTCTTATTCCAAACGGAATTGCTCATAGCACAAACCGGGACCCGTTGCAAACGCGTCGGTCCGGCCCACAATCGACCGCGCCCTGTCGGCTCTGGGTGCTTCAAAGGCTTGGCAGCCCCTGCCGCTTGAGGAATCGAGCACAGAGATCCAAAATGGTGCCGGCGTCGAGAAGAGCTTGCCTCAAATCTTCGGCCGTAAACACCTGAAAAGGGGAACCACCCGGAAGACCGTTAGGGTATCGGGTGGGGATATAGAAACGATCAAGGCGCCGCCCAGCGTCGGCGATTTCGCCAAAGGATGGATCGAACTCTTTGAGTTTTTCCATGAGCTCAAAGAGGCTATGGCCAAGAACGTATCGTTCGCCCAAGCCGTAGAGGCAGGCTTTGAGGGCCTTTTCTCCAGCCTGTTGTGCCATAAAGCATCCCTTGTCGAAAAAGACGCCCTCCCGATGAATCCACTGCACAAAGAGCCAATCATCTTTCGCTTGGAGGAACCACCGAAGCGCCTCTTTCAAGGTATTTTTCATAAAGGACTTCTCCCTGTTTCACCGCTTCTTGAACAAAGGGATTTTCGTCCAGCAATCGGGTAAATTCTTCGGGCGTGTAGGCCAGCAGATCCAGGGCCACGGGGGTGTCCCAGGCCAGATAAAGTTCTTCCAGACGGTCCAGGAATCTCTTTTCCGTTGCGTAGACGAGGATCAGGTCGACATCGCTCAGCCCGTCGTGGTCGCCGCGAGCTCGAGAACCGAAAAGGATGATCTTTTCCGGATCAAACCTTCTGAAAGTCGAAATGATTTTTTCCTTGAGCGCTTGCATGGAAGACCCTTCCCTTGTTTTGGTAATCTGCCATGGATCCACGGGGGCTGAAAAGACGAAAAAGCATCCCGCCCTCTTTCTGATCCTTTGACAAGGGGCGGGGCGAGCCTTTATGGTCCATGAGAAAAGAGGCGGGAAAAGGGATGGCATGGGAAAACCGGAATGAGGGAGGAGCGGCATGAGTCATGAGGGCGCTGGCATCGGGGAACTTCGGGCATTCGCCGTGGAGGTCATTCGGGAAGCGGGACGGGAGGCCATGGCTTTTTACGGCAAAGGCCGACGGGACCAAAAGTTTGACGAAGACCTGGTCACGGAAGCGGAACTGCACCTAATCGGCTTTTTTCACGAAAGACTGCGCCGGCACTTCCCGGAACACGAGGTTTTCGGCGACGCCCCTCCCCGAAAAGACTACGTGCACGGCCACAAAGGATACCTGTGGGTCTACGATGCCTTGGACGGGGTAGCCAACTTCCAAGCCGGCATCCCTCTGTGGGGAACGTCCCTGGCCCTCTTTGAAAACTTCTGGCCCGTCCTCGGGCTGTTTCTCATGCCCGTGACGGGCGATCTCTTTTACGCCGAGCCGGATGGGGGAGCTTTCCTGAACGACGTTCCCATCGGCATCTCGTACTCCGGAGAGATCAACAACGAGAGCCTCCTTTTCACTTACTCCCGCATGCATGATCATTTCCGGTCCAATTTTCCTGGAAAGATACGCAACCTCGGCTGCACTGCGGCCCATATCAGCTATGTGGCCATGGGCCGAGCCGAAGGGGCGCTGATGCGCAGTGTCTCCTATCAGGATTTGGCCGCCGCCCAGATCATCCTTCAAGCCTCCGGCGGAAGCATCCGGTTCCTGGACGGAAAGCCCTTCCATCTCAACGAGTATTTCGAAGCCCGCCGGGTCGAGGGGACCTTGCTCGCGGCGCCGGACGGAGCCCACGAGACCATCCAGGGGTATGTGCGCGAGGTTGGGCAGCCGTAATGCGAAAGCTGAGGGATGGCTTTCGCAAAAAACATTGAAGTGTGCGTCGTGGAGTGCCGATACCCGTTACGTGCATCCACGAAGGATCGTGGGGGAGGGAACGCGGGAAATCGTCAACGGGGTATGGAGCGCCATGACCACGTGTCTCGACTGCGCCTGGTATCCGATCTGCGAACCGACGGACATCTTCTGTGCGTGCGAGGATTTTATCCGGCCTGAGGAGCTGCAGCGGCGCATCGGCCATGCCCTGTATGAAGAGCTCTTGAGGCACCGCGCCGCCTCCTGCGGGGAAAATGAACCTGAAAAAACGACCGAGGAGCCCGGTCGCGACCGGGCTCGCCGTGATTTCCGCTCTTAGGCCTCGGCGCCTGTCCCGACGGCAAAGCCCCGGGGGGGCAATCCGGTCTCCGACGGCGTGCCGGCGATCTTGGCAAGGAAGGTGTCGCCGAGCTTCTTGATGTGCCCGTCAATGTTGTCGAAATAGTTGTAGTGGATTTGCTCTTCGTTGATGATGTCCTCGAAGAGTTTCACGCTGATGGCGTCGCCGTTTTCCTGGCAGACCAAGCGGAACTGGTTGTAGACGTCGATGGTGTCGTCTTCCAGATTGGCGTCGAAGGGAAAGATCTCGCGCACATCCTGCCCTTTGACCACCTGCCCGTCATGGCCCGTGACCGGTTCCCCGCCCAGTTCCTTAATGCGTTCGGCGAACATTTCCGCATGGCGCATTTCGTCAATGGCGATGAGTTTCATCTTGGCGGCCAGTTCACCGTAGTCCATGTTGTCCAGGTTGTAGTGCTGGTTCATGTACTGGTGGATGGCCAAAAGTTCCATGGCCCGGGCCTTATTGAGGACTTCGATCACTTTTTCGCGGCGCTTTTCCTTGCTTTCCATCATTGCATCCTCCAAAGTTTTTTTCGTTTTCTCGTGTTCCGATTCCGCCTTGGTATAAACACCTTCGATGATAAACACCGTCCGGGCGCGCGGCAACGGACCAGAAGCGGGGCGGCGGGCCGAAGCTCAGCGTCGGCGCCGCATCCGGCTTGCTATAGGGCGCATTCCTGGTGGCCGACCTCGCAGTAGATATGGAGCAGAGCGATGGCCACCGCGTGTTTCTTGCGGCGTCGCGACCCCCACAGTGGCCATCGGTGCATCACGGCCAGGGTTCTCACGAGATGCTGATGGAAATAATGGGCCCTTTCAAATTCGCCGTAGGAGCGTCCCGTGACGGGATCCCGCACGGGATACCACACGGGAACCCATCCCTCCACATTCTCGTCGAAAGTGTCCCACACGACGAAGGGATTGACGTGAAAAGGCACCGTCTCCCAGGCGAGTTCGGGCAAAGTGAGCGTTTCGTCCAAAAATTCTTCCAGCAGCGGATCCGGCCTTCGACCCATGGGATCCTCCTCGAAATGGGACGCCGTGTGCGCTTGGTTCGCGGTTTTTTTCACACTAACCCGAAAGGGACGTCCAAGAAAAGAAGAAGGCAACCAGGTCTCTTGATGGTTCGGTTTTTTGATGCCATGGTAAGTGCGCTTGTTTCCCTCTCAAGTTCAGGTGCCCACGGGCGAAGGAAAAGGTTATGAAATTTTGTCCGCAATGCGGAAAGCCCCTTCGAGACACGCCCATGGACGGGCGAGAGCGGAAAGTCTGTTCGGATCCGGCATGTCCCTACGTCTATTGGAACAACCCCACTCCGGTGGTGGCTGCCGTCGTGGAGTGGAACGGGGCCGTGGTATTGGTGCGGAGCAAAGGCTGGCCCCCGCGCTTCTTCGGGATTGTGGCGGGCTTCCAGGAAGCGGGGGAGACCCCGGAAGAGGGGATCCTGCGAGAGGTCCGCGAGGAACTGGGCCTCGAGGGGCGAATCGTGGATTTTCTCGGCCATTATGCCTTTGCGGAAAAGAATCAGACCATCGCCGCGTTCCATGTTCGGGCGGAAGGACCCTTGGTGCCGGGGGACGAAATCGCCGAAGTGAAAGCCCTGCCGCCGGAAAAGGTCAAGCCGTGGGATGCGGGCACGGGACCCGCGGTCAAGGAATTTCTTAAACGCCGTATGGGAGGAATGGCCATGGAACGCGTCGTCCCCTCGGGGGAACAATTGGTTCTTGCTGTTTATGTGCAGGATCTGGAAAAATCGTGTCGGTTTTTCGTGGACTTCGGCTTCGTCGTCAGCCGCCGGGACGGCCCGTTTGTCGAACTGCGCTGGGAGGACGCCCTCTTGTTCCTCGTGGAGCGGCCCGAGGCGAAGCCGCCGGAAACGCCCGTGGGCAACATCCGTGTCATGGTTTCCGATGTGGAGGCGATCTACGAAAAAGCCCGGCAGTCGGGCTATCCCATTGTGACCCCTTTGGCGGATCGGTATTACGGGCTCAAGGATTTCGTCGTGGCCGGCCCCGACGGCATTCACCTGCGCTTTGCGACGTTCAAGTCCCAAAAGCACGCAAAGGATGCCGCCTCCCCAACACCCTCGGCGCCCAATGACCCAATGACCCAATGACCCAATGACCTAATGACCCAATGACCCAATGACCCAATGACCCAATGACCCAATGACCCAATGACCCAATGACCCAATGACCCAATGACCCAATGACCCAATCACCCAATGACCCAATGACCCAATGACCCAATGACCCAATGACCCAATGACCTTATTTTCCTGCGCCACAAAGGATAACTCCCATGTCTGAGACTCGTTGGACGAAAACAGTGGAGGTTTCGGGACGTCGCCTGCGGATCGTGGATATGGACGCCCTGGCGAAGGATCTTGGTGTGGACGTGGGGCGCCTTCCCTACACCATTCGAGTGCTTTTGGAAAACGTGGCTCGAAAGATGGACGGGGTGACCGTGAAGCCGTCCGATGTGGAAAACGTGGCACGATGGAGGCGTTTCGGGGAGAGCCCGGTGGAAGTGGCCTTTTATCCCGCCCGGGTGCTCATGCAGGATTTTACCGGCGTTCCCGCCGTGGTGGATCTGGCGGCCATGCGCGACGCCATGAAGGACTTGGGCGGCGACCCGCGGCGCATCTCGCCCCTGGTCCCCGTGGACTTGGTCATCGACCATTCGGTTCAGGTGGACGCTTACGGCACGGAGCGCGCGGCGGCGATCAACACCGCCAGGGAGTACGAACGAAACCGGGAACGCTACGCGCTCCTCAAATGGGCGCAGAAAAGCTTTGACACCCTGCGCGTGGTGCCGCCCCGATCCGGCATCTGTCATCAGGTCAACCTGGAATTTCTCTCCCACGTGATCCTTTGCGAAAAAGCGGCCTCAGGCAAGGTGCCCTGGGCCTATCCCGACACCCTTGTGGGGACGGACTCCCACACGACCATGATCAACGGTCTGGGCGTTTTGGGCTGGGGGGTTGGCGGCGTCGAGGCGGAAGCGGTCATGCTGGGGCAGCCGTATTGGATGACCCTTCCCGACGTGATCGGCGTGCGGCTTGTGGGCCGCCTCGGCCCCGGGGTCACCGCCACGGATCTGGTGCTTTATGTGACGCAACGGCTTCGGGCCTACAACGTGGTGGATAAATTTGTGGAATTTTTCGGACCCGGGCTCCGGGAGCTGTCTCTTCCGGACCGGGCCACCGTGGCCAACATGGCGCCGGAATACGGCGCCACGGTGGGCTATTTTCCCATCGACGCCGTCACCCTCGACTATCTGCGCCTCACCGGAAGGGAAGAGCAGGCGGCCGTGGCGGAAGTGTGCGGGAGAGAGCTGAAGATTTTTGCCGAAAGCGACCGGGAGCCCGAATACACGGATGTCCTGGAACTGGATGTGGCGTCCGTGGAGCCGTCCCTTGCCGGGCCGGCCCGGCCGCAGGACCGCATGGCCCTGACGGAGGTCAAGGCCCGTTTCGCCGACGTTTTGGGATGCCGCTACGATCCGAGCCTGCCTAAGGTCCAGGTCTCGGTCTTCATGAACGAATCCGGATGTCGGACCGAAAAACTCACGGCCTGTGCCCCGCTGGGACAGCGCTTCTTCCCGGTGGACGTTCACGGGCGCCTGTCCCGCATCGGAGACGGCAGTGTGGTCCTGGCGGCCATCACGTCGTGCACCAACACGTCCAACCCGTCGGTCATGATCGGTGCGGGGCTGCTGGCGCGAAACGCCGTGCGGCGGGGCCTAAGCGTTCCGCCTCATGTGAAAACCTCCATGGCTCCAGGAAGCACCGTCGTCATGGAATATCTTGCCCATGCGGGGCTTCTGCCTTTCCTGGAAGCCTTGGGTTTTCACGCCGTCGGCTTCGGGTGCACCACATGCATCGGCAACAGCGGGCCCCTGCATCCGTCCGTGGAAAAAGTCATCGCGGAAGAAAATCTCAACGTGGCGGCGGTGCTTTCCGGAAACCGCAACTTTGAGGCCCGCATTCACCCGCGGGTGCGTTCCAACTTTCTGGCATCCCCCATGCTCGTCGTGGCCTTCGCCTTGGCGGGGCGGATCGACGTGGATATGGCGCGGGAACCGCTGGCCCTGGATCCCAACGGCGAACCGGTCTATCTGGAGGAACTGTGGCCTTCACCCGAAGACGTTCAGCGGGTTGTCCAAACGTCGGTTCGAAGGGAATTTTTCCAAAAGGCCTACAGCGCCGTGTTCGACGGAGACGCGCTGTGGCGGGATCTGCGCATTTCGGAAAGCACGACGTTTTCTTGGGATCCCACATCCACCTACATTCGTAAACCCCCCTATTTCGACCACATGGCCCTCGACCCCGACCCGCCCGCAGACATCCAAGGGGCTCGGGCTTTGCTGGTTCTGGGCCGTTCCGTGACCACAGACCACATTTCCCCGGCGGGGGCCATTCCTGAAGATTATCCGGCGGGGCGTTACCTGAAGGCGTGTGGCGTGGATGCGGTCGATTTCAATTCCTACGGCGCCCGTCGTGGCAACCACGAGGTGATGCTTCGCGGCACCTTCGCCAACATCCGCATTCGCAATCTTCTGGCCGGAGGTAAAGAAGGCGCCTGGACGAAGAAATTTCCCGAGGGAACCGTGATGTTCGTCTATGAAGCCGCCATGGCGTATGCGGCGGAAGGAACACCGCTCATTGTTCTGGCCGGGGAAGAATACGGAACGGGGTCGTCCCGGGATTGGGCCGCCAAAGGAACGGCGCTTTTGGGCGTGCGGGCCGTCATCGCCCAGTCCTTTGAACGGATCCATCGAAGCAACCTGGTGGGCATGGGGGTCCTGCCCTTGGTTTTTGAAAAAGGGGAAAGTCGTGAGTCCCTAGGGCTGGACGGCACGGAACTCTTCCACATTTCCGGGCTCGGCGAGATGGCGCCTCGAAGGAAGCTTTCGGTTCAGGCCGTGAAAGCCGACGGGACGGTTCTGTCCTTTCCCGTGACGGCCCGGCTGGAGACGGATATGGAAGTGGAATACTTCCGCCACGGCGGCATTCTGCCCTATGTGCTGCGGAAGCTTTACCGGCAAGGCGCCGGGCTACTTTTTGAAAAATAAATACGCCGCCAGGGCCACCAAAATGGCCGCGAAGATTTTCTTAAAATGGGCGGTGGAGACGTGTTCCACCAATCGCGCTCCGATTTGCGCGCCGATGATGCCGCCGATGCCGAGCAGCAGCCCGGCTCGGTAGTCCACATTGGCCAGTTTGTTATGGGCGATAAGGGCCGAGATGGAAATGACCAAGATGGCGAGAAAGGATGTGCCCACGGCGCGCTGCGCGGTAAACCCGTAAAAGAGCAGAAGAGGGACCATGAGAAAGCCGCCGCCCAGACCCGTAAAGGAGGCGCCGATCCCCACCAGAATGCCGCTGGAAGCCAAGATCCACCATGTCGCCGTCACCGTTTCACGCTCCCTTGCCGTTGTCGGGGTGATGCCTGTGGCGTGGTGCCTGGGGCGGGGATCGAACCCGCACGGGCACAAGGTCCCAAGGGATTTTAAGTCCCTTGTGTCTGCCGATTCCACCACCCAGGCACCCGCCGCGACCGTATCACAGGCACCCCTAAACTGACAAGGAAGTGGGAAAGGGGATTTTTTAGTTTTTTCCCACTCGGCCGATGGAATAAAAAAGGGTGTGAAACGGGAGAAGTTTCCGGCATGGGCGACAGCCGATGAGGGAGCAAAAGACCCGATGCAAAGACGTCCCGGATTTACGATGGTTGAAGTGGCCATCATGCTGGCCGTGCTCGGATTGGTCTTGGGGCTGGGAGTGAGCCTTATCGGGCCGCTGGTCAAACGGTCGAAGCTCGTAGAAACCCGTGAGGCTGTCAAACAGGCCAAAGAAGCGCTGATCGGCTTTGCGGTGCAAAAGGGCTATTTGCCTGACGAGGAGCCTTATGACCCGGGCCGCGTTGCCCAAGTGTTTCAAAAGGCGGGTGCCCGGGGAACCGACGCCTACGGAAGGGCTTTGTTCTACAAGCCGGACGAGAAACTTACCGATAATCGAAGCATTCCTATCTGCTGTTATTCGGAGACCACTCTGAAAGTGCGTCATTCGCCGGCGAGCATTTTCGAGAATGTGGCTTTCGTGGTAGTCAGTGCTGGCGAAAACCAAAACCTTCAAACTGGCAAAAAACGGGAATATGGTGCTGATGTGGTTGATATTTACGGCATGGACTCTCCCGATATCGACGACAATCCTTACGATATGATTCGAAGGGAACCTTATGACGATGTGGTCGAGTACGTCTCCTTGTCCCAGTTGCAGGCGCTCAGGGCTTGTCCCCCGCTAAGGATTACGACGGTGGAACTGCCATCGGGATACGAAAATGAAGAGTATTCGGCTTTTTTGGCAGCCGATGGAGGATTTGAGCCCTACACGTGGGATAATGCTTCTGCTCTACCCCCAGGCCTTCGGTTGGAATCTGATAGTGGTAAATTGGGGGGTAAGCCAAGGGAGAAGTGGACGGGCAGGGTCAAGGTCACGGTTATAGACGGGTGCGACCGTCGGGCGGAAAAGACCTTCGGCCTGACCATTCACCCGCAGTCGTCCGGCGGTAGCGGTAGTGGCGGTAGTGGCGGTAGTGGAGGCGGCGGTAGTGGCGGTAGTGGAGGCGGCGGTAGTGGCGGTAGTGGAGGCGGCGGTGGTGGCGGTAGTGGAGGCGGCGGACGCTGATGGGGCGCATCAGCAATCAGAGGAAGACGAAATCTTAACGATTCAAAAGCGGCAACTGCGTGCCCATGCCGACGACTTATCAAGCATCCTTTGTGGGAATGGGTGCGGGAGTTACCATAAGTTTCTACTCCGGCGACACATGTTCAGGTTCCTCTATTCTATCCGGGACCATGGAGTCTTTGGACCGAAATGGAGACCTATTCGTTCGAATTGAATGCGCAGGCCATGATCAGCGCTCGACCCATAAAAAGCATTTGGGGAAGGTTCCATAGGCTGCCGGGACGAGCGTTTCGTTTAGTGAGAGCGGCTTCAGCCGCGACCAGGAATCATGGCGCAGAGGGATCGGTCTCAACGGCCGCAAGCTTTCACGGCAATTCAAGGATGAGCAGCGGTGGAAACCGTTCAGGCGCATAAGAAACCTATCGGCCAGCTGCTGAAGGAAAAGGGATATCTTAAGGACGAACAGATCGACTTCGCCCTCAAGGAACAAAAGGCCACCGGCGAGCGGGTCGGCGAGGTCCTCACGCGTTTGGGGATCGTCACCGAGTTCGAAATGGCGCAGGTGGTCGCGGATCAAAGCGGCCTGGCTTTCTGGGACCCTCGGGGCGTGTCCCCCGACCCGCGGGCGCTTCAGAAAATCCCGCCTGGCTTTGCGCGGGACCGCTCTGTTTTACCCTTTAAGCTGGAAGACGGCATGCTTCATGTGGCTGTGGGCGACCCCATGGATCGGGGGGTTCAAGACGGCCTGGCCTCTTTTGTAGGCTCTCGCTTTAAAACCTACGTGGGCCCTGCGGCGGAAATCCGAAAAATCGCTGAAAGGCACTATCACTTCCTGCAAAACCCACCCGAACAAAACCTGCAAAACCTGCAAAGCCGCCTGGCCGCCAACCCCAACACGGCCTTTTCCATGGACGATTTGTGGACGGACCTTCTGAACTACGCCGTCTTGAATCGGGCCACCGACGTGCATCTGTCCCCCACGGATCGCACAACCCGCTTTTTTATTCGCCTGGACGGTTTCCTGGAATTGGCTTTCGTGTTTCCCGTGGCCGTGCACCAGCGCTTGGTGAATGCCCTCAAGGCCCGAGCCGGCATGGACATCGCTGAACAGAGGCTCCCGCAGGACGGCCGGTGGCGCTTTCCATTTATCGGTGAGACGTACGACCTTCGCATTTCCACAGTGCGATCGCCTTTCGGCGAAAACCTGGTGATCCGCCTTCTGCCCACCCAAGCCGTGGTGCTTCCTTTGGATTCTCTCGGTTTCAGCCCGGAGGAAGTGCGTGCCATGGAGTCGCTTTTCCGAAAGCCCTACGGCATGATCCTCATCTCCGGTCCCACAGGAAGCGGCAAAACCACCACCCTGTACAGCGCCCTGCGCATGCTCGATGTGATTCACATGAACGTCCTCACCGCCGAAGACCCCGTGGAATACCGGTTTCCGCTCATTCGCCAAACCCAGGTGGCGGAAGACATCGGGTACGACTTTGCCGATGCGGTACGCCACTTTTTACGTCAGGACCCCGATGTGATTCTCGTCGGCGAAATCCGAGATGAAAAAACGGCGGGCATGGCCGTTCGAGCGGCCATGACGGGCCATTTGGTGCTGTCCACGGTGCATGCCAACAATGCGCTGGCGGTGATTGCGCGGCTTCGGGACATGAACGTTTCCTCGGATCTTTTGGCGACGACGCTTTTGGGCACGACGGCCCAGCGGCTGGTGCGCAAAGTGTGCCCGTACTGCCGGACGCCCTACCGGCCAGACGCCGAGCTTTTAGCCCTTTACGGGCTTCCCGCCGACCGAGACTACCTCTACGGTACGGGTTGCGCGACCTGTCGAGGTCGAGGGTATTTGGGGCGGACGGCCGTCACGGAAATCCTTCGCGTGTCCGAGGCGTGTCGCGGGCTCATGGCCGAAGGAAAACCCTTGGGAGCATTCACGAGCCTTCTCGCGGCGGAAGGCTTTCAGGACATGCGAGCCAGTGCCGCCCGAAAGATCGCTGCCGGAGAAACCACCGTGGAAGAGGCGGAGAGGGTTTTGGGCTGATGCCGCTTTATATCTATAAAGCTTTGGATGCGCAAACAGGGCGCACCATCGAGGATCGCGGTGAATTCCGGGACCTCAAGGAACTGTTTTTGTTCCTTCGGGCCCGCAACTGCATCCTCGTGCGCTATCGGGAGCGCAAAGAAACCGTAAGGAAGTTTTTCGCCAAGGTCCGAAGGCTGGAACTGGCCGAATGGTGCCGAAACCTGTCCTTCCTGCTGGCCGCCGGTGTGCCCATCGTGCAGGCGCTGGAGGATCTCCGTCGAGGCACGGACAATACGCTTCTGCGGGATGCCCTGCGTGGTGTGCTCCACCTGTTGCAGGAGGGGTTCACCTTTGCCGAAAGCCTGAAAAAATACCCCAAGGTTTTTCCTCCCGTTCTGTGCAGTCTGGCCGGGATCGGCGAGGAAACGGGTCGGTTGGACAAGACCCTGGAAGACGCCGCCGTCCATTTCACCCGCGTGGACGACATGATCTCCCAAACCAAGCGGGCCTTGTGGTATCCCTGTTTTATCGTCGTGGCCATGGTGTTGGCGCTGGCTGTGTGGTTCATCTACGTGCTTCCGAAGGTCTTCACGCTGTTTAGGGATATGCAGTTGCGCCTGCCGTTGCCGACGCGGCTCCTCATGAAGGCCGTGGAAGTCGTCCAACGCTATTGGCCGATCTTTCCTGCCGCGGCGGTCCTTGTCATCGTTCTCTGGATTTTTTCCCGAAAATCTGAAAGGATGAGACTCTTTCTGGAGCGTGGGGTCTTGCGGACGCCCATTGTGGGCCGCGCCTGGCGTTTGTCCATTCTGGCTTTCTTTTTTGAGTACATGAGTCTTCTTCTGGGCTCGGGATTGGACATGCTGCGAAGTTTGGATCTTCTGGGTCAGAGCGTGCCTAGCCGAAAGCTGAAAACCCTGGTTCCGGTTTTGGAAAATTCCATCAGCCAGGGGACGTCCCTGTCCGAATCGTGCGAAGCCACTCGGTTTTTCAACCTCATGGAACTTCGCATGCTGAAAACCGGCGAAGAGGCCGGAAAACTGGTGGAGCAATTGAAACTTCTCGGTTCCTTTTACTACAAGCAGTTGATCACTTTTGTGGAAACGTTGCCGAAAGTGTTGGAACCAGTCCTCTTGAGTGTCGCCGGCGTGGTGTTTTTGGGCATCGTCTTGGCTTTATTGGGGCCTATCTATGAGCTGATCGGCGCCATAGGGAAGATGCGATGACCGTGCCCGACTACCTGCAGTTTTTCGGCTTTCAGGATTATCCCTTTCGGCTGACGCCCGACACCCGCTACTTTTTTCCGTCTTCGAGGCACAAAGCGGTGCTGGAAACGATTCGTTACGGACTGGCCCGAGGAGAAGGGTTTTTGGTTTTGGTGGGAGACCCCGGCATCGGCAAGACCATGCTGCTGCGCATCCTCCTCAAAGATCTCACTGAAGACCACTATCGGACGGCGCTCATCATGACCCCGGCTCTGGAGCCCAAAGAACTCCTGCAGGCCATTTTGGAAGACGTCCGGTTGCCTTTCGAGTCCACCGACAGCAAGGAGCGGCTGTTGCGCACCTTTCAGCAGTACCTGCTCGAGGAGGCGGCCAACGGCAGGCAATTCGTCCTGGTGGTGGACGAGGCGCAAAACCTTCCCGCGGAAAGCCTTGAAGAAATCCGTCTTCTGTCCAACCTGGAGACGGAAGACAAAAAGCTCATCCAAATTCTTTTGGTCGGCCAATCGTCCCTGGAAGAAAAGCTGAATAGGCCGGAGCTGCGCCAGCTCAAGCAGCGCATCAGTTTGTGGGAGCGGCTCAAGCCTTTATCTTCGGATGAAGTGTCGTGGTACACGCAGTATCGCATGACGCGAGCCGGGGGGGCGGCCGTTCCTTTTGACAAAGGGGCGGAAAAGCTTCTCTGTGAGGCCAGCGGGCACGTGCCTCGGCTCATCAACAAAATTATGGATCGAGCCTTGTTGGTGGCGGCCTCCCGGCTCGAGCGGCACATCAGTTCGGAAAGCCTTCGAGAAGCCCTGAAAACCCTTGAGCCCACCCTGGAAAATGCCGTGCCGCATCCAAAACGACGACTCTTCTGGATGTGGACCACGATTCTGGTCATGGTGCTTGGCTTCGGCGTGGGGCTGTGGTGGCTGTTTTGGAGGCAGCCCTGATGCGGACCGTGGTGGTGCGTTTGCAGGATGAGGCTTTCGAGGCGGTGACGGTGGACGTTCGAGGCAAAAGCGTTGTGGGCTGGGCCGAAGGTCCTGCCGCGTTCCCCGGCCTTTCCGGGAAACGGACGGTCGTGCTGTGGGAACCATCAGGGACGCACTTTTTGCGCGAACAGATCTTTCGCGGGCCCGGGGATGTGCTCGCCTTGCAAATTCAGGAAAAAGTGGAGCGCACGGGGTTTTTCCGCACAGCACCGTCCGTCTTTTACCAGGTGGAGCGTGAAGAAGGCCACGCCGCCCATGTGTTCATTGCGGCCATGGACCTTTCGGGGCTGGATGCTCGCCTGGAGACCCTGTGGCGCCATGGAGCCCGCATTCAGGGTGTGTTTCATCCGGCGGTGGCCGTGGCTTTTCTGGCAGCCCACAGCTTTGTGGAAAAAACCCTGACCGTGTGGGTTCAGAACCACGGTTTTTATCTGGCCGTGACGGAAGGCGGTCGGATCCTGTCCCTGCGTTTCGTCGGCTTCGACGCCTTTACCGGCCCTTCGGAAAGCCTGGTTCGCGAGGAAACCTCTTTTACCCTGCAGCAACACGAGCGTGCCGGCGGGCAAGGTATCACGAGGGTTCAGGCCTGTGGGCCTTTGCATCATTTGCTGGATCCAGCCCAAGAGCTCTGGGAAGGGCCAGGGATAGCCGAACCGCTCAAGAAGGCGGCTTTGGAGCATCCCGAGTGGTTCGGTGCCTTTTTTGTTCCGACCCCTTTCAACATGCTTCCCCAAAAGGTGCAGGTGTGGAACCGGCATCTGCCGTGGGCCATGCGGGCGGCTGCGGCGCTCCTTGCGGTGTCCTTGTGCCAGGCCGGGCTCTGGATGTATTGGAAGTCCCGCGCCCAGGGGCTGGAAAAACAGACGCGGGAGGCTTCGGCGGTGGTGGGGGGGCGGGCGGAGGCCGTCCAGAAGGCCATTGCCTGGGATCAATTAGCTGTGGTGGAAGAATACCGGCGAGCGGTTCAGGCGTTTGAAAAGGAACCGCGCATGGATGCGTGGATGGTTTGGCTCGCGGAAACGGTGCCCAAAAATTTTCGAGTGGTCCGCTGCGCCGTGTCCAAACAAGGGGAGAGCGCGCGTGGAAGGACAGCGGGCCCGACCCACCCGAGTCGGCGGCGGGAAAGCTCGACCGAAGTGGCTCAGGGATCGGTCCTGTCCCTGGAACTGAAAGGCACCGTGGGTTTTCAGGAGGCGCACCGTGCTTTCGGGGCTTTTCTGGCGGTCTTGAAGGAGCGAAGAAGCGCGGTTTCCGGTGTGTTCGATTACGACGAAAGGACAGGCCAGGCTTCCTTTTCCTTTGAGGTGCCACTCTAAGGAAACCTCTGCGCGCTCTGCGTCTCTGTGGTGCATTTTCGTCGGTTTGCGGCCCTTCGACGGTGACGTCGGGGTATGAAAAAAGCGAGTCGCCCATGAAGGCATCGGTTTTTTTGAAAGGTTATTTGTCGACTTTCGTGCTCTTTTGGGGAGCGGGGGTGCTTTTTGCCATCACTTTGGCCCTTGCGGTGCTGGAAAAGACCCACTATGGAAAAGCCCAAGCGCGATGGGAGGCCGTCCAAGCCGAAGAAAGAAAAGTCCGCGGTTTGGAAACCTTTGCCGCTTCGCTTGGCCGTTATGAGGCTGTGATCCATCGGCTGGCGTCCCCAAGAGAAGCCACCGTTCAGGAAAGAATCGCTCTGGAACCTTTCGAAGCCTTTGTGGAAAAGCTTTCCCGTATCTATACGGATCAGGGGTTTTTCTTTCTGGAATCCTTTGTGTTGGAAACCTGTGAAGAAGAAAAAAAGACGGCGGCATCGGCAACGCCTGCGGAGTGTCGCCCGTACGCCGAGGTGCGGGGCAGAAAGGTGTATTTCCAGCCATGAAAATCGCCGAACGATTCCACCCCTGGCTTTTTCTCTGGCTTCCGTGGTTAGCTGTGCTCCTGCTTGCAGCGGTGGGGGTGCAGTTTCTTCCCCCGCCTTCTTTGGAACCGCCGCCGCGGTGGGTCACCCGGGATCTTCCGGGAGATTTGGCCTTTTTGGCGAAAGCGGTGCCGAACGCAAGGGTTTTGGCTCAAGGCCATGGCGAGGCTTTCCTGGGACCAGCGCGAGAGAAGGACGTGGTGGAGGAGGTGCCGGAATCTTTCGACGAGGCCATTCGGCAGGGAGTGACCGTGCGCCTTTCCGGGGTGGTCATTGGATCTCGAGTGCGTTCCGGGGTGATCAACGGGGTGCCGTACGCGGAAGGCGACGAGGTGCCCGAGGCGGGGCGTGTGGAAAAGGTGCAGAACCGGGGGGTGACGATTGTCGGGGAAAACGGGCAGAAGGTCTTTATCGGTGTCGGCAAAAGGGTGGATATTTAATCTTGTCGTGGTGTGCGCCCTGACAGGCCTAGCGGGGTGCGCCTCGTCCTCGGCGGACAAAAAGGCCGAATCGGGCCGATCGCTCCCCATGCCGGCACGAACCGGACCGCCTGCCGAGGCTCCCGGTGCCTACAAGCCCATTTTCAAGGACGTTTCCCCCCTGGATGCCCGCAAAGTCAGCCTGTCCTTCGTCCAGGAAGACTTTCACACCATTTTTCTGCTCCTGGCCCAAGAAGCCGGTTTGCACCTCATCATCGACAAAGAGGTGCACGAGTCTGTCCCGCCGGAGAGGCGGTTCGTGACCACATCCTTTGAGCAGGTAAGCCTTCGCCGGGCTTTGGACGCCTTGGCTGAGATGGTGGACGTGACCTATCGAGTGGACAAGGGCGTTCTTCGTGTCCAGGCGTTTGAAGAGAAGGTGTTCAACCTGAGCTTCATTTTGACGGCACGCGGTTCGCGCTACGCTTTAGGGGGCGACGTGCTCGGCGGTGTTTCTCAAGGCGGCCAGGGAGGGGGCGGCACAGGCCAATGCTGTTGACTTAAGCATTGTTAAGTTTCTCCCTTCTATTTGAGCACCATTTGTTTGGGGGCCGTTTGGTGACGCGGGGCTGAGAGGGCCTCACAGATTTTGGCCGGTAGTATCTTATGCGAGAGATCCCATAAAGGATCTCGGTAAATATCTCGACCGCCCTTTGGGGATCATCAGGCACGAGCACGGCG
>Ga0209381_1002825_pt1 | contig 20167 bp, 17 predicted proteins | sample DewCreD2012metaG_FD_184111 | JGI IMG/M metagenome (GOLD analysis project Ga0209381, IMG submission 184111) | Hot spring sediment bacterial and archeal communities from British Columbia, Canada, to study Microbial Dark Matter (Phase II) - Dewar... ...
TCAGCCGCAAGGCGCTTTTGCGGTGATAACCACAGAGAGAGCATACCTGATCGAGGAGGTACGTTTTGTAACGCCGACCAGCACGCTGGTAGCGGCGGTGTAAGACGGCCAAGAATTCACGTTGGGCGGACTTGCTCATGGTTGGTTCTTGAGTAACCATGAATATGAGTCAACGTATCAGCGGCGCCCTTGTCCACCTCCCAGCCCCGGTAACATTTATCCTGAGTCAACTCGTTGATGAATAGGCACAATTGAAATAACTGGATAAGGTATCAAAATTAGGCTATGTTATTAGTGGTCACTGGCCTAAGGACTTCTCAAACGCTTACGCCTGAAGGCCGTTTCAGTGAGGCACCCCGGAGCGTGTTTGAGAAGAAGGGTTGATGTGAAAGCGCAAAGTCAGAATCAGGGTCCGTCCCATTCGAGAGCAGCGCAACAACGTCCTTTGCGGATGTTGATTGCGGATGACCATTCTTTGGTCCGGCGGGGCTTGCGTCAAATTCTGGCCGATGCATTTCCCAACGCCGAGTTCGGCGAAACCTCGACAGTCCCGGAAACGATGGCGGCCTTGCGGGGGCGGAGTTGGGATTTGTTGGTGCTGGACATCAACATGCCCGGGCGTTCCGGCTTGGATGTGCTCAAGGAGATGAAATCTGCCGGGCTCAAAACCCCCACGCTGGTCATCAGTGTTCACTCCGAAGACCAGTACGCTTTGCGTGCGCTCAAGGCCGGCGCTTCCGGCTACCTCAGCAAGGACAGTGCCCCCGAGTTGTTTCTTCAAGCGGTCGAGCGCATCTTGGGAGGCCGCACCTTCATCAGCCCCGGCCTGGCGGAAAAACTGGCCGATGAAATGCGCGGGCGGCGGCAGGCGGCTTCGGCCTTGGAACGGCTCAGCGATCGCGAGATGGAGGTGCTGCGGCTCATCGGCAGCGGGCGCACTGTAAAGGAAATCGCGGGCATGCTCTCGCTCAGCGTCAAAACCGTCAGCACTTATCGTGTGCGCTTGCTGGCCAAGTTGCGGATGAAGACCAATGCGGAGTTGATGCGTTTTGCCATTGAAGAACGCATCACGGATTAACCCCTCCATCAACGTTCGACCTGCCTTGGAGTACGAGGTTTTTCTAGATTGAGGTCAAATGCCGGCAGAGCCGTTCGAGGCCGCCTTCCCATCCCACCACTTCACGCCAGCCCAGTGAGCGGAGGCGGGAGTTGTCCGCCACCATAAAATCCAAAGGATCTTCGATGGGATGCTCGGCTTCGCGTACCAATTGGGGACAGCCCAATAGGGCGGCAATGGTATCGGCCACTTGCCGCACCGTGACGCCGCGGCCGGTGCCAAGATTCAAGGCGCCGGTGAAACGCTGTTCGAGAGCCAGCAGGATGGCCAGCGCCAAGTCGTCCACATAAATGTAATCTTTGGTGCTGTGCGGAGTTTTGAGCGTCACCGGTTTGCCGCGGCTCAGTGTGCGGATGAGGGAACTGCACAAACGCGCCGGATGTTCGCCGACCCCAAACGGATAAAAGACTCGTCCCCAGCAGACGCCGGCATTGAATTTTTTTGCCATCGCCTCAAGGTCCAGGCGAAGCTGGTTTTTGCAGCGTGCGTAGCGTGTGGAATCATTGAGCTCCGCCGAGTCTTCAGCCAGCGGACATCGTGCCGGCCGGTATTCGGCACAACTGCCTAGCCCCATGAAATAACGACCGCCCCGCTCAAAAAAAGTGCGGGCAAACTGCCGGCTCCATTCGAGAAAAAAATTATTATCGGGCGACTCCAGATAAACCCCGGGGGTGGTAATCCAGGCGGTGTGGAGGCAGGCATCCAAGGGCTCTTTGGATAATTCGTCCCATGGCGGCGCTGCGAGCGTGCCGGTGCAAACGCGCAAGGATGGCGTGGCGGCCACATCAGACGGCAGCGATTCCCCGGGCATTTGCAGTGCGGTGACAAAGTGGCCGCGGGCCAGCGCCATTCGCAAGACGGCTTTGCCGATGAAACCGGTGGGGCCCGTGAGCAGCAAGTTCATGGCAAATCCACCAGTAGCGGCCATTGTTGGTCGCGCTCGCTGAGCACGGGATCGGGGATGGGCCAGGGGATGGCCAGTTGCGGATCATTCCAACGCACACCGCGGGCCAGCTCGGGATGATAGAATTCGGACATCTGGTAAAACACTTCGCAGTTGTCGGTCAAACACTGGAAGCCGTGGGCGAAGCCGCCTGGCACGTAAAGCATGCGTCCGTTGGCGGCCGTCAATTCAAAGGCTTCCCAGCGGCCGAAGGTTGGGGAGTTGCGGCGCACATCCACCAACACATCAAAGATGGCACCTGCGGCGCAGCGGATGAGTTTGATTTCCGGGTGCGGTTCGGCCTGAAAGTGCAAACCGCGGAGACAACCGCGGCGGCGGGTGAGGGTGAGATTGCATTGCGGCCAGCGGGTATTTAAGCCGTGCGCCGCAAATTCGCGCTCACAATACGTGCGCGCGAGAAAGCCGCGCTCGTCCTCGCGCTTTTCAAGATCAATCACCCACAAGCCGGGCATTTTGGCGGGCGTGAAAATCATGGTTCATTCAAACGATGCGCACTTCCGGAATGGGCAGGATGAAACGTCCGCCCGCAGCGCGGTAGGCGCTTTGTTGTTGCATGATTTCCTCGGCAAAATTCCACGTCAGCAGGAGGGTGTAGTCGGGACGTTTTCGCAACAATTCCTCGGGCGGCACAATGGGCAGATGCAGCCCGGGACTCAAGCGGCCTTGTTTGTAGGTGCTGCGGTCTGCGATGAAGTCAAGGTGCTCCCGCCCCAAGCCGAAATAATTCAGAAGAGTGCTCCCCTTTGCGGAGGCTCCGTAGGCGGCCAGTCGGCGGCCTTCTGCTTTGAGCCGGCGCACCAGCGACACCAGCTCCGCTTTCAGATGGTGAACACGGGCGGCAAAAGCCTCGTAGGGTTCCATCGTCGTCAGGCCCAGGCGCCGTTCCTCTTCGAGCATGGCCGCGACAGCAGGCGCCACGGGCGCGGCTCCCGCATGTGCTGCAAACAGACGCAGGGACCCACCATGAATAGGCAGCCGCTCCACATCCACAATTGCCAGCCCATGCCGTTCAAACAGCGGTGCCAAAGCGGTCAAAGTGAAGTAATAGACGTGTTCGTGGTAAATCGTGTCAAACTCCGTGTTGCGCAAAAAGTCCACGCCGTAAGGAAACTCGAGAATCACCCGGCCCTCTGGTTTGAGGAGATGCTTCAGTCCGGCGACAAAGTCATTGGTGTCCGGTGCGTGGGCAAAAACGTTGTTGCCCAAAATCAAATCTGCGCGGCGGCCTTCGGATGCAAGCCGGCGGGCCAGCTCCAGACCGAAAAACTCCACCAGCGTGGGGATGCCCTGTTCTTTGGCGACTTTGGCGATGTTGGCGGCCGGCTCGATGCCCAGACAGGGAATGCCTGCGGCAACGAAATTTTTCAGGAGGTAACCATCGTTGCTTGCAATTTCAACCACCAGGTTTTGTGGGCCGAGTTGAAAGTCGCGTTGATAACGTTCCGCCGCGGCTTGGGCGTGCCGCAACATGGTGTCGGAGAATGAGGAGAAGTACAGGTACTCGCTGAAGAGTTTCACAGGGGGCACGTCATCGGCAATTTGGAGCAACCAACACTGTGGACAGATGACCAAGCGCAGGGGAAACTGCGGTTCGGGACGAGTCAAATCTTCCTCGCGCAGCAGATTGTTTGCGAGCGGTTGCACGCCCAAGTCCAAAATCAGCCGCCCTCCAGCGGCCCCGCAGGAACGACAACGAAACTCCGGCAACTCAACACTCATGCGCGTGTCCAAGCCGCGCCGCGTGCGGCGGCGTCGGCGCAGTATTGATGGATTTGTTCACGGCTCCATGCGGCCATTTGCGGATGGCGGGCCACATGGCGTTGGTAATACCAGCGGGCAGTGTGCGCCACCGCATCGTCAAGATTCCACACCGGCTGCCAGTCGAGCAGCCGCACCGCCTTGTCAATGGTCAGATTTAGCAGGGGTGCTTCTTTGGGTGGGGCGGTTTCCTGCAGGCGTTGCCACTGGCCCGGCCAATGTTGCAAAAAAAGTTCCACCACCTGTTGCACGGGCACATTGGCCAGGGGTCCCGGGCCGAAGTTGAAGGCGGTGGCCAGTGGATTGGGGCGTCCGCCTTGGGCCAGGCGTGCGCCAAGCCATAGGTAGCCGCTGAGGCAATCCAAAACGTGTTGCCAAGGTCGTGTGGCCGCCGGGTTACGGATGCCGATGGGGCGCTCCTGGATCAAGGCGCGCACGCAATCCGGGATGAGGCGGTCCTCGGCATAATCACCGCCACCAATGACATTGCCAGCGCGGGCGCTGGCCACGGGGCCGAGGGCAGGATGGGTTTCAAAAAACGAGCGACGCCAAGCCTGCGTGACGAGTTCGGCGGCGCCTTTGCTCATGCTGTACACATCGTGCCCCCCCAAGGGGTCCCCTTCGCGATAACCGTAATCCCAGCCCTGGTTTTCGTAGCATTTGTCGCTGGTCACCACCACCACCGCCGCGGGCGATTCCATCTGGCGCAGGGCCTCGAGCAAATGGGCAGTGCCCAGCGCGTTGACGACAAATGTTTCGAGGGGTTCACGGTAAGAGCGCCGGACGAGGGATTGGGCCGCCAAATGAAACACCACCTCGGGCTGGGTTTGCCGCAACGTTTGGGCCAGCGCGTCAAAGTTGCGCACATCGGCGATGCGCTCGTGCTCGAAGTCGGCGGGCTCCAGCAATTCGTACAGACTGGGATGTGTTGGCGGCGGCAGGCTGAAACCCGATACCCGCGCTCCCAGCAGCCGCAACCACAAGCACAACCAAGCCCCCTTGAAACCCGTGTGGCCGGTCACCAGCACGCGGCGGCCTTCATAAAACTCTCCGAACATGCCTACCAGATTTTCCATGGTGCCTGGCCGCTCTTCCACATTTTGTTCAATAATTCCGCCTCGCGAAACGTGTCCATGCACTGCCAGAAGCCGGTGTGCAGAAAGGCGCGCAACTGGCCTTCGGCAGCCAGCCGTTGAAACGGTTCATGCTCCAAAATGCAGGAGTCCTCCTGTCCCAGATATTTTTCAATGGCGCGGTTGAACACAAAAAAGCCACCGCTGATGAAACCGCTTTCCTTCTCGGGCTTCTCTTGGAAGACCACGATTTTATCGCCTTCCATGGCCAAGGTGCCAAAGCGGCCGGTGGGCTGGACGGCAGTGAGTGTGGCGATGGCGCCGTGTTGTTGGTGGAAGCGGATGGTTTCGTTGATGTTGCTGTTGGTCAGGCCGTCGCCGTAGGTCATCAAAAAGGTGTCGCTGTCAATGTACGGCATGACGCGCCGCAGGCGTCCGCCGGTCTGGGTTTCCAGCCCTGTGTCCACCAGTGTCACGGTCCAGTCTTCTTCATCGTGTTGGGTGTGGTAGCGGATTTCCGGCACGCGGCCCAGGCGCAGGGTTACGTCACTGGTGTTCCATTGGTAATTGCGGAAGTATTCCTTGATGATTTCGCCCTTGTATCCGAGGCATAAAATGAATTCCTTATGCCCGTACTGGGCATAGATTTTCATGATATGCCACAAAATGGGACGGCCACCGATGGGGACCATCGGCTTGGGCCGGAACTCAGTCTCCTCGCGCAGACGAGTCCCCAATCCACCACACAAAATGACCACTTTCATGTCTGAAATCGCCCCGATTCCTTTCAAGAGGGCGTCGGCGCATGCCTTCAACCTAAAAGACTTTGCCCTGCCAAGGCAATGCCAAATCCGAATGTCGCCCTTCGTCCTGAATGCCGGGAGGCCGCGCTTATGGCCGGGGTCCCACTTTGCTCAAGTCGAAAGGTTGGAAGCCCACCTTGGACACCGGCGAGCCCGGCTTCAGGGTGAAGTTTCCCTTGGCCGGGTCCTCAAACATGGGATCGGCAATAAGACTTCCGATGTTCTGCCCACGCTTCTGCCAATCGGCGAGGGTTTGCTTGCCGAAGCGAATTTCTCCGCCGTCCACGCGCCAGTAAAGATTGGAGACCATTAAAAAGTTGGTGGTCGAGCCCTCCCACGTGCCGCCCAAAGCCACCCCTTCCTTCCAAAGGACGAGGTTGTTGGCAAAGGTGAAGCTGCGGTGGGCTTCGTTTCGGGAGCGTTGGATTTGGTGGTCGCGAGCGAAGGCAAAGATGTTGTTTCGGACCAGGTTGTCCCGGCCATAGTGTTGATGGAAACCGCCGTGGGTGGTGCCGTAAACGAGGTTGTTCTCGGCCACAATTTGGGTGGTGCCTTCGTCAAAATAAATGCCCCATCCGCCGTAGCGGCGGCCGTAGCAATCGTGCCAGAGGTTGTTGCGGATGATTGTGCCGGTGTGGAGCCCCAGGGTGTAAATGCCTCCCATGTCGCTGAGAATGGGGCCGTCGCCATTGCTCTTTTTGCCGATGTGATGGACGTGATTGAATTGCACGATGTTGTTGGTGGCGAGCGCACGGCCATAGCCCCACGTCCAACCGATGCTGATGCCGGTGTAATAGAAGTCATGGATGTGATTGTGCTCCAGCCGGTTGCCGGGCGTTTGGCCGAGCCAGATGCCGATGGCGCTGTGAAAGATTTGGCCACCGTCATGGATGTGGCAATCGGAGATTTGATTGTTGCGGGCCATGTCTTCATCGGCGGTGCGCAGGGCGGTTTCGCCTAGCTTGACGCCGCCGGCGCCCAAATCGGCCATTTCACAACGGCTGACGGTGTTGTTTTGGCAGCCGCGTCCCAGCTCCAGGGCGTATCCGCCCAAGTTCAAAAACCGGCAACGTTCAAAGAGGGCTTGATGCACATATTGTCCCCAAACGGCGCCGCTGACTCCCACGGCGGCCTGCGCGAATCCACCCACGCTTGCCTTGGGGGGAGGCCATACCTCTGCCTTGTCTTTTGAGCTGTCAAAACCTTGTGGGAAATACCACTCGGTATGGGAAAAAGTTATTCCCCGAAAGACAGGCCGTTGCACCGGTTGGGAGGGTGAGCCCTCCATGCGCACCAATTGCTCCAAAACTGGTGCAACCACTTTGAAGGTTTCCGGTTTTTCGCCGGGGCGCGGCCAGTAGTAAAGGCGGCCGGTGGCTTTTTCCAAGTACCATTCACCGGGTTTATCCAAGGTCTCGAAGGTATTCTCCAAATAGTATTGATCGCCCGGGTCCAATTTGAACACGCTGTTTTTGGTGAAACTCAATTCATGAGATGCCGGGTCGAAATTCCGCACAGGCAGATGAGACTCCACCCACCGCGTCATGGCCCGGACCTCTCCTTCCTTCAGCGTTGGCCAGGCTTGGATTTCGCCGGCTTTTACGCGGAATCGCGGTTGGCCTGTGCTCCACGGTGTATCAGGCTTGGCGTCGGGCACTGAGGCGATCTCAAAATATCCTTCGTTGGGATGACGTGAGCGCACCAAGCGTTGGTCTCCGGCCCATAATTGACGGAAATACCATTTGCCCTCGCGAACCTCAGGCAGCTCCACCATCCACACATTTTTTCCTTCGCGAGTGATGGCCTGCCAACCAGCAATTTCGCGCCCTCCGCTTACTTGTGGTCGTGCGCCCGGCATGGCAGCAAATTCAATGGGGCAGTCCTCCGGTTTGATTACCAAGGGTCTCGCCAAGCGGTAAACGCCATCGGACAGGTAAATCTTGACGGTTAAGTTGGATTGGGTGGTGCGAATCTGACGGGCCAAAGCCAGGGCACGCTCCAAGGTGGCCACGGGCCCCTCCTTGCCCTTGGTGGTGGGCCGGCTGCCGGTGGCATTGTCCTGCCCTGCTGGCGAGACAAATATAATGCCCGGTCCTGGCTGGGGGGCCTCTGATGATTTTTGCAGGGGTGCTTGCCGGCAACCGCTCAGGGCCGCCACTGCAATGACCACACAAGCCAGGGAACAAAGCCGTGTTTTTGCGCTTATTGGGTAATGTGCCATGGCATGGGATTAAACCTTTTGACCGCATCTTTGCCAACTTCAAACCGACCGCTGTTTTGATGTTTCCTTGCGGTGCGGAACATCTTGATCTTGGGGTGGGAGGGGAAAAGGAAGGCGTGAGCAAAACAATACGGCAGGAGGCCAACCTGCAGCTTAATGCGAGGCGGCTTCAGCCGTTTTTTCCATTTTCTTGAGACGCTCCATGAAGGCGCGTCGCTGGGCGGGGGTGAGCTCGGCCTCGATGTTGCGATGCATTTGACGCAAGGCTTGCTGAAGTTCGTTGCGGGTGTTGGCCTGAATTCGCCCCACTTCCTGGGTAAAAGTTTGAAAGTGACGTTCGATGGCCTCGGCTTGTTGGGGCGTTGGCCGGATGGCACGCAAATAGTTGGCCTTGCGATTTTCGCCCCAGCGTCGGGTTAAGTTTTCAGCGCGCACCGGTCTATTGGTTGTAGTGGCGACGGTGGCCGGGGGTGCGGAGGGGGATTCTGAGGGCAAGGGCGCGCTCCACCTCCCGACGACCCAACCGGTGGCGACGCCCAATCCAAAGAGGGCGGCCAGCGCCACACCTGTCTTCCATGCCACCCAGTTTGTCATGGCAATGCAGCCTCCATCACCAATTCGGCCAAATCAGGCTCCACATCGCCCATCGGCAACATGAACCAACAAAACAACATGATGGCCGCGGCCACCGGCAACGCACGTATGGACATCTGCCACCACAACTCCAGCGAAACTGTCTGCGTCTGCGGAAGGTGCGCCAGCACCCGTGCATGGAAACCCAGTGGCGGTTCGCCCGCAGGCAAAGGCGACGGCCAGCGGCGGCGGGCCGCCGCGCTCAACTCTTTCCAGGGAGAAGAATTGGTTTTCATAACTTGTCTCCGAGGCGTTGCATCCACTGGCGCAACTTGCGCCTGGCCCGGAACGCACGCACGCGGATGGCCACACTGGACCAGCCGGTCAACCGCTGCACCTCTGTGGCGGTGCGTCCTTCCATGTCCAACATCTCAATCACCACACGTTCCTCCGGCGTCAACCGCGCCAACAATTTCCGCGCCAGCTCCACCGCGCCGGTTTCTTCATCGGCCAGGCGTTCTGGGGCTTCCAACGATGATTCCAGAGCTCGTGCTTCATCTTCGGTCAAGTCAGCCAGCCGCAACTCGCGTGCCCGCCCGGCTGCGCGCAACCGGTCGAGGCATTGGTTGGTGGCGATCCGGGCCACCCAGTGCCGCAACGGGGCGCTTTCACGCCACGCCCCGAGTTTTTCAAAAAACTTGATAAAGACTTCCTGGGCAACATCCTGCTCCACTGCTGCGTCCATGCGTCGTGCACGGATGATGCCCATGACCGTGGGATAAAGGGCATCCATCAAGGCACGAGCTGCGGCCTCGTCGCGCTCCTGGAGCCATGCCCGCACCCAGCGCTTGAGGTCGCCATCCGGTTGTTCGCCTTGAGGCACTGCATCCCCGGCCACCCAAACAATTTAACGACTCTTCCAACCAAGGTGTTACTAAAAAGTTTCGGGTAAAAATTAAATCTCTCAGGTGCTGCAGGCAGTTTTAGGGTGGATTCCCTACCCGGCTGGAGGGAGGTTTCAAAGCCCCCAATGGCCAAATTTGTCCTTCGGCGGCTTGACGTTTGGCGGAAAAAGGGCACACTACGCTGCCCGCCGGCCCGGTGGCGTCCACCGGACTAGGCGGTTTGGCCGGTGTACGGGGGAAACTTTCGGCACTGTGGGGGCAGTCAAAAGCCGGCTTTAGGTGTATAATGTAGAGGCGTTGGCCATTCGGCCGCCGCTGTCAAAAAACGTATGCAGCATATTCGCAACATCGCGATCATTGCCCACGTGGATCATGGCAAGACCACGTTGGTGGATTGTTTGCTCAAGCAGTCGGGCACTTTTCGCGCCAATCAGGCCATTGTGGCCGAGGAGCGCATCATGGATTCCATGGACTTGGAGCGGGAAAAGGGCATCACCATCCGCGCCAAGAACGCCGCCTTCAAATACAAGGATTACCACATCAACATTGTGGACACCCCGGGCCATGCCGACTTCGGAGGCGAAGTGGAGCGCATCATGAACATGATTGACGGCGTGCTGCTGGTGGTGGATGCCGCCGAAGGTCCCCAAGCCCAGACGCGATTTGTTTTGCGCAAGGCTTTGGAAGCCGGGGCCAAACCCATCGTCGTCATCAACAAGATTGACCGCGAAAACGCCCAGCCCCACCGGGTGTTGGACCAGGTTTTCGATTTGTTCCTTTCCCTGCACGCCACAGACGAGCAACTTGACTTTCCAATTATTTACGCCAGCGCCAAAGACGGCTACGCGCGGGAGAAACTCGGAGACACCACGGACAACATGGGGCCGTTGTTTGAGGCCATCGTCAAACACATTCCCCCGCCGCGTGCTCATGCGGGCGAAGGGTTCCAGCTTTTGGTGGCCAATTTGGACTACTCGGACTACTTGGGCCGCATTGCTTTCGGGAAGATTTACAGCGGCAAAATCAAGGTGGGCGATGCCGCGGTGTGCATCCACGGAAACGGCGCCAAAACGCCGGGTAAAATTACGGCGATTTTCCATTTTGAAGGACTCAAGCGCATTGAGGTTCCCGAAGCCCATGCAGGCGACATTGTTGGCGTGGCCGGTTTTGAAGAGGTGTTCATCGGGGAGACCATTGCCGACAGCGAGGAGCGGCCGGCCCTGCCTTTTGTGCCGATTGACCCACCCACCATCCAGATGCAATTCGCGGTGAATGATGGTCCGTTGGCGGGCACGGAGGGGCACCTGGTCACCGCCCGACATCTCAAGGAGCGGCTCCTGAAAGAGCTGCGGACCAATGTGTCCCTGCGCGTTGAAGACACCGACGCTCCGAATATTTTCAACGTCAGCGGGCGCGGCGAGATGCAAATCGCCATTCTGGTGGAGCAGATGCGGCGTGAAGGTTATGAAGTGCTGGTTTCCCGTCCCGAGGTCATTTTCCGTCAGGATGCCAACGGTCAATTGCTTGAGCCCATCGAAAAATTGTTCCTGGAAATCCCCAAGGACTACATGGGGCCGGTGCTGGAAAATTTGTCCAACCGCAAAGCGGAAATCACCCACATGGATCATCATGGGGACCATGTCACGATTGAGGCCCACATTCCGATGCGCGGTTTGATTGGCTTTGAAACGGATTTGGTGAACATGACGCGCGGTTTGGGCGTTATGAGCCATTTGTTCCATGAATACGGCCCATTCCGAGGGGAAATCATCTCCCGTAAAAACGGCTCGCTGGTGAGCATTGAGGACGGCATCGCCACTGCTTACGCCCTCAATATGAATCAGGAGCGGGGACGGTTGTTTGTGGAGCCAGGGGATCGTGTTTACAAGGGGATGATTGTGGGGGAGAATGCACGGGAAAACGACATTCCGGTCAATCCCTGCAAGACCAAGCACCTTACCAACATGCGTTCCCAGGGCGAGGGCAAGGGCATCCAGTTGGAGCCGCCGCTCAAGATGTCCCTGGAACGTGCCCTCGAGTACATTGGTCCTGATGAATACGTAGAGGCCACGCCCAAGAGCCTGCGCCTACGTAAAAAGGAATTGGACGAAACACGCCGCAAACGCGCCGCCCAAAAAGGGGGTGTGCGCGTAATCGCTCCCGCGGCCTGAACCTGCGCCCGCTCTGCCTGCCCCTGAATGCCCAGCGTTTACATCAAAACCTACGGTTGCCAGATGAACGCCCGCGACTCCGAGGCTGTGGCGGCGCAACTGGTGGCGCGAGGTTACACCCTGGCTGCAAACGAGGACACCGCCGACGTGATACTTTTGAACACGTGCAGCGTGCGCGACTTTGCCGAGCAGAAGGCTTTGAACAAAATGCGCTCGCTGGTGGCCGAGCAGAAACGCCGCCGCCCGGGTGTGGTGGTCGGTTTTCTGGGGTGCATGGCCCAAAGTCGCGGCGCCGGTCTCCTGGACCGGTTGCCGGATGTGGACTTGATTCTGGGCACCCAAAAATTTCACCGTACCGCCGATTACCTTGAGGAATTGCGGAACGGCACCCGCCAAAAGGCCGTGGATACGGCGGAAGAACCAGCCAGCGAAACTAAAATCCGCGAACATTTGCTGTCCGGCAACGGAGCCAAGGCAGCCACCGCTTTTGTGAGCATCATGCAAGGGTGCAACCAATATTGCACCTTCTGCATTGTGCCCTACACCCGCGGCCAGGAGCGCAGCCGGCCACTTGAGGACATCGTGGCCGAGTGCCGCGAACTCGTCCGCCAAGGGGTGAAGGAAATCACGCTGTTGGGGCAAATTGTCACCAGTTATGGGCGGCGCATGATTCCTGTCCGTGATGGCAAGTCCCCTTTTGTTCAGTTGCTCGAAGCCGTGCATGGTATTGAGGGGCTGGAGCGGATTCGTTTCACTGCGCCGCATCCCAAGGGCTATGGGGATGATTTGGTGGAAGCGTATGCGCGCCTGCCCAAACTAGTGGAGAGCGCGCATCTGCCGGCGCAAAGCGGGAGCAACCGGGTTTTGAAGCTCATGCACCGCGGTTACAGCCGCGAGAGATTTCTTGAGTTGATTTACAAACTGCGCAAGGTCAATCCGCGCATGGGCATCGCCACCGATTTGATTGCGGGCTTTCCCGGCGAGACGGAGGAGGACTTTGAGCAAACGCTTTCGCTCGTCCGCGAAGCTGAATTTGATCAGGCTTTTCTTTTCAAATACAGCCCGCGCCGCGATACGCCTGCGGCGGACATGCCCGGCCAAATTCCTCAGGAGGTCAAGGAGGAGCGTCACGCGCGATTGATGGCCGTGGTGAATGAAGTCGCGGCTCGACGCTACCAGGCGCTCGTAGGGCAAACGGTGGAAATTCTCGTCGAAGGCCCCAGTAAACGTAATTCAGCCCGTTTGATGGGGCGCACGCGCTGTAATAAAATTGTCATCTTCGAAGGGTCCGAGCGTCACATTGGCCAGCTTCTACCCGTGCGCATCACCCGCGCCGGCAACTTTGCTTTGCACGGCGATCCCGCCATCCTGGGGTTGGAATGACTCACAACCTTGGCGCCTGATTTGCGGCTGGCGATAAATGCGCTAGCTTCCTCACTTAGAGATCGAGGGCGTTGCGCCCCCGTGAAGCATGAATCCGGCCGCCATCGAAAGTCACTTGAGGCTCGTGCTCGGGCAATGGATGCTCATCATTGCCTGCGCTTACGTCTTTGGGCGATTGGGACGGAGATTTCTGGGGCAACCGCTGGCTGTGGGTGAAATTTTCGCCGGAATCCTGCTGGGGCCGTCTTTTTTCGGCGCGTACTGGCCGGAGTATTTCCAGAAACTTTTTCCGGAAAGCACAGCGCAATCCATGCAGCTTTTGGGGAAGCTCGGTTTGATTCTTCTGCTTTTTCAAGTGGGGATGGAGTTTGATTTTGGGCACCTGCGCCATCGCACACGGGCGGTGGTGGCGGTGGCGGTGACCGGTTTGGTGGCGCCCATGTTGGGTGCGCTGCTCATTGGTCCTTGGTTGCACCGCAACTTTGCCCCGGAAGTTTCATACTTTGGCTTTCAATTATTCATCTGTGTGGCCATGGCCATCACGGCCCTGCCCATTATGGGCCGCATTTTGTTGGAAATGAAAATGGAGCGGCATCCGCTTTCCGCTGTGGCCATTGGTGCCGGGGCCATTGATGATGTGGTGGGGTGGGTGTTGCTTGCGGTGATCACGGCACTGGCCACCGCTGGTTTCTATTGGGGCTCGCTGGCCCGGCAAGTGGCCGGATTGGCCTTGTTCTATGTGGTGGTGGTGTACGCTTTGGGGCCGGCTCTGCGGTGGTGGTGGCGCAGGCAACAAGAGCGGCAACTCAGCCCCGATGTGCGCATATCCCCTGCTTTTTTGGCGGTGTTGCTGATGGTTCTGTTTGCCTGCTGTTTGACGACCAATGCGTTGGGCGTGTTTTCGATCTTCGGAGCTTTCCTGCTGGGCGTCGCCTTGCATCAAGAGCATGGTTTGGTCAAGGCGTGGCGGGAAAAGTTTTCGGATTTTGTGCTGGTCGCGTTGGTGCCCATCTTTTTCACCAACACCGGCCTGCGCACGCACATTGGTTCGTTGGAAGGTACGATGGGCTGGTGGGCCTGTGCGGTGGTGTTGGCGGTGGCGGTGGCAGGAAAGCTGGGCGGGTGTTTTCTAGGAGCGCGCATGGCCGGAATGGCGGCGCGGGATGGGGCGTTTGTGGCCACTTTGATGAATACACGGGCGTTGATGGGGTTGGTGGCCATTAATGTGGGGGCGGATTTGGGGCTGCTGCCGCCGCAGTTGTTCACCATGTTTGTAATTATGGCCTTGGTGACCACTGCCATGGCCGGGCCGCTGCTGCACTGGTGGCGGCCACGGGAAAAGACAAATCCTGTGTCCCCTGCTATTGGGTTGAAAGTCGAGTCACGCGCAGACGCGTGATGCGTTGGGAGAAGTTGGGTTTATTTCAATTCCGCCAACATCTCGGGTTTAATTCCTTTGACGTGCTTGCCAAAACCGAAGTAGGTCGGTTTCCATTCACCCACGATGTCCACGTTGCTTCGGGCGGGGATTTGAGCCTCCATACCCAAGCACCAGTAAGCGCCGTTGACCAGCAGCCGCCGGAAGGCTTCGTTTTGCATGTCCACCGCGCTGCCCATCGTTGAGGTGAACACGCGGCCGCCTTTGTAGGTTTTGGTCCAGGCAATGGGCATCATGGGGTTGTTTTTCTCCCCTTCCACGGGTGGGTCCTCCGGTTTCATGCCCTTGACCACCTGGCCAAGCACCAAGGGCACGCTGTCGCCGGGCAAGGGCAGACGCACACGATACACATCGGTGGGGCCGAAGATTTCGCCATCCTTGATGCCTCGCAATATGGGGTGCCCCGCCTGGCCGGGCGCCAACATTCCACGGGTGGCTTCGGTCCCGTGATTGCCGTGGTGGGCGATCCATTTTTCTCCCAAAACCTGCCGGCCAAAGCCCCCTTCATAATCAGCGCCCGGATAACCGTCGCTGTATTTGTAGTAAGGGCTGTTTTTGTTGTTGAGCTTGAAGGCGTGGGTGGCGGTGCGGATGCCCAGGACGGGTTTGCCTGCCTCGACGTAATCAATCACCCATTTCATCTGCTCATCCGGCAGATTGCGCCAGCGGGTGAAGATAATCATCAAATCCGCGCTTTTGAGCGTCTCCAGACCGGGAATGTTGTTATTAATGGTGGGGTTGATTTCACCGGTGGCGGGATCAATGGCGTAGAGCACGGTGCATTTGAAGCCATGATGACGGGCCAAGATGCGACCGAGTTGGGTTAAAGCCTCTTCGCTGCGGTATTCTTCATCACCGCTGACGAGCACGATGTGTTTGCCTTTGCCGGGGCCGGAGGTTCCTTCGTAGGTGACCCACGGCTGCGCGGCCAGGAGACTGCCCGCGCACAGACCCAGACCGGCCATAACGCTCCAGAGTAAAGTCGCTTTCATAATAATGGCTTTCGTCTGTGTCCTTGTGCCAAATCTCCTCTCCAAATGCAATGTCATATTCATCCGCACCTTTCGCAACCACTTAGTTTTACGGCATTGACAGGCAAAGTCGTCGTGTCATGCATTATGCATGACGCTTCATTGCATGGCATGGTGGTGGGCATTGGCCTGTTTCTTACTGATGCCGCTTGCTGCGCGGACGGCACCCGCGAAGCCCCCGCTGAACATCCTTTTCTGTTTTGCAGATGATTGGGGCAAATACGCAGGGGCTTATGCTGCGCTTGATCCGCAGCCGAATTGCAATGAAATCGTCAAAACGCCCCACATTGACCGCGTGGCGCGGGAGGGGGTGTTGTTTCGGAATGCCTTCGTCAATTCGCCCTCCTGCACGCCGTGCCGCAGTGCATTGCTTTCCGGGCGGTACTTTTTTGCCACTGGCCGGGGGGCCATTTTGCGGGGAGCAGTGTGGGATTCGAGCATTCCCACCTTTCCGCTGTTGCTCCGGGATGCAGGCTACCACATCGGCAAAAGTTACAAGGTGTGGAGCCCGGGGCGGCCAGCAGATGCTCCCTATGGCGGCCAGCAGTATGCCTACGAAAAAGCGGGGGGGGCCTTTAATAATTTTTCAGAAAATGTGACCCGCATGGTGGCCAGCAATGTCCCGCTGGCCGAGGCCAAGGCCCGTGTGCTTGGACAAGTGCGGAAGAATTTTGCGGATTTTTTGGCGGCGCGTCCGGCGGGCAAACCTTTTTGTTTTTGGTTTGGCCCCACTTTGACGCACCGGGCTTGGGAGCGCGGCAGCGGCAAGGCACTTTGGGGGATTGACCCGGAAAGTCTGCGCGGCCGCCTGCCGCCGTTTTTGCCCGATGTGCCCGAAGTACGGGAGGATTTTGCCGATTATCTGGGCGAAATCCAGGCTTGGGATGCGGGAGTGGGAGTTTTATTGGAGGAGCTGGAGCGCGCAGGGGAGATGGAGCGCACGCTCATCGTCATTAGTGGTGACCACGGGGCACCGGGTTTCCCCAACGGCAAGTGCAACCTGTATGATTTTGGTGTGCAAGTGGCGCTGATTGCCCGGTGGCCGGGGGCGCAAGGGGGAAGGGTGGTGGATGATTTTACATTGCTCATGGATTTGGCCCCAACTTTTCTGGAGGCCGGTGGTTTGCCGCCTGCACCGGGCATGCACGGGCGCAGCCTCGTTCCCATTCTTACAAGCAACCGCTCCGGGCAAGTGGACCCGACGCGCACGTGGGTCGTCACCGGCCGGGAGCGGCACGTGGACACCGCCCGCGAGGGAAATTTGCCTTATCCGCACCGGGCACTGCGCACACGTGATTTTTTGTATATTCGCAACTTTGAGCCGGACCGGTGGCCGATGGGGGCCCCCTTGAAAGTCACCTCCACGAGCGCCCCGCCGTTTCAAGTGCTGGCCTCCAACACACGCGCTGCGTTTCCGGATTTTGACGCCAGCCCCACCAAGGCATGGCTCATCGAGCAGCGCGCCAACCCGCAATGGAGCAAGTATTACGACATTGCGTTTGGAAAACGTCCTGCCGAGGAATTGTACGATTTGCGCAACGATCCTCATCAGACCCGCAATGTGGCTGGTCATACTGATTATGCGGAAATCCAGCGCCAATTGTCCCGGCAGTTGATGGAGGAGTTGCAACGTGCCGGTGATCCGCGGGTGCTGGGTGATGGAAAGACTTTTGAGCGCCCGCCTTTTACGGATGTTGAGGCGGATCCGCCGCCCCAAAAAGCCAGCCCAAATCGGAAAACATCTCGATAAACGCAGCGTCGTGACGATCCTCGAAACCATTCAAAAAAGCGCTGCGTGGCTGGAGCGGCATGGTGTGCCATCGCCCCGCCTGCAAGCGGAGTGTCTGTTGGCGCATGCGTTGGGACTCAAGCGGCTTGAGCTTTATCTGAAGTTTGATCAAGTCGTCCCCGAGCCGGCGTTGGAGCAGATGCGGATGTTGCTTCGGCGGCGGGCTGCGCGTGAGCCGCTCCAACATTTGGTGGGCACAACTGCGTTTGCGGATTTTGAGCTGCTCACCACGCCTCAGGCGCTCATTCCGCGTCCGGAAACCGAATTGTTGTTGGAGCACGCCAGCCGGTGGCTGAAAGAACGTTTGGCAGAGCCCGGCGCCCCTGCGCAGCCTGTTTTATTGGATTGGGGCACCGGTTCCGGCTGTCTCGCCATCGGCCTGGCGCGCCAATTTCCCGCTGCACTTGTTACTGCTGTGGACATCTCGTCGGAGGCTTTGAGCCTGGCCCGGCAAAACGCGGATAAGAATGGGGTGTCCGATCGTATTCATTTCCTGCTTGGCGATGGCTTTGCCGCGCTGCCGTCAGAAGCGCGTTTTGATTTGGTGGTGGCCAATCCGCCTTACATCCCAAGTGCGGAAATCCAACAACTTGAGCCGGAGGTCCGGGATCATGATCCGCGCCTGGCGTTGGACGGCGGGCCGGATGGTTTGGACTTTTACCGCAGGCTGGCGGGGGAGGGGTTGCGGCGGCTTACCGATGGTGGGAGCCTCTGGCTTGAGCTGGGGCACGGACAGGCTGCGCAGGTGTGCCAGATTTTTGAATCGAGCGGCTGGCGCGTTATTGCGTTGGAATTGGATTATCAACGCATCGAGCGCGTGCTGGGCGTGTGGCCGGCAACCAAGGGCTGATTCGCTTCACCCACCATGCCCGTGTACGGGCTTTTATCAACTGGCGGGCTGCTCGGTGCTGCCAGCGTTTTCCGTTGTTTGCAAGACGGTTGGCCGCTGGGGCTCTTCGGCTTGAACGGTCTCCGGAACAGGAGGCACGGGGTCTGCGGCTTCCACTGCAATCGCCGCGGTGGTTTCCGTGGCAGGGACTGCATCGGAGGCTGTCGTTGTTTCCGCATTGGTCGGTGCTTCGCCAGCGGAGGCCGCCGGTGAATTCTCGCCAGCCGCTGCGGTTTCTGCGTTGTCTGCCGAAGATGTGGCCGCATTTACGTCCGCCGCAGGAGCGGGTGCCGGTGCGGGTTTTGGAGGTTTGGGTGCGGGCTTCTTGGCCGTCAACAAAGTGCCATTGGCCAGCTCCAACACGTGGCCTTGGTGCACCAACCAATGCAAATCACCGATGAGGGCCATTTGCTCGGGGGTTGGCTCCGGTGCAGGGGGCGCAGCAGGCGCGGCATTTTCCCCAGCCGCGGAAGCGGTTTCGGCTGCAGGTGTTCCCTCTGCCGCCGCTGGAGGCGTCGGAAGCGTTTCCGTTGCGGGTGATGGCGCCAGCGCTTCGATGAGCTTGGGCCGGGTGCAGCCGGGGTTTTGTTGAATGAATTGGATGATCTTCCGCACGTTGTCCGAAACCACGGAAGTCTCCAAATCGAGATAGTGCGGCCGGGCCACACCAACGTAAGTAATGTCTTTTTCCAGTTTGAAGAACTGCAACTTGCGTTCCGAGAAGAGCGCGCTCAGCGAGTGCACCAGTTCCAAGGGGAAACGCCGCTGTTTTTCAATCAACATGAACGCCATGCGTCGCAAGCCGCGACAGCGCAACTGCAGGGCGGCCTGCCCGTTGAGGGCGTGGGATTCCACCTCCTGCAGCACGGTGGGCATGTGCACTTCACGAAAATGCGCCACCACACTCTCGCGGTCCGCCAGTCGCGGCGCATCGGGTACGTTCAGGCACACATATTCCGTTTTCCAGCTCTGGTCTTCGATCCATTTTTTCACCACGGCTTCATCGCGCACGATGCGGATTCTGGACTTGAAAGCCTCAAACGGCATGTGGGCGTAGTGCTCGCGGTGCAGCCGGCGTAATTCCTCCTGATAACCGTGGTAATTGGGCGGGCCAAGCACCGCGTTGTTGAGCTCGCACACGGCCACAAAGGTGTACACACCCTTGGGCGGGGCGGTGGGGGTGCGCTCGGCTTGATAGAACAAATCAAAGTGTTTTTCCAGGATGTATTGAATGGCCGCCTCTTTGTCTGTCCACAGCGACTCGTCCAGCGCGCAACGAAACAGCGGTTGCTCGATGGCGCCGGCGTTGTTTTTAATTACGCTGAAGCGAATCAGAAAACGGTTGTTTTCCTGCAAAATCAACCGGGCCAAATCAAAAATGGGATACGAGCGCCCCGTGGTGCGGATTTGGCGGGCCAGATTGTCGGCCAACTTTTCCTCAATGGTGATATTCACGCGGACCTTGGGCAGCGGTTCGCGTTCCACACGCGGCGCGCCGGAACGGCGGTCATCGCGACGGCCACGCGGTGGACGAGGGCCCTTGCCGCGCTCTTCAGGCCGGTCTTGCCGATTGGCAGGCGGTTGCCCTCGCCGGTCCGGACGGGGACCGCGCTCGGGACGCCGTTGTTCTCCACCACCTTCGCGACGGCGTCCGGGTCCGCGGCGGCGTCCGCCGCTTTCTTCCTCGCCTGTGTAATGTGCAAACCGATTGGCAGGCGGCGCCTCTTTGGCCCAGGCCGGCAGGAACAGACGTTCCAAATCCAATGTTGGCAAACTTTCGCTCATAATCACCCAATCCCGCTGGCGACTCATCTTTTGGGCCGGCGGGTGCAATGCCTTGAAAAACCTTCAAGACAGTTCAATCCGCACAGCATGGGCTTTTGCACACGGGAAAGCAAGCGCGCAAATAAAGGCACAAACCGGCTCGGCGCATTTCAGTTTTTAGACAGGTGGGCGTGGCGGGTGTGGGGGAAGAGCACGTGCCAGCGTTCGTTACGCCAGAAGGTGTCCAGACACAGCAGGGCTTCATCCCCAGCCGGACTCCAGAATTGC
>Ga0209381_1002827_pt1 | contig 20159 bp, 16 predicted proteins | sample DewCreD2012metaG_FD_184111 | JGI IMG/M metagenome (GOLD analysis project Ga0209381, IMG submission 184111) | Hot spring sediment bacterial and archeal communities from British Columbia, Canada, to study Microbial Dark Matter (Phase II) - Dewar... ...
TCAGCACTACCACGCCCCACAGCACTTCCACCGGGTAATCGTCGCGTCCCCTCCCGCGCGCCGCGCGCAACGACTCCAGGAGTTTTCCGTCCGGGATCATCGCCAGCGCCTGGCGGATGGTCCGCAAGGACGGCGAATCCTCCAGGCATTCCCATGCGAACAACGGCTGCGTGGTATGGATGTACATGCGCGATATCCTCCGTTCCTACCACACCCATTATACAGAGCAACTATTCCCCGTGTCAAGCGCCGCGTGGTCGAAAAAACGCCGAAAAAAACGCTTGCGCCCTCAAACCCCACGCCAGTTGAGCATTCCTGCGGGTAACTCGATTTTCCCGACCCGCTCCTATCCCCGCTACCATTGACGGCAATCAACTACGCAACCGGCTCCGCAATGTTCCTCTTTTGCTGAATTCAATCTTATGGGTATGTATAATACGCAAGGGAAGGATGCGATGATCCAAATGTAATTTCGAGGAACATGTGGATGAGGCGGCTCCGCCTATTGCTAGTGCATGTGGGTCGCAGGACTATAGAACTTCCTGTGATTACGCCGCCGCTGGGCATAATGTCGTTGGCGGCTTATCTGCGCGAACGCCTGCCCTTGACTATCAGGCTGATTGACCAGCGGTTAGAGAACGCGACAACCACCGACCTTGTTCGCGCCGCCGTGGATTTTGAGGCCGATGTTGTTGGACTTGGAACACTTACGCCCATGGCGTATCTTCTTCCGGAATTGACGCAGAAGATACGGCAGGCTTTGCCGAAAGCCCTTATCGTGCTTGGCGGAGCGCATGTTGCTGCCTTCGGCGCAAGCGCCTTGGAAGATATCGAAGCGGATACAGCCGTTCCCGGTGAGGGTGAAATCGCGCTCGAAAAGATCCTGGAAGCCCATGCCGGCGGCGGCGGGTTTGGCCATATTCCGGGACTCATCTGGCGGGATCCATCCGGTGAAATCATTGTCAATCCCGGCGCGATTCCTTATATCGAAGATCTCGATTCGTTGCCGTTTCCCGCCTATGACTTGATAGATTTCAGCAAATACTGGCGTTTCGAGACTATGGTGAATATGCCACCGCGCAGATATGCGGGATTCTTCAGCAGCCGGGGATGTCCTTACCGGTGCATCTATTGCCACTGCATATTCGGCAAGCATTTTCGGGCACAGTCGCCGGAACGGATTGTCGCGGAAATCGAACATTGGCAAAGTATATACGGGACGAAGGTTGTCGAATTTTACGACGATACCTTCAATTACGATTCCGGACGCGTCATGGAATTCTGCCAGTTGGCAATCAAGCGCAATCTTGGCCTGAAAATTGCTTTTCCAAACGCTATCCGGGGAGACATCCTAACGCCGGAAATAGTTGAAGCCCTGGTGGATGCCGGGCTGTATTACACGGCATGCGCACTGGAAACCGCCACGCCACGTCTCCAAAAGTACATCGGCAAGCATCTAAACATTTCACGTTTTCTTGAAGGAGTGGACATGCTGGCCCGGCGCGGCGTGTTTACATACGGCTTCACGATGCTTGGGTTTCCGACTGAAACCGAAGAGGATCTTCTGCGTACGATCAATACGACATGCGGCTCCATGCTACACGCCACGTCTTTCTTCACCGTGACGCCCTTTCCCGGAACCGAACTGTACGCGCGCGTGCTCGAAACACGCCCGGAAAAACTGCACGGCATCGATTACCGCAAGAAAAGCTACACGAATATCATGATCAACTTGTCCGAAGTTCCCGACGCCATGCTGTACGGGTACCAAAGGTCGGCCGTACGGAAGTTCTATCTCAACCCGAACCGATTGTTCCGGATTCTCACATCCTATCCCCACCCGTGGTATCTGCCGCACTATATCCCCGTGTTGGCGTTACGGCTGAGTAAAGGCCTCTTTAGTTTGTCGTCCTAGTGGTTGCGTTTTCGGTCACAACCGGGGTAATGAGAGGGATACGTTTTTTCGTATCCTGATATCGGCCTGTTGACCATCCCCGCGCGCAACAGATATCCCAACAGACGCAGGCTTTGGCGGGGAAATCGCAGGACGGCCCGGAACTGGCGCAGCATGATGGAGGGTCTCAGATAGAATCGCCGGTACAGGCGGCGTTCACGGGCCACGGCTTCGTCCATGAATTGCCGATCCCGGAACCGGCACTCGTAGGGAATCAGGCTGAAAATCAGGTCGTCTTTTATGCGGTCGAAATACGGCGTGCCCGCGTACGGCGTGACGACGTTCACGCCAATCAGATCGATCGGCGACCGCAACAGTTCGCGCAGCGTCTGCTGGAAATCGGTTTCGGTCTCGACGGGCGCGCCCACCATGAAGGTGCCGGCGCATTCGATGCCGGCGTCGCGAACCAACTGAAGCCGCGCGTTGAACGTGGCGGGATCGCCGGTTTTGCCGAGGTATTCCAGAACCTTGGGCGAGTAGCTTTCGATGCCGACGGCGATGCGCACGCATCCGGCTTTTTTCATCCAGGCGAGCATTTCCGCGTCGAGCGTGTCAATGCGGCCAAGGCACGACCATGTGACCCTCAAGCCTTCGTCCAGGATGCCTTTGCAGATCGCGATGACCCGTTTCGCGCTGAATGTGAAGGTGTCGTCGAGAAACCGGACGACGCGGATGCCCTGGGCGGCCATCGCCTTCAGTTCCGCAACCACCGTTTCCGGTTTCTTCGCGACCAGCCGCCGTCCGTAGGTCGTCGTGCAATAGGTACACGTGAAGGGACACCCGCGGGCGCTCAGGATGACGCCGCACGGTCCGCCCAGCAACCATTCCTCGTATCTTTTCATGTCGCACAGGGAGAAGTCCGGGAAAGGCAGCGCGTCGAGATCGAGCAGGCGTTCCGGTGGATTCGCGAACACGGCGCCCTGTTCGTCCCGTGTCGCGAGACCCGGTATTGCCTTCACGGAGGTCCCGTTTTTGCGCGCATCGAGGTAGGCGGAAAAGACCTTTTCCGGCTCATTGCGCAGGATGATGTCCACATGCGACTTGTCCAGGATTTCCTGCGGAAAAATTGTGGGGTAATAACCGAATGCCGCGATCGTGCTGTTCGGAAACGCGGCCTTGATCCGATCCATGCAGGCCAGATCCTCGGAGACGGTTTCGATGCCGATGAGCGCCGCGACGATGTCGGGGCGATGGCGCGCGAGAAACGCATGCACCTCCGCCTCGCCGCATTCCTCCGCGATGGCGTCCATGAAACGGATTTCCGCGCCGTTCCACTCGCGCGCGCACGCGGCCAGTTGCAGCAATTCATAGGGCGCCAGTTTCATCATGGCCGAATGATAGGTGCACATGTACCGGCGCACGATCGTGCGTTCGTAGGGCAGGTTGATGAAAGCGATTTTCATGGAATTTCCGGCCTGAAATCGCCGTGTGGGACAGGCTGTCCAGCCTGTCCAAGAAGACAGATATGTAGGACAGACTGTCCAGTCTCTCTCTGGAATTTGTAGCTTTTCGGCTCGATCGAATGAGATGACGCCGGGCGCGAAGTCCCGTAGGGACGCCATGAGAATAGCCCAGGACGCCAGTCCTGGGAATTTGTTTCGAGGTCACGAAAGTCCCGCAGGGACGTTTGAAGCCGTTCGTGCAGTTCCATAAATATCGTTCGCGCATTCGATCCCATGCCGCCCGCTACGCAAGCAACGAACCCTTTGCATAGCGCTCTTGTGCCTTTAATGATTTCGGTTTCATACGTCCCTATGGGACTATCTGGCCGTCTTCCATCGGGTCCCAGGAGTTCCTCCTGGGCTATGTTCAAACCGTCCCTTCGGGACTTTGTAAAACTCCACTTGACGGATTTCTTGGACTGTCGCGTATAAGGCCCTTCGAACCGAAATGTACAAACTCCAGGAACAGACGGTCCAGTTTGTCCGGCCAAAAGAAACCCCGCGTTTCCTACGGGACAGACAGGACAGTCTGTCCCACGATCATGCGAGACTCCGGACGCGAACCGGCCTTCCGCCGTTCCGTCAGCCGCGCATGCAGTGTCGCTCACACTCATGGCCGCTTACTCTTCCGTGCTGTCCGGATTGGTGTCGAATACGTTGAAGATGGACACGAAACGCAGATCGAGCACATAGGGCAGGACACGGATGGTATTGAGCAGCGATCCGCGCTGGGAGCGATACAGAAGTGCGGCATAGGCAATGGGCTGGAAGAAGAAACGTCCCATCGCACGGCATGTGCGAATCAAGATTTTCGTCATCAAAGCATCCGGCGAGCGCTTGTACAATGTGACCAAACGTTTCAGTACAAAGCTTGGCACGGTCATGGCGGAGAATTTGAGCGCATTGAGCAGTGTGGGCCGAATGACATAGAAATCCTTGCCGGCCGGATTCTCGATGCGTTCCGGACACTTCTTCAGCACCTCCTCGCGAATTTCCGCCTTGTCGTACAGGACCAGCGAGAAAAGGCTCAGGAAAAACGGCATCGGCGTGCGCATCAGCACGTCCACCGTCGCCAGTTCGTCTTCCACGGTTTCGAGGGGATTGTCCACGATGACATCGTAGTAGACCGCGAGACGATACGAGTGGATCAGACGCGCCGCGCGCAGAAACTCTTCCGGCGGTATCGGCCTCTTGAATACTTCCCGGCACACTCGCTCGCTTCCGCTTTGAAGTCCCACGCCGATCCATGTAAGACCGGCCTCGATGGCCGGTTCCAGGCGTTCCTTTCGCACGAAGAGCGGCGTAGCCTTCGCGATGAAGGGTTTGTTGATGCGCGCCTTGTACTGGGCGAAAAACTCGTCCAGATAGTCCTGCCGCGACGCGAAGAGGCAGTCGTCCATGAAGGACACATACGCCATTGGCGGTCCCTCGCGGATGGCCGCTTCCAATTCCTGCATTACGTCCTCGACGGGGCGGTGCCGAATGCCCCAATTCGGATAAAGCTTTGAATAGTAGCTGTTGCAGCAGTAGGAACACCGGTGGGGGCAGCCGCGCGAGGTAATCGTGCGGTAAAGGCTTCCGCGAAATACCTTGTGGCGCCGGAGGTGTTTGACCGTCATCGTTTCGACGCCGCCATGGATTTGAATATGGGAGTTCTTCGGCACTTGGTGGGCAAAAGGATACGCATCCAGATTTTCGACGAGGGGATACAGGGGATTCAGGACCAGTTGTCCGTTATCGTCCCATCCGATATTGTTGATCCCTTTGAGATCGCGGCCCTCGTCAATGGCCGCGGCCACGTCCAGCAAGGTCTGTTCACCTTCGCCGACGCAGACGTAGTCGGCGATCCGAACGCATTCCGCGGGGCTGGTCGTGGGATGTACGCCGCCCCAGAGGACCGGAATGTCCGGAAACCAGTTCTTTAAGAGGCGCGTCAGTGATGTGGCCGCTCGCGCTTCGGTTACAGTCAAGCTTATGCCAATCAGTTGGGGGCTGAGTTCGCCCACGAAAGCCTTCAGCGCCTCCATGGCCGCCCGGTTGTTTTCGTCGTATCGAATCGCATATAGCAAATGCGAATCATGTCCGCGGCTGACAAGCAATTCGTGCAGCAGTTTCAATCCGATGATATTCAAATTGCGCTGCAGCGAAATGAATAAACCTCTCATCCAAAACCTCTGGAATCCCGTGCCGGATTCCCTGCCTGTATTCGTATGAAAAAGGTACGCGCCCGATCAAGTTCAAGCGCCGTCGAGAAAACAAGCCTCGGCGCGTATAATACCCTTACGAGAACAAGCGAGACAAGGCGGGATGTTCCCAATTGGATGCTGGTGACATCCGACGAATCGGTCCGATCCGACGGATCTTACCTCTTTCGCTAAGGGCCGTCGGCTGGCTTTGTGTCACATTTTTCGCACAGAACGGTAATTTATGACAGAGAGTAACGCCAGTTAGACAGAAGGGAGTGGGTACGATGAAAACGAAAATATGGGAATTTATGGCCTTTGGCTTCGCTGCGGTGGTCATGGTGGCGGGGCTGACGGGATGCCCCATCCGGGAGTTTGTCGATCAGGAATACACGGAGACGCGTGATTTTGCGCCGGGAGGACAACTCAATGTGCAAAGCATCATCGGCGATGTGACGGTGTCGGCGTGGAACCAGAATGCCGTGTCGGTCACATACCGCAAAAAGGTAAGCGTGTTTTACCGTTGGTTCGGTCCCATGCCTGATCCGGACACCTATTTCGACCAGATGGCGGTTGTGATCGAAACCTCTGCGAACACGCCGGGGCTTACCGTCCGTGATGTGATGCCGGTTACCATCGAGCGTCCATACAGTCCATCCATCGAATTGGACATCAAGATGCCGGCGCGCGCGGTTCTCAACGTGGGCCAGGATGTGGGCGACGTGACGATTACGGGCATTCACGGCACCATTGTCGCCCAGGTGAACGTGGGGGATCTGACGATCGATCACCCCGTGCCGTTGGCCGGTGAAAGCATTGCGAGCGCGGTGCAAATCGGCGATACCAAGCTGTATTTGCCGGAGGGCAGCGCTTTCGATGCCGAGGCCGTAACGCGGGTAGGACGGATCACGGCCGGCGAATTCTGGGGGATCAATGTCGTAAACGACGGGCTTGGCGCGCAGGCCGCGGGCCGGGTCAACGGCGGCGGGGCAACCGTCAATCTCGACACGGATATCGGCGATATCGCTTTTCTCAGGGAATAGGTTCCCTGATTCCAATAGACTCCGAAGCCGGAAGTCCTGTGTGTGGACTTCCGGCTTTGGGCTTTTGAAATCGCGATTGCGGCGGCTACTTGGCAGGCCGGATCATGATATTGCGATACCAGACCTTGCCGTGATCGCCTTGGAGCATGATCGGGCCGGCGTCGTTCAATCCGCCTGGCAGTGCGCCGCCGGTCACCTTGACGATTTCCTGATTGTCGTGAATGACTTGCCCGTTGAGCTTGGCCGTGACCTTGTCGCCTTTGTAGCTGGCTTCAAGGACGTTCCATTCGCCGGCCGGTTTCGAAGCGTTGACCTTCGGCGGAAACTGGCCGTAGATCGCGCCATCGTCGCCGTTGCCGGGCGGATTCTTGCCAAAACTGTCGAGGACTTGGATTTCGACGCGTCCACGCAGATAGACGCCGCTGTTGCCGCCCTTGACGGTTTTGTATTCAATCTTGAGATCGAAATCCTTGAACGTTTCGATTGTGGCGATATCGTTGCCATGAAGAGCGTTCGTCATGGCGCCGTCTTCGACGGTCCACTTGTTTTCGCCGCCGGGCTGGCGGGCATTTTGCCAGCCGCTCAGGTCTTTTCCATTGAACAAGGGTTTCCATTCGCCTTCCGCTGCCCACGCTCCGCAAACGGCCGTCAGCAACAGCGCTCCCATCACACACGCAAAGGTTTTTCGCATATCAGTTATCCTCCTTTTGGTCATTTTGCCCTAATTATTTAGCGGGATATTCCTGAATGACGATATTCTTGAACGACAAGTCGGTCGTCGGGTCGTGGCCCTGCAAAGTGATTGTACCGGGCCCCGCCACATATCCTTCCTTGCCCTGGCTTTGCAGGGATCGCGGGCGGACATCGAGAAAATCGCTGGTCAGATAGCCATTAACCCAGACGGCCGCATGGTTTCCGTCAACGACGATGGTTTTGGTGAACCATTCGCGATCGCTCGAAACCACTTTTCGCGCCGGTTGGTTGCCGTAGTTTCCGCCCGTGCCGAAATCCTTCGGCTTGGCGCGATCATTGCCTTCCCACTCGTTGCGCACCTGCGATTCGTAGCCTTTCCAAAACACGCCGGCGGGACTGCGGTAAAAAACGCCGCTGTTCAGATGGTCGCCGTTGGAGAAAATATCGAGTTGAAGGCAAAAATCCTTGTACGTTCCCGCCGTTTCTATCTGGCCGTTGCCATTTTTGATGTTCAGCGCGCCGTCAACGACGTTGAACTCGGATTTTCGGCCTGGAATGATGTTCCATCCATCGAGATTTTTTCCGTTGAAGATGGGTTTCAGGTTCAGCGGACGCAATTTTATACTTTCGACCTCGATTTTACCGTCGCGGTAATAAAGGATGCCGATATAGCCACGCGCGCGGCCGCCGCCCATGACATTGCCTTCCTTGCCATCCACGGTGGCGGAGACGTTTGCGCCACTGGCCGTAACCTTTATTTCATGCCAGTCCGACGCGCCGCCCTTGGGCTCGGCAATCGTAATCCAGTTCGATCCGTTTTCACTCGGATGGCCTTCGAGTCCCGCGCGAAACGCCACGCCCGCCGAACCGTCCGCTTCGACCCGCATCTTTACGACCAATTCGAAGTCGGCAAACTGACTGGTCGTCGCCAGCCAGCCGCCGGCGCCCGTGTCGCAAGCCAAATTGCCGTCCGATACGGACCAGTTGCCCTGTCCGAACGGGGTCCAGCCAAACAGGGTTTCCTTGTCGAACAGATTGATCCATTCGTCCGCCACCGCGCCCGTTGAAAGGCATGCGGCCGCCGCCAACAAGATCGTGATCATTCGTAACCCGTTTCGCATGTCGCCATTTCCTCCTTTTTTTGTCAACGCTTGTGAAAAAAAGCCTAGCCACGTGGCGCAGACTGTCTTGTCTGCGCAAAAGGGCTTTATCCCGTAGATCTGCGCAGACTCGGCAGTCTGCGCCACATGTTTCATCATTGATTCGCAACCCCTCAGAAAAATTTCTTGAACCGGTAGAACAACAGGACGCCTGCTCCTGAGGCGAAAGACAACGCCATAATGGCCCACCACGCCCACGGATTGTCATGTGCCAGAAACGGCAGGGCCACGTTCATTGAAAACGCGCTGACGACGAAGGTGGGCGCCATGATCCCGATTGTGATGATGGTCAGCGTCTTCATGATGAGGTTGAGGTTGTTGCTGACGATCGAAACACGCGCGTCCATCAGTCCCGACAAAACGTTCGAATAGATTTCCGCGAGGCGGTAACACTGGTCGTTTTCGACGCTGATATCGTCCAGAAACTCCATCTGTTCGGCGCCGAGCCCCAGTTTGCCGGCATTCATGCGGATTTTGGAAATCAACACACTGTTCGTGTGGATGGCGTTCAGATAATAGACCAGGCTTTTTTCAAGCGTGAAAAGATTGATCAAAAACCGGTTTTCCATCGAAGCGTTGATTTTGTCCTCGAGTTCGTCAGTCACCATGTTGATGACGCGCAGATGTTCAAGGAAGTGGAAAATGTGGCGGTAGAGAAGCCGCAGCACGACGTCGAGGGGTGTTTGAACCGCCACGAACGGCTTGCCCGCGAACACGGTGTCATCTTCTGCCGCAACCACAATCAGGCGGTCCTGAAATAAAAACAGGCCCATCGAGGTGACGCGGAACATGAATTGATCTTTTGCGCAATAATTGCGCGGACGCTTCATGATGAGCGCCGCGTGGTCCGGTTCGAATTCGAGTCGTGACAACTCGTCCGGGTCGAGCGCGGACGCCAGCGTATGTTGGTCTATGCAGAGATCCTCGACGAGGTGACGTTTTTCGGCATCGTCAGGCGCAACGTAGAAGACGATGCGCGCATCGTCTTCCTGCGTCTCCACAAGATGGCCGTTGGCTAGTTTGAATTTCTTCTGCATGGGCAACACACCCCGCCGTTCGCGTAAACATAGAAGGGAATCATACCAGATAATCGCGGTGGTATGAAAATGAACTTTTTCGGATCAAGGCGCCCTGGAATCCGTTGCAAGAGGGACGGCGACGGCTTTTTCGTCTCGAATGAGCAGGATAACGTCCCGTCCCGTGGCCTTGTGTTTCGATATGCTCAACACACGGTGTTTGGGGGGCGCAACATACTTGCCCTTGTAGGATCGGGCCGCCTCGGCATCGTCGAAGACCTCGATATTGATGTTGTCGAAGGCGGCATACTGTTCGTGCAGGGAACGCCCCAAGGCGATCAGGTCATCATCGGAACTGCCCCGTGGCACTACGCCGATCATCCCCTTCAAGGAAGTCCCCTGCCGGTTGCCGGTGGCCAATTCCTCCGGGGTTCGGCCCCATTCTTCCACGACTTCGAACGAGAACGGTTCCGGAACGGCGGAGGTTTCGGGCACAGCCTTTACTTCAGGAATCGAATCGGGTTGTTGGGCGGCATCCGGTTTATCCTGTTGTGTTTCGATGGGTTCCTGTTGGTCCTCCGGCGCTTTGGAGGGCGGATACAATCCTTCCAGCAAGGCCCGATCGGGCATAGGGACCGGCGGCAGGGATTGTCCGGTCATTCCGGTCAATTCGCGCATTTCCCGGCGCAAGCGATCGTTTTCCGCGCGAAGTTGGGCCCATTCACCCCCGGCCAGTGAATCCACCGTTTGCTGCAAACGTAACACATCGGCCCGGAGCGCACGCACTTCTTCGAGCAACGCCGCATAATTGTCCGGAACGACATCACGGGCATCTTCCATTGCCGGTTCCGAACGGCGTGGCGACTGCTCATCCTTTTCCTGTGTCCATCCACTTACCGCGGCCAGAAGGGCTATGCACGCCAGAATAACGATGATTCGCATGCGATATCTTTTAAGATGCAAACTGGCCGTCCCCGCCGGTACGGCCGAATGCTTCAACCGGTCCCGCCATCCGATCCTTCGTAGTCTCACCGCTTTTCCTCTTCGAATCCCGTGTACGAATTCAATGTAACAGTTTCTATGCCGAGTGCCGATACGGCATGGGCCTTGGCCGATCATCCAAACTGAAATTCGACGTTATGGATTCGAGTGCGCGAAAAACCTCATGATCTCCGGAATGTGCGGCCATAGGAAACCCTTGGCGCTCGATTATGGCCATATTATAACCGATAAGGCCGTCTAAGCCGTAATTGCGGCCAGTAAATCGAATAGGGCGGATGGGTTCTTGGGAAAAAGGAAGCGAGCATGGGTGCGTTGACTGGATGTGCGCTAGCCGGTAGTATAGACCCAGGTTCGGATTGCGGAAAACGGGCATGCCGTCCTTTCCGCAAGACATTTTTCCACAGATGGATGCAACGACATGGCCTTGACTCCGGAACAACGCGACTGGTTGCGGCTGACGATGGTGCCGGGCGTCGGCACGACCCATTTCATTCAGTTGTTGTCTCGGTTTCACAATCCCGGCCATGTCCTGCGGGCGTCGCGAGGATCCGTCGCAGAGGTCGTGGGAAAATCGCTGGCGGAACGTATCGCGCAATATGCCGATTCGGTGGATGTGGACGCGCAAGAACGACAGATGGATGCGTTGGGCGTGAGGTTGCTAACGCTCGAAGACCCGGATTATCCCGTTCGCCTCGCGGAAATCTACGATCCCCCGTTGGTTTTGTTCGTGCGGGGTGATTTGAGAAGTTCCGACGAACACTGCGTCGCCATCGTGGGAACGCGGCGCGCCACGCCTTATGGATTGCGCGTCGCGGAAAACTTGGGCCGCGACTTGGCCGCGCGCGGCATTACCGTCGTCAGCGGCATGGCGAACGGGATTGATTCGGCGGCCCATCGCGGCGCAATCGAAGCGGGCGGGCGGACCATTGCCGTGTTGGGATGCGGTGTTGATGTGGTCTATCCGCCACAAAACGCGGACCTGATGAAACAAATTGTGGAACATGGTTGCGTCCTATCCCAATTCGTGATGGGTATGAAACCGTCCGCGGGCCATTTCCCCTACCGCAATCGCATCATCAGCGGCTTGACGCTGGGCACGGTCGTGGTCGAGGCGCCGGCGAGCAGCGGCGCGCTTATTACGGCGCGGCAGGCCGCCGAACAAGGCCGCGAAGTGTTTGCCGTGCCGGGACCGATTGGCGTCCACACGAGCGAGGGACCGCATGCCCTGATTCGCGACGGCGCGAAACTCGTCGAGACGGTCGAGGACATTCTGGTCGAATTGGAACTGCCCATGCAGGTCCAACAGGCGCCGGTCCCAGCGGCTGCGCAATCCGCTGAACCGACCGGCGAACTTCCGCCATTGAAGACACGGCCCCCCGTTTCCGCGCCTGTGCCGCCGCCGCAACCGGTCACAAACCCGGTCGAGAAAGATATCCTGGCGGCGTTATCGCCCAACGGGTCGTTCGTGGATGAAATTGCGGCCGCTTGCCGTATTTCAATCTCCGAAGCCTTGAGCACGCTGACGATGCTGGAGTTGCGTGGACTGGTGCGTCAATTCAGCGGCAAACGGTTTTCGCGCGCATGAACGCGGTTTTCCATGGATTGGCCGAACGAATCAGACGAAACGAGGCGATCCCGCCGCCGGTGGCTGCGTTGCTGATAGCCGTAACCCCGGTTGTCCGGGCGGGAATGTGGCTGCGGCGTCTTCGCCAAACCGTTCATGTGGACGCATCCGTAATCAGCGTGGGCAATTTGACGGCCGGCGGGACGGGCAAGACACCGCTTGTCGTCGAACGCGCACGGCAGGAACTGGCGCGGGGACGAAAAGTCGCCGTCTTGACGCGAGGGTACGGCAGCGCGCCGGTAAAAAATCCTGTTGCCGCCGATGCAAACAGCCCGGACGATCCGTATGCATTGATGGGTGACGAGGCGGCGCTCCTTGTCCAAAAAATACCCGGAGTTGTCGTCGTAAAATGTGCGGACCGCGTTGCCGGGGCGTATGCGGCCATTGAACGTTACGGATGCGACACGTTGATTCTGGATGACGGTTTCCAATATGTCCGGCTGGCGCGTAACGAGGACATCGTGGTGATTGACGCGCGCAACCCGTTTGGCAACGGCCGCCTGATACCGCGCGGCATATTACGCGAACCGGTGGACGCCTTGCAACGCGCCACGCATGTCGTGATGACGCGGTGCGACCAGGCGTCCGGTCTGGAAAGGCTGACTTCCCGGATTCGTGCAATCCGTCCGGATATCCCGGTGCGAATGACACGACACGCGCCGACAAATTGCCGGCGCCTTAGCGACGGTATGACTTTTCCGCTCGACATGCTGCGAGAAGGGCCCATCCGCGCGGCCTGCGCCATTGGCGCGCCGGAAGCGTTTTTCGACACACTCGTATCGCTTGGCGCGACGCTGGCGGAACACCTCGCGTTTCCCGATCATGCCGGGATTCCCGAATCGGCGCTGGACGGATCGCGGCCGGTCATCATAACCGAAAAGGACGCCGTGCGTTTGCGCCAGGCGCCTGCCCATGTGTTCGCCCTTGCCGTCGAATTGGAGGACTGGCCGCCGTCATGAACTCGCGTACGATTATGGCGGGAATGCTGGTATTGCTTATGATCGCCGGGGCCGCCGTGATTTTTTTAGGCACCCGCGACCCGGCGCCGTTGCCGCCCGCGCCCGTCGTGAACAAGTCCGCCGAACCTGATGAAAAAAAGATTCCCGCGGTTTCCCCGCCGCCTGCCGCGCCAACAGCCGGTAAACGACCCGTTCTTCCGCGTCAAACGCCCCGAATGCTCAAAGAGGTTCCCGCCGTGGAAGGAATGGTCTCTGATCGGACGGGTGCGCTCATCGCGGGCGCATCCGTCCGCGTAGGAACCGCCGAATCGCCTGAGATAACCCGAACCGGCCCGGATGGGCGTTTTACGCTGGCCGAGGTCCCTGAAGCGGGTTGCAAACTGACGATTACGCATCCGGACTATCTGCCGCGTACGGTAGCCTTCACGCCCGGTCCGAAAAAACCGGCGCAACTCGCCATTACGCTGAGCGTGGGCGGAGAAATTACGGGAACCGTCCTGCGGGGCGGACGCCCGGAGCCCCATGCTCGTCTCTTTCTCGAAGGCGTTGAACGGGCACAAACCGACGCGGAAGGCCGGTATGCAATCCGCGGCTTGGTTTCCGGTTCGTTTGTGCTTCATCTTGAATTGGCCGACAGCCCTTACGAGGGATCGCCTCCGCCTGCGTCATGGTTATCCCGAAAGGTCGAGGTCGTCGAGGACGAGCCGTCAACCGCTGATTTTCATATTCCTGCTTGTGACGGGATTGTGGAAGGATTCGTGCTTTTCGAGGGACGCCCGCTTGCCCAGGCGGGCATCACCCTTCAGGTTGCCTGCAATCTTGGCCATTACAATGTCCGTGTGGAAACCGTTACAGATGGCAGTTATCATATCGCCGGGCTGCCCGACGGGCCGGTAACCGTTCAGGCGTCGGTGCAACTCGCGAACGGCGTGGCGCGTTATAAATCCGCCCAGTTTGAACTGCACGAGCACGAAACCGTCCGGCAGGATTTCGACTTTCCTATGGCGGGAAGGGTGCAGGGAGAAGTGCGCGGATTACGCGATGGCGAACAGGCCAGCGTGCTTGCGTTGCGTGGGGCGCCGCAGTCCCTTGGCGCCATGACGGCCGAACAGATGTTGAAATTGCATGAATATGTTGTGGCGAATGAAGAAGTGGCTTCGGACGGATCCTTCGCATTCGAAGCGATCGATCCCGGCGACTATGTTTTCATGGTTACCGCCGGGCAGCCGGGCAGCGCCGAATTTCGTTCCGGATTCCAGCCCGCCAACGTCGTTGCCGGCGATGACGTCTCGGTCCGAATCATTTTACGGTAGGCTCAGAATGAAAAATGGTATAATTTGGTGAGCCGGATTCTGGTTGATCGAATTTCCGGGAGGAAACGGGATAATGTTTGTGACGATGGGTATGTTTTTCGCGGCGGGGTTGGGCCTTTTTATGAGCGGGGCGGTGTCCACGCCACCGGCTACCGAGGTCATCGGAAACGTGCTCAAGGCGACAGTTCCCGCCAAACCCTATTCCGTCAAGGTCTTGCAAACGATGACGCGCCAGGGGGAATCGCCCGTCAAGACCCGGTTTGACGCTAAATGGGATGTCGAGAAAGGCATGGTCATTCAACCCAATTCCGTAAAAGCGGTCGAGCCGTCTGAAAAACCGGACGAAGCCGGTTCCGATATCCAGATGGGCATAGATGTCGCCAAATATTTACGCGACATGCTGAAATGGCCGGATGTTACGGTTACCGGGGATTCCAAGGATGGGAAACCCTGCTGGCGGTTGAGCGGTACGGATCCGCGCGGACCGGCCTGTCGGCTTTGGATTGACCCGGACCGGTGGTGTGTGACGCAACTGGCCTTGGATATTCAGGGAAAACGTTTCGCGGAAGCCGAATTTGAATATCAGCGCATACCCCTGATGGAACCGGTTACGGACGGGCAGACTGAAGGATATTGGTTGTTTTCAACCGTAACCGTTCATCATGCCATTGACGGTACGCGAATTGTGCAGGAGTTTGCGGAATACGCATTCGAGAAACCCTGAGTTTTTTTAGGATGTCCGAAGTGCGGGAAGGAAAGGCATTATGTGTAGTCGGTGTGTAAAGGCAGGATGGGCCGTATTGGCCATGGCGATATTCGTGGCATTTTCTTCGCCGGCCGTTCAACTAACCCAGAGCCATGATCCCCTGTTGCTCAATGTGGGTTTTTCAAGCTGGAGTTACGACACGGGCTGGATGGGCGCGGGTAGTTCCGTGGCGGCGTATATCCGGCTTTGGGCCGGCGTGGGGGGGACGGTGCTGAATTTCAGCGCGTCCGGCGCGGGAAAGTTCCAGCATCCGGTCGCGGTTGACACCGGCTCGCTGTGGTTCGAAGGGACCACGGGTTCGGCGTCGCAGGACATCGGCATTGAATTTCACGGCCAGTACAAGATTGTCGTTTTCGGACAGGAATTTATCGGGAATTTACCCTATGTGCCGAATACGGATATCCGTCTTTCTGATTCGGAGTCGTTTACGCCCTATCTGCCCACAAGCAATATCGTTCTTACGGACACGATCCAAAACGTGCCGCTGTATGTTTATCCGGTGGGAGTGGCGGGCGTGTTTTCCGCGAACATCGGCGTTAGTGTGACCGCGGGGGACCGTATCGAAATCGATCCCAAGACCTTGAATACGGACAAGGGGACGTTTACCGCGGACGGACAGAATATTGACGTGTCCGCGCCCAATTCGACGCTGACGGTCGGCGATATTCATGAAATGATTGGAATCAATCCCACGATGACCATCCGCCCGAATGCCGTGGTGGGCGTAACGGTCGGCCCGTTCACGTACAACATTGACATCCCGACGTACACCTTTTCCGTGCCGCTTGCTTCGCTGTTGCAGCCCGAATATCCGACCACGCCGTCGCGAAGCATCACGTTCTATCTGCCGCCCGTTATCCAATCGTTTTCTATCAACAATGACGCGCCGCTTACGATGGGCCGCATGGTCAATCTGATAAGCGCGGTGTCGAACGGTCCCTTGCAATGGATGGCCAGCGAGGATCCGGCTTTCACGGGCGCGGTATGGCAACCGTATACGTGGCAGGCCTCTTTTATGTTGCAACCCGTTGATGGCGACCGGACGGTTTATTTCCGTGTTCGTAATGCCAATGGCGTCTCGGAGACGGTAAGCGACTCGATTCAACTGGACCGTACGCCGCCGACCGTCGTTCCACTCATCACGTCGGACACGACACCGCCTTTGAATGGAACGGTGCTCTTTTCGACGGCGACGGTGTCCGTTTCCGTCGGTGGACAGGTACGCAGCGCCGTGAACGACGGCTTGGGGAATTGGACGCTGGCGGACAATTCGCTTGCGCCGGTGGCGCAGGGCATACATGAGGTGACTGTAACCGTGACCGATGCGATCGGCAATTCCCTGGTGGATGCCACTTTGAACGAACTGACGATTGATACGACTCCGCCGACGGCCACGGTCAATTATTTGCGCACGAATAATCACATGCCGCGGCTGTCCGGAACCGTTTCAGACAACATGGGGATCCTCTCGGTGGCCGTGAGCGTTGGAGGCCATACCTACCCGGCCACCATCGTGGCCGGCGCATGGACCGCCGATGTTACCGATTTCCTTCCGGATAATATTTATACTGTCCAAGCGCTTGCAACGGATATCGCCCACAATACCGCGCAGGGCACAAATGAGTTGCGGATTGATTCCAGCGCGATCGGCGTTACCGTGGATGTGCTGGCCACGAACGATACAACGCCCCCGCTTTCGGGAACGGTTGACGATTCCGAAGCCACCGTTACGGTTACGGTCGCCGGCGTGACCTATCCGGCCGCCAATCATGGCGACGGGACATGGTCGGTGCCTGACAACACGATCGCGCCTCTGGCCGACGGGATATACAACGTGGCGGCAGCCGCGTCGAATCCCTATGGTCAAAGCGGCGCCGACGGCACCACGAATGAGTTGCGAATAGACAGTACGCCGCCAACGGTGACCGTCTCCGCGGTTCTGACCAACGACACGACGCCGCGTCTGGCGGGCACGGTGGTGGACGCTTCGCCGAGCAGCGTCGAAGTGGTGGTGGCGGGCCAGAATCTTGTCGCGACCGTCAATGGAACGGTGTGGACGGCGGATGTCCTTTCGCCCCTGGCGGACGGCACGTATAACGTACTGGCAACGGCGACCGATGAATTGGGCAATATCGGCGCCGATACGTCGAACAAGGAACTGAAGATTGACACGGTGGCGCCGGAGGTCACGGTAGACAGGCTCGTCACGAACGATCAGACCCCGCCGTTGTCCGGCACGGTCAACGATTCGGGCGCGACGATTTGGGTTACCGTGGGAACGCAAACGTTCAAGGCCACCAATTTGTACGGGGAAAACCGCTGGACGCTGGCGGACAATACGCTGGCGCCGCAAAGCGAGGGATCGCATGAAGTCGAAGTCACGGCCATCGATCCGGCGGGGAATGCGGGATACGACGCGACCCTTTACGAATTACTCATAGACACCGTTGCCCCGGCGGCGGAGATTTCCGTGATTCCGGCCAGTCCAACGGGCTTGGACGCGATCCAGTTCCGGGTCACCTTCAGTGAACCGGTTGCGCCCACGTTTACGCAAGCGGCAGCGTCGGGAACACTGGCCGCGGGCGCGTCCGTGGATATCGGCGGCGCCGATCCCGAGTACGTGGTGACGGTGTTTCCGCAAAATCCCGATGCGGACGGCACGATAGGCATAACCGTCGCTTCGGATGTGGTGCATGATCCGGCGGGCAATTACTATGCGGGCGGCGCCTCGCCGCTCTGTGCCGTGCAGAACTGGTGTGGTTTTACCTCGCAACCGCAAAGCCGTCGTTTGTATTTCGGTGATTCCTGTACCTTCTCCGCCTTGGCCGGTTGCGGCACAGGCGCCAACCTTGCCTATCAGTGGAAATGGGACAACGGCGCCAAAGCGGTCCAGGATGGGCCGGCAACGTCGTCGTGGACGCTGTTTCCCGTTACGCCGGGCCATCGGGGTGAATACTGGTGCGTGGCCCGTTACGATTCGGAGGACTACGCAACCGAACGCGCCACGCTCGATGTGCGGGATCATCTTGTCATTACGATGCAGCCGCAGGGCGCCACGATGGACGCAGGCGGTTCGCATACTTTTTCCGTTACGACGGAGGGCGGCTATGCGCCCCTGCGGTATGTCTGGAAACGGAATGGGATTCCGGTTCCCGGCGGTACGGGATCCTCGCTCGAACTGGCGCCGCTTGGCCCCGGGGATTCCGGGGTGTATTCGGTGGAAATTTCCGACGACAATCTCGATGTCCAAGTGAGTTCGTCGGCGACGCTTCAGGTAAATGTCCCGGTTCCGGGCCCGGCGCTGCCCTTGGCCGTGTTCGCGATTATCGCATGCGGTGTAGCGGGGATTTGGGCGCTTCGGCGCGGAAGCGGCATGCGCCGCGCCCATAATACCCGCAATCAATGAGGGCCGCTGCGTGAAGAGATCGGATCCTGTCATCGGATATTTGGGCAGCACCGCATGAAATAGCGGCGGTCATCATCGGACAGGGCGAAGTCGTGGATGGCGATCAGCCCGCGATATTCGTGGGACGCCATGCGTTGATTGAAAACGATCATGTCGTTCCCGGCAACATCAAGACCACGGCAATGGCCTCTTTCGAGCATCCCTGATCCTGAAACCGGATTATGTGGCCAGGGGTCTGACCTGCGCAGAAACCGTCAGCCTGGATTCGGCAAACGAAACTTGCGTCCTGTGCGCAAGCCGTGGACATCGTGGACTTTGTAGGCCAAGTGGATAAAAAAATCAATCCCTTTGAGGTGAAGTCCGCGGTGTTCACACGGTCCGGGGCGTCCAGACGTTCGATCGTAGAATCCGGCCTTGACGGCCAAATCGAGTCAATTACGTTTTTCAGCGCATGCCTGTGCTTATGTAAAAATACAGCGGAGATGAACATCTCACGGCAATACGGAAATCGTCTATGGAGAGGGAAGGTGAAATGGACACGTTGTTTCGTTGCGTCAAAGGCGGATTCGATCGGGAAGAGCTCAAACTGTATCTAACCGCGGTATCCGTCTATTTCTGGGGATTGATCTTTCTGGCATGGCTTAGTTTTCCCGCCGATCACCGGTTTTCGATTATGACGCACACCTTCAGTTTTCTGGGCAGTTTCGAGGCCAAGCACAATCCGGAATGGTGGTGGATTTTTTCGATCGCAATGGTCTCGTGGGGGATGCTGATGGTCCCGGTGGTCTTCTATTACCATCGCCGATTGATGGCCCTTTCACGGGGAGGCGCCGCAGTGGGTACTTTTCTCTTGCTGATAGGATGCGCCGGCATTAGTATGGTCGGAATCTTCCCTGATGCCAGTCCCGTGATTGCCGGGACCGTGCGCTGGACGGATGTCCATGAAAAAGCCGCTTTGATGGTGGCGGCCGGATTCATCTTCGGGTTGACCTGCTACGGTGTTTTATTGCTGAAAGATCGCTTTTTCATGGCGACTAATCCATACGGGTTTCGATTTGATCACGGAAAACTGTTGTGGCCGTATTTGATGTGGTCTTCAGTGCTGGTGATATCGGCGTTTTTTCTTATTCGATGGGAGTTTGTGTATCCGCAATGGAAAGCGGCGGCCTTGGCGGAAGGGCGGGATATCGGCAGTTCCTGGAGCGCGGCGTTGGGCACCCGTTATTCCTTTCCCCTTTGGGAGCAGGTCATGATCTACACGCTGTATGTGTTTCTGGTTTGGTTTGCCCTTGTGTTGCCGGCGAATTCCGTACAAGCGGAAAAGAGAAATTGTTGATTGGCGCTTTCGGGCATCGGGACTGTCCGCGATGCCCATGGGCGAAGAGGACGGAGCGGACTTCTTCCGGAAGGCGGAACGCTTGTGTCTATATCGCCCGCTTCGTCCGCTTCATCCTAAATCCGTCATTTGAACTTAAAATCGGCAGTTGAACGCGGCTCTTTCGATCAAACCATGGACGAGATGGACGTTGTGGACCCAGTGGACTTCACCCGAAAGGGGATTGATTTTCTTGTCCATTTCGTCCACAAGGTCCACGACG
>Ga0209381_1002829_pt1 | contig 20127 bp, 21 predicted proteins | sample DewCreD2012metaG_FD_184111 | JGI IMG/M metagenome (GOLD analysis project Ga0209381, IMG submission 184111) | Hot spring sediment bacterial and archeal communities from British Columbia, Canada, to study Microbial Dark Matter (Phase II) - Dewar... ...
GAAGTGAATTTTACGGTATAAAAGAGGGGCAGGGGGAGATTTTATTAATGTAAAAAAGTAAAGCAAAAAAATTTACTTTATATTTTATAAAAACCTGCTATCACTCAGGGGTTATGATATTTATTACTGATATTAGTTAAAAATGTTATATATATATATCAATATCTAAAAGTGTTTATAAAATTTCTAAAGTGATTTTAAAAAAGTAAATAATATTTAAAATTATAGCCAAACTATCTATAACACTTATATATCCAATATCTATAACTTATTATTTTATTTGACAACAACTGACATTCGTCATTATTTTTTGTTTAGCAATATCATAAAATTCTTAAAAAAGCCAAGAATTCCCTGTTTCCACGCAACCCTATGTGTTATACCTTTTGCATTTTTTATTTCTTCTTTGTTTTTTATATACCATTCATAGGAATGCACAAGAGCATCTGCTTCTGTATACTTTGGCTGCCAGCCCAGTTTTTTTTCTGCTTTTTCAATTGAAACAAACGAATCCTTGTGAGCTGTTCCATATACCCATTTATAAAGAGGCGAAATTCTTAAAGTCCAGAATATTTCAAGAAAAAATATTAAAACCGAAGCAGGTGTTGTCATCACTTTTGATTTTGAACCAACTCTGTTAAAAAATTCTGTTAAATATTCTTTTATTGGTTTTGTGTTTTTTGCACCTACATTAAAAGTATCATTCACAACATCATCAGGTTTTGAAAGCATTAAATAAATAGCATCCACTAAATCTTCTACTTCTAACAATTGATATCTGTTTTTTCCATTTCCAATTACAGGAATTAATGCACCAGATTCAACCCAGTCATATAAAATCTGAAAAACACCGAGACGATATGTGCCTATGAATGTTTTGGGTCTGACAACCGGAACAATCATTCCTTTTTTTCTGTATTCCTCACATATTTTTTCTGCAATTATTTTTGTTTCCCCATAGGGGCCAACTCCTATTAACTGGTCATCTTCATATAACGGATGCTTTTCCGGCACACCATACACAGCAGTTGAACTAACCTGCACAACTCTTTTTATTCCATTTATTTCTGCTGCTTCCAAAACATTTCTCATTCCATCAACATTTACTGTATGAATATCTTTGGGACTCCATAGCGGTAATGCCGCTGCTGCATTTACAACTAAATCATATCCGGAAAATGCTTGTTTTAAACCATCAAAATTTCTAACATCAAGTTTTCTATATTCAACATTTTGCGGATATTCATCTTTATTAAATTCATCAATATCAATTACAAGTATTTTCTCGTATTTATCTTTTAATCTGTTACAGATATGAAGCCCTAAAAATCCGCAACCGCCTGTTACAACAAGTTTTGACATAAAAAATACCTCCGGATGTAAAATTTTAAAGATTATAATATGTATTTGTTATGAATGCAAATAAAAAAAGCCGGCTGACTTTTAATCAGCCGGCTTTTTATTTTTAATCTGAAATTATTTACACAACATCCAATCATTTGTATTTATATTTATATTTGTATAATTATTTGATGGGGTAAAATATACTTGCTGTGGATAACTATACAAACCCATTAAATCCCCACAATCCGGACCATTATCAAAACCGTTTCCGGTTACATCAACAATGGCATAGATATAATAATTTCCTGGCAATGGTAAAAACATATTATAATCAAAATAAGTGTTGGCATTTGATATGGATCCTGTAGCCATTCCTAAAAAACCATTACCACCGTCTAAATCATAATCAATAATTACAGCCCACTGTCTTCCATTTGGTACGCTGTATGGCATATAAACCCTACCAGATAGATTATTTGTAGCAATTACCATTGTTATATTTGCATTTAAATTACCACCATTTGTTACATTTGCATTTGGTGATGATGGAATATTAGGGAATGTTGTTCCATATATTCCTACTGCATCACCTGCCATAGGTGGTCCATCAATACTTGATGTTGCAGCATAAATATAATAAGAACCAACAGGAATATTGGTCAAAATAAACTGCTGACTTGAACCAGATACAATTGCCGTTGCCTGCGCAATTATATTTCCATTTGTCGGATTAAGATCCATATCAACAAAAACAGAAACAGGTTTTCCTGTCTGTCCTGATGGAATACTTAAATTAACAGTTATATTTCCTGTCTGTCCACCAGGTGTTGGTGTTGGAATTGGGGTGGGTGTAGAAGGTGGTTGTCCCGGATAAGTATCGCAATAAATATTAAATCCTGAGCCAGGTAAATTTGCATTTGGCGTTGGAGGAAATGGTGCCATCCAGTTTAATATTGGCGTTGGAACACCATAAACCCCTTCATAGTCACCTGTGGATATAGGTCCTGAACCTGTATTATCCCAACCTGAGCCGTCAATATCCATTATAAAAGTAATATAATGCGGTCCTGGTAATGGTGCAAAAATACTGTATGGAATTGATGAACCAGATACATTTGCTGTTTTTGTCAGCAATAAAATACTACTCATATCTGCTCCTGATAAAGGAACTGTTGATACATAGACCGTGTATTCTTTGTTACTTACACTTGCCGGCAAATATGCTGTGCCTGATACATTCGGAATAACATTAACAAGTGCAAGGTTTAATGTAATGTCTCCATTTATTGTTACATTTGGACTTGCAGGCCAGTTTACTCCACTGCCACCATATACTTTTATATAATCCCCTTCCTGCGGCATGCATCCTTCACCACTACAACTGCCATCAACATCTACCATTCCTATTAAATAATATGTACCTATATCTGCAGGGTCTACTGTAAATGTTACCTGATAACTTGTACCAGAAGGACATATAATATCTGCACCTGCTACAGGGCCTGTTGTTATAATGCTATAATCATTGTTTGAAAATATACCAAAAAAGCCTTGTCGTCCACTCGCATCTCCTGGCTGTGTGACATTTAAAGTCACTGTTATTGGTATTTGATCTAATGTTATATCAACTCCACCATCAGGTGTTGTTATAGGATTACCTGCATATACACCAAAATAATCAAATGCGCCAGGCCCTGTTAAGCCCGAATCATTTACATCTATATAAGCGTATACATAATACGTGCCATCTGTAACCTGCATACTATAATTAATAGATGTTGCATCAGGACAAATACCAGTATAGGACGCAGAATATCCATTTGCAGTATTTTCATCAGTATCTGCTATTACAATAAACGACTTTCCAACAGCAGAAGCAGGTAAAAAAAGATTTCCTGAAATATTAGGGGATGGCGCTATTGTTGAAGTTGGAACCGGTGTAAATGTAGGAGTATGCGTTGCGGTTGGTGCTGCAGGTGATGTCGGCGACTCACTTTTTGAACATCCAAAAATAACAAATAAAACAACTGTAAAAACTGTAAGTAAAAGTAAAAATAATTTCTTCATAATTTTTGTCCTCCTTATATTTTATTATTACATTTATCTTTATATACACTATTTTGTTTAAAATGTCAAATGTTTTTTAATTATTTTATAAATAAGAAACAAGCAATTGTAAAAATTATCCCTAAAGAATAATTAAACTAACACCCATTATTACCATCCCTGTTATTACTCCTGCTATTTCAGTATGGCCTTCTCCGTATTCATGTGCTGCAGGTAAAAGTTCATCAAAAGAAATATAAATCATTATTCCTGCGATTGTTCCCATTATTATACCAAGAAAAGATTCATTTATAAAAGGTGCCAGCACAAGCCAGCCAATTAGCGCACCTAATGGTTCTGCAAGGCCTGATAATGCAGAATATAAAAACGCCTTTTTCTTATCTCCTGTTGCAGCATATATTGGCACTGACACAGATATTCCTTCTGGTATATTATGTATTGCCACAGCAATTGCTATTGTAATACCAAGTGTGAGATTTGTTGAAGCAGCAACAAATGTTGCAAAGCCCTCCGGGAAATTGTGTATGGTGATAACAAGCGCTGTAAAAAATCCGGTTCTTAAAAGTTTATGCTTTTTATATGATAATTTCGTAATTTTTAATTCTTTTATAAGTGATTTTTTTCTTGCCTGATGCGGATTTTGTGCATCTGGTATTAATCTATCAATTAATCCTGCAATTCCAATGCCGATGAAAAATATAATTAAAGTAAACCATTCACCTATTATTTTATTTGCATTTGGTAAAATTTCCACAAATGACACATATACCATAACACCAGCAGAAAATCCCATTCCAAATGATAATAATTTGTTACCTCTACTGCCGGATAAAAACGCTATTGCAGAACCGACTGCAGTGGCAGCACCTGCCAAAAATGTAAGTAAAAATCCATTTATTATATTTATTTGCATAAGATTCCTTGTTATGATATTTTAATGAATAAACTATTTTAGTCATACAATAGTTTTAATTATTACAACTTAAAATTCCCCATAAAAAACAAAAGAGTCCGGTATCTCTACCGGACCCTTTTTATATTATTTATTTTAATTTATCCAAGAACCTGTTTTTTTATGTCTTTTGCAACTCTGAATTTTACAACTGTTTTTTCAGGTATTTGAATTGTTTCACCTGTTTTTGGATTTCTTCCTGTTCTTGCTTTTCTGAGTTTTACAACAAAAATACCAAGGCCAGGGAGTTTTACCTTTTTTTCCTTTTTTAATACTTCAACAATTTTCTCATTAAATGCTTCTAAAACTGTTTTTGCTTCTTTCTTACTGACACCTGCTTTTTCTGCAATTTCTGCATACATTTCTGTTTTTGTCATCTTGCTCCTCCTTTTTATTTATATTATTTGAACCTAAGACGCATATTAATATATGGCACATAATGATTTGTTTCGCCAAATACTGTTGATACGCTTAATTTTAATCTAAAAACATCACCGAGAGCCCATTCAAAACCAGGACTTGCATAATAATATGCTTTATCATAAATATTAGCAGCACCTTCTAATAAAAAACGCGTTGATTTTGACATTTGATATATTAAAGAAACAGTAATATTTGAAATTGAAGTCGGGTCTTCCTGTCCTGTTATATCTTTTAATGCATCTAATATAAAATTATCAATATCTTCTGACGAAGTTGAAAAATTAAGTTTGTTATAAGTATAACTCCCTGTTAAATAAAGATTATCTGATATTTTTTTTGACACATAACCGGAAATATTAAAATACTGTATTGTTAATTTGGCTGTTTTTGAAGTATTTTCAAAAGTTGCCTGCATAAACTTTCCACCAATTGCTAAAGCAGGTAAACTTTCTGTTTCTTTTATAAAATTCCATTTGCCATAAACACTTGGAATTTGTGCAAACCATGGCCAAAAAATCGTGCCTAATTGCAATCCATCAATAATACCAAAAGTAACCGGTCCTGATATATCAATTGACCATTCACCACCCTGCAAACCATACGCAGTGTCAGAATTTACAGCCCAAACAGGCATTTCTCCTTCTACAAAGTCAGCTAAAGCAGCAGAACTTACAAAAACAACTAAGAAAACAAGAAAAACTAATTTTTTCATTTCAATATCCTCCTTAAAAATTTTATATATTTATATCATATTATTTTTACCTGGTCAACAAAAAAATATAATAAAATCAATATTTTTTATTACTAAAAAAACACATAATTTATTTAAATTTAATTGAAAAATTTGCATATGGTATATATGAAACAAAAAAGCTGCCTAAAATACTTAATTTTAACCTATAATTCTCACCCAAAGCCCATTCAAAACCAAGGCCTGAATAAATTAGCATATCCTGAAAATAAACTGTATTTTCAGATTGTTCATATAAAATATTATAATCATATAAATTAATTGATGCTTCTAATAAAAATCGTGATGAATTTGACATATTATAAACCATAGAAACATTAATAGTTGTAATTATATTTGCCTTTTTATCCTTTGCTATCTGTTTCATAATATCTATAATAAAATTACTTTTATTTTCATCAATATTGATTAAATCCAATGTATGAATAGTGAAATCTACTGTTAGAAAAATATTTTTTGATGTTTGTTTAGAAAAAATAAAAGAAGTACTAGAATAAAAAATAATGTTTTTATAGTTTATTGGCAACATCTTATTTAGTATTGAAATAGCAGGTGTGTTTTCATTTTCCTGTAATAAATTAATTTTACAGTAAAAATTAGGCATTTTTTCATACCAGAACCAGAATATTGTTCCAACAGCAATTCTATCAGTTAGACCATAAGTAACAGGTCCTGAAACATCAATAACCCAGTATTCCTTCTCTAATGTGTATGCTGTATCTGAATTGATAGCCCAGACAGGTCTTTCCCCTTGTATAAATTTACCACAGACATTAAAGCAATATATTGTAAAAAAAATTATTAAAATATATTTCTTCATTTTTTGTCCTTTTGCCTGATTGATACCAATTATATCAAAAAAAACTTTAAATAAATAGTTTTTTTATTTTAAAAATATGTTAAAATCCTGAAAAATATTTATCATAAGGATATAAAATGAATGGAATTTTATTATTATACAAGCAAAAAGGACCCACATCTTTTGAAACAATTGAAAAATTAAAGAAAAAATTTAATTTAAAAAAAGTCGGACATTGTGGCACACTGGACCCACTTGCAGAAGGACTTTTGATTACTTTAATTAATAATGCCACAAAAATAAATAACTTTGTTAATTATGAAAAAGAATATGAGATAGAAGTAAAATTTGGATTTGCAACTGAAACAGATGATATGGAAGGGGAAATAATAAAAAAAACAACTGTTCCCGCAAATTTACAAAATAGCATAAAAGAAATAATACCGTCATTTATTGGAGAAATTGAACAGATTCCCCCAAGATATGCTTCAATTAAAATACAAGGTAAAAAATTATATGAAATTTCTCGTCAGGGTAAAACTATTGATATTAAACCAAGAAAAGTATTCATAAAATCAATTGATATTATTAATTGCACTAATGATACTGCCAGATTAAAAGTGATATGCAGAACAGGTGCTTATATGCGTGCACTTGCAAGGGATTTAGGCGAAAAACTTAGTTCTGCTGCAACTCTATTTTATTTAAAAAGAACACGCATTGGTAAATTTACAATAAATGAAAGTTTTTTAATTGACAATATTTCTAACCTAAAAGAAAATTTAATATCAATAAATGATGCATTATATGAAATGACTCCTGTATTTTTAGATGATGATTCATATAAAAAAGTAAAAAATGGCGCATCCATTGGAAATAATTCAAAAACATATACCGGCTTTTGTAAATTAATTTATAATGATGAAGTTATTGCAATTGGCCAGATTTTTGGAAATACAATAGAAATAAAAAGAGGAATATAATTAACTATATTTACGATTTTCAATTTTCGATTTACGGTTTGTTTTTAAATTTGAATATTCCGGACTATAAGATTTTAAATTCGGAAAATTTGGTAGATTCAATATTACCTTGCTGATTGACGATTGTCAATTGCGGATTGGATAAAACAAAAAACAATCACCAAACAGCAATAAGCAATTGACAATTGAAATGAGCGAGAGCAAAAGAGCGAGATTATTAATAGGGGTGAACCTGTGTAGTCGCCAGACAATCTGCTTTTTTTATTTTAATAGTGTCGCATAGAAAAACGTCTTGAAAATCTGTTAAAATAGAGTATAATATAATTTGGAAAGGAGGATAAAATGAGTTTATCAATTGAACATATATCAAAAAGAATAATACCAATTTTAATAAAACATCATATCAGCAAGGCCGGAATTTTTGGGTCTGTCGCCAGAGGGGATAATGCTGTCGATAGTGATATTGATTTGCTGGTTGAGGTGCCGAGTGATATAAGTTTGCTTGATTTTGTAGGAATAAAATTGGAACTGGAAGACGCCCTAAATAGAAAAGTTGATTTAGTTGAATATGCTGCTTTAAAACAAATAATTAGGGAAAATATATTAAAAGAACAGGTTCCAATACTATGAAAAATGTAAAATTGTATTTGACCGATATTCTTGAATCAATTAAAAAAATTGAAGAATATACATCTGGTATTTCCGAAACTGATTTTCTTAAAAATACCCAAATTCAAGATTCAGTAATCAGACGACTTGAAATAATTGGCGAGGCAGTTAAACGCATACCTGTTGATTTTAAAGATAAATATTCCAGTATTGAATGGAGAAAAATTGCCGGTATGCGCGATATTTTGACACATGAATACGAAAGCGTGCTAATGAACAGGATTTGGAAAGTAGCCAAAGAGAATATACCCACCTTAAAAATCCAAATTGAAGCAATTCTTAAATCTATGTGATGTTTGAGAACATTACGAAAACATATTCAATTACTACATTGCTTGTTGCGGATTGGATAAAACAAAAAACAATCAGCAAACAGCAATAAGCAATTGACAATTGAAATGAATTTGGTAGATTTACAAACCTATCTTTTTTAATTTAAAATATATTTCTCTATTCTTTTTAAACACTTTTCTTTTCCAAGTGTTTCGATTATATCAAAAAGGCCCGGACCTATGGTTGTGCCTGTTAATGCAACCCTAATAATATGCATAAAAACTTTAGGTTTAATACCGGCTTTTTCCATATCAATTCTTATTCTTTCCTCAACTTTTTCTTTTTCTACCCCTGTTTCCATAATAATATTTTTTAATATCTCAAGAACCTTTTTTACATCCTGTTTGTTTTTTTCAAGGACTTTTTTTGCATCTTCTGTTTCAATTATATCATCTTTAAAAAAATAATCGGATAGTGTTGATATTTCAGATAATGTTTTTATTTTTTCCTGCTGTAGAGAAACCACTTTTTTAATATAATCAAATTTATTTTTAATGTCATCATCTGTTATAAGTCCTGATTCTTTTAAATAAGGCGCACATAACTGGGTTAATTCATCTACAGTTTTTTTTCTGATATATACACCATTTAACCATAATAATTTTTGATTATCAAAAACAGCACCTGCCTTATGAACCTTTTCAAGAGAAAACTCATTTATAATTTCATCAACACTCATCTCTGTCTTTTCTCCATCAGGGGACCATCCAAGAAGCGCAAGATAATTAATAAACGCTTCCCGCAAAAATCCATTTTTTTCATACATACCGCAGGATGTTTCACCATGCCGTTTTGAAAGTTTTGATTTATCAGGTCCTAATATTAAAGGTATATGGGCAAATTCAGGTACAGGAAAACCAAGTGCTTTATAAATATGGATTTGTTTTGGAGTATTAGAAAGATGGTCTTCCCCCCTTATAACATGTGTTATCTGCATTAAAGCATCATCAATTACAACAACAAAATTGTAAATCGGCATTTTATCCGCGCGCAATATAATAAAATCATCAAGAACTGAATTTTGAAATACAACCTCCCCTCTTATTTTATCTTTTATAAGTGTTTCGCCCTGCTGGTCTATTTTTATTCTTACTGTGTATGGAAGTCCTGCTTTTTCTTTTTCTTTTACTTCTTCTTCTTTTAAATTTCTGCATTTACCAGAATATTTGAATGCTCTTTTTTCTGCTTCTGCTTTTTTTCTGTCTGCTTCCAGTTCTTCTTTTGTGCAAAAACATTTATATGCTTTGTTTTCAGAAAGTAATTTATCAACATATTTAATATAAATATTAAGCCGCTGACTTTGAAAATAAGGCGCATAAGGTCCGCCAATATCAGGTCCTTCATCCCAGTTCAATCCAAGCCATTTCAATGATTTCAATATTTCTCCAAGAGATTCTTCTGTTGACCTTTCTTTGTCTGTATCCTCTATTCTTAAAATAAATTTTCCATTATGTTTGCGAGCAAAAAGCCAGTTAAAAAGTGCTGTTCTTGCTCCACCTATGTGCAAATATCCTGTTGGACTTGGTGCAAAACGTACTCTAATCATAGTAATATTCTCCTTTATAATTTATAGATGTTCATTAAGAATGTTCGTTAAAGATGTTCTTTACTGATGTTAAAAATTTTAGCTATTTATTAATGTTTATTTTGGGGCATCAAACATCCTGAAAATATATTTATATTATTTCTTCACCTGCTGCATATCCTGTATGATTTTTTCCATTTCACAGGTGCCTTCAAAAATAACTCCCTCTGCTATGAAAAGACGTGGCGTCCTTATATCTCCATGCAATTCACCTGTTGCGAGCAATTCAAGTTTATGGGTTGCAAAAACATCACCGGTAACTTTTCCGCCAATAATTATATGTTTACCTTCCATATCCCCTTTTACAATTGCGCTTTCACCAATTATAATTGTTTCTGTAGTTTTAATATGCCCTTCTACTTTACCATCAATTCTTACTGTACCTTTTGATACAATATCTCCTTTTACTTCACAGGATTTACCAACAAGTGTATCCAAAGCACCACCCTTTGCAAACATTAATTTTTACTCCAATTAATTATTTAAGTGCAACTTCTTTGTTTAAATATTTTACAGGATTAATCGCAACTCCATTTAAAATAACTTCATAATGTAAGTGCGGAGATGTAGATTTTCCAGAGTTACCCAAAAATCCGATTATTTGATTTTTCTTGATATGTTGACCCGGGGAAACAACAAATTTCTGCAAATGTCCATATCTTGTAATATATCCATTTCCGTGATTGATTGTTATTAAATTTCCATAACCGCCTCTTTCAAAATCTGCATACTGGACAACACCATCTGCAGTTGCTTTTACAGGTGCGCCTAAATCATTTGCAATATCAACTCCCTGATGAAAAGAAAGAGCACCGGTAAACGGGTCTATTCGCGAACCAAAGCCGCAGGTAATCCATCCCTTAACAGGCCAGCCAGACGGCACTGCTGTTAATTTTGCCCGCTGGTCAGTTATGTATTTAATAATTTCCTGAAAACTCTTTTCATTTGTCTGTGCCTGTGAGTCAATATATTTCACAGCTGCTTCAAATGCTTTTCTGCTTATTATTTCATTATTGTTTTCCAGTTCTTTTTCAAGCAATTTTGTGTCAATATAAGAAGGTCCGCCAAAACCGGTATATTTAATTATTGCATTTTTGGATTTTAATTTTAATAGGTCCCTTAATTGATTTTCAACTTCTGCTGTTCTTTTAACTGTCTCGCGAAGTTCTAAAATTTCTTTTGCAAATTCTTTGTGTTTTTGAGTTAAATATTTATTATACTGTAAAGTTGTTCTGTAATTAATGTCCTTGTAAATAATAAAACCTGCAAATACAGTTGCGCCTAACCACAGAACACATAAAAAAATAAACAAAAGTGCATTAATTTTGAGACTAAAGACACTTGTATTATCATCGGGTACAAAAAGTATTGTTAAATTTTTTGTACTCCTTCTTTTTTGCATTCTAACATCTCCCTTTTAAAAAATTTTACTTGTTTTGAGACCCCTGCTCTGCCATTAATTTTTCTTTTAACTGCGGAGACATATTTTCTGAGTCTTCCATAAATATTCTTAATTTATCTCCATCAACTTTGGAATTTTTAAGTAATTGCATTTTTAATACTTTTAATTTTGAAAGTAGCATATCTGAATATTTTCTGGGTGCGTAAATATATAAATCAGCACCATCATCATTGGGATATGCATCTATGGAAACCCTCGCCAAAGCCCCTCCGTATAATCTCTTAGCTTCTTGTTTAAGTCGTTCAGCAAGTGCTTCTGCCTGTGTCATTCCCATTTCTTTGTGCCTCCTTTTTTAACAATTTAAATTTTAACATTAATTTTAAAGGCAGTATAATTATACAAGTTTTATAACATTTTTGTCAAGTTTTTATTTTGTTTGCTTTAACAAATAATAAAAACCACTTTATTTTTAAGTATTTTCTTATTACAAAACATTATATTATTTTTTTGCTTTTCCCTGATTTGCAACTGCTTCCATTGCTTTTTTTACTTCTTCCGGGTCTCCTATATAATATCTGTTTAATGGCTTTAAATTATCATCGAGTTCATAAACAAGTGGTATACCAGTAGGTATATTCATTGACACAATATCATTTTCAGATACATTGTCTAAGTATTTTACAAGCGCTCTTAAACTATTGCCATGCGCTGCAATTAAAACTTTTTTACCTGATTTTATCATAGGTGCTATGGTTTCATTCCAGTAAGGCATAACCCTTGCAACTGTATCTTTTAAACATTCAGTTAAAGGTATTTCATTTTCTTTTAAGTCCTTATATCTTAAATCTTTACCAGGATACATAGGGTCATCTTTTGTTAATGCAGGTGGTGGAACGTCATAACTCCTTCTCCATATTAATACCTGTTCTTCTCCGTGTTTTGCTGCCATTTCTGATTTATTCAATCCCTGCAAAGCACCATACATTCTTTCATTGAGTCGCCAGGAACGAACTACAGGTATCCACATTAAATCAAGCTCATCAAGCACAATCCATAAAGTTCTGATTGCTCTTTTTAAAACAGAAGTATAGGCAATGTCAAATGTATATCCTTCTTTTTTTAATGTCTGGCCTGCTTTTTTTGCTTCTTCTATACCTTTTTCTGACAAATCAATATCAACCCAGCCGGTAAATCTGTTTTCTTTATTCCACAAACTCTCACCATGTCTTAACATAACTAATTTATACATAATAAAACCTCCTGATAATTATTATAATATCAATATTATACATAAAATAAATAGTTTTTCAAATAAAAAAGCCGTGGCATTTCTACCACGGCTTTTTTATATAAATTATTCTTTATTCAGCATACCATACTTCGCTTGTAGGACATGAACCTGTGCAGGTTGAACCACCTAAAAGCCATATCTTGCCATCATATACAAGCATTCTTGCTCTTATTCTCGGAGTTCCGGTCATCTGCCATGTTACAAGTGTCCAGAATTTTCCATCACTTGAATACCACAGGTCATCGGTTGGATCAATGGGGTAATCATAATAACCTATTCCACCATAAACAAAAATCTTTCCATCAGCAGCACATACAGAATGTGCTGTTTTAGGCATAAATCCTGCATTTCCTGTAACACATTCCCAGTCAATGCCATTTGATGATGACCACACATCATTGTCTCCCCAATAGTAATTATTGCCATAATAACTTTCGCTTATATTACGTCCACCACCTATAATCCACATTTTATTATTAAACACTACTGAACCTGATGCATTACGGTGTAAAAACTCTTCTCCAGAAGTTACCTGTGTCCAGGTAACACCATCAGAAGAACTCCAGACATCATTTGCATAATAACAACTATCATCATAACCACACATTACCCACAATTTGCCAGCATAACTATAAAGGTTAAAAGAATATCTCGGAGTAAATTCCGCATTACCTGTTGCAAGTATCCAGTCAGCACCATTTGTTGAATACCAGACATCATTAACAGGTGTTGAACAACTTCCATTTAATGGGGTGCCACCTATGACCCACATCTTATTATTGTGCACAACACTTGAATGTCTGAATCTTGGCCCAAATGCTGCATTTCCTGTTACCAAAGTCCAGTCCGCTCCATTTGTTGAACTCCACACTTCTGCAATTGTATCACCAGAACTGTTTCTTCCACCGATTAACCACATCTTGTTGTTATAAACCAATGCTGTGTGCCAGTCAGCTGCTGTAAACGGTGTTGTTACTGTTACCTGTGTCCAGTGCACAATGTCTGATACCACAGGCGCGCTCGGTGAAGGTGTTGAGGGTGTTTCTGTCTTACTGCAACTTAAAAAAACAATGAGCAATAATGCAAGAGCAAGGTAAATAATTTTTCTTTTCATCTTTCCTCCTTTTAAATTATTTAAAATATCTTTCTATTATATATTAGATATATTATATAACAAATTCATATTTTTACCACTGCATTTCATCAAAATAAATTCTGCCAGCCCAGTCAGGTGTTGTTGTTCCATTTGTTTTTTTCATACGCAATCCCACATATTCAACAGAAGATGACCATGCAGTTACAGGCAAAGGAAATACAAGTTGTTGCCAGCCAGAAGCAGTTATTGTTATGTTTGTTGAAAACGCAGATGAAGAAGAAGTTGCAAGAAATGCCTGAAAACAATACGGTGGACTAACTGATGCTAAGTCCGCAGGAATTTCAACCCATACAACAAGAGTTCTTGCTGTTGCATCAATTGGCGATGATGAAAAATCTTTGCTTATATCTCCTCTCTTTGCTGCTGAAACTGTGGTCATATTAACATCTATTGCATAAGATCCGGTACCATTATAAATATGAGCAATTTCTGTATTATGTCCTGCCCAGGTAAATGCAAGAGATGCCGGATTTGCAACACTTAACGGTGCTCCAATAACCCAACCCTGTTCATCTAAATCAAATGTGTATCTATAAACAATCTGTGTTGATGTAAAAGTAGGTGTTATTGTTAATGTCGCAGTAATAGTCGGAGTAGCAGTAGGTGTTTCCTGGTTTGTATCAGTAAATGTGGCTGTAATTATCTGCGTAACAGTTGATGTCTCCTGGTTTGTATTTGTAAATACAGGTGTAAAAGTCCCTGAAACAGCAGGTGTATTTGTGGGATACGCAGGTTCTGAAGGTGTCTTTTTTATGTTGCAGGTATTCATAAAAACAAGAACAAAAAACAAAAAAATCAAAAAAAATAATTTTTTCACATTTTCCTCCTTTTATTTAAAAATTTTTTTACCAGTTTATTTCATCAATAAAAACAGGTCCTTCGTATTTTAAGGCAGATGCTCCATCTTTTGATTTTATTCTGATTCCAACCATTTTTACAGGTCCATCATAATCAACTGAAAAAACAAATTCATTCCAGCCGGTTGTTGTCATTGAAATGGGTGTTCCAAAAATAACAGACGATGACTGGTCAGGCACTATGAAACTCATTATTTGATAAGGATTTGAAACAAGCGATGCAAGTTCTGGAGTTACAAACACTCTTGCCATTATTGTTTTTCCAAACATTCCAGCAGGAGAAGAAGAAAGGTCAATGGATAAATCACCGCGCCTTGCCATTGGTTCTGCCTGCAGCAAACAATTTATGCCAAGGGACCCCAGTCCAGAATATATGTAAACAGTTTCAGTATTTATATACCAGTCAATAAATCCTGCTGATTGAGGATATATATCAGGTGTTTTAAAAGTCCAACCATTATTACCTGTCTCAAATCTGTAAACAACAGGAGTAGATGTTTTAAATGGTGTTCTTGTTAATGTAACTGTTGCTGTAATTGTAAATGTTGCTGTTATAGTTGGTGTCATTGTAGATGTTGAGGGTGTTATTTGCTCTGGGTTTTTATTGCATGAAATTATAACAATAGAAAGTATTAATGCATAAAAAATATATTTCATCTATTCCCTTCTTCTGAAAATATTAAGATGCAGCGGTAAAAAAATACCGCTGCATCTTTTTGATTATATTAAAATATATCTGTTAGTCAGCATACCATACTTCACTTGTAGGACATGAACCTGGACTTGCACAGGTTGAACCACCTAAAAGCCATACCTTTCCATTATATACAAGTGCCTTTGCCCTCATTCTCGGTGTGCCTGTTAAATTCCATGTTACAAGTGTCCAGAATTTTCCATCACTTGAATACCACAGATCATCGGTTGGATCAATGGGATAATCATAATAACCTATTCCACCATAAACAAAAATCTTTCCATCAGCAACACATACAGAATGTGCTGTTTTAGGCATAAATCCTGCATTTCCTGTAACACATTCCCAGTCAATGCCATTTGATGATGACCATACATCATTATCACCCCAGTAATAACTATTACCATAATAACTTTCGTCTATATTACGTCCACCACCTATAATCCACATTTTATTATTAAACACTACTGAACCTGATGCATTACGTTGTAAAAACTCTTCTCCAGAAGTTACCTGTGTCCAGGTAACACCATCAGAAGAATTCCAGATGTCGTCTGTATGATTCCAACCATCTGTATAACCGCTCATTACCCATAATTTCCCGGAAAAATTAAATGCAATAAATGAAAAACGCGGAGTAAACTCCGCGTTACCTGTTGCAAGTATCCAGTCAGCGCCATTGTTGAATACCATACATCATTAAGTGACGGGCCACCTTGACTATTTACATCCGAACCACCTATTACCCACATCTTATTATTATACACAACACTTGAATGCCTGAATCTTGGTCCAAATGCTGCATTTCCTGTTACCAATGTCCAGTCCGCTCCATTTGTTGAACTCCATACTTCTGCAATTGTATCACCAGAACTGTTTCTTCCACCGATTAACCACATCTTGTTGTTATAAACCAATGCTGTGTTCCAGTCAGCTGCTGTAAACGGTGTAGTTACTGTTACCTGTGTCCAGTGCACAATGTCTGATACCACAGGCGCGCTCGGTGAAGGTGTTGAGGGTGTTTCTGTCTTACTGCAACTTAAAAAAACAATGAGCAATAAAGCAAGAGCAAGGTAAATAATTTTTCTTTTCATTTTTTCTCCTTTTTAAATTTATTTTTTTATATTATAGAAAACTTCCCTGCCCCTAAACTCTGCTAAATCGCCAAGTTCTTCTTCTATTCTTAATAACTGATTATATTTACATATTCTGTCTGTTCTTGAAAAAGAACCGGTTTTAATCTGTCCTGCATTCATAGCAACAACCACATCTGCAATTGTTGAGTCCTCTGTTTCACCTGAGCGATGGGAAACAACTGCTGTATAGTTTGCTTTTTTTGCCATTTCTATTGTATCAAGTGTTTCAGTTAATGTGCCGATTTGATTTAATTTTATTAAAATTGAATTACATGCGCCATCTTGAATTGCTTTTTTTAATATTTTTGGATTTGTTACAAAAACATCATCTCCAACAATCTGTATTTTATTTCCAAGTTTCTTGGTCAATAAAATGTGCCCTTCCCAGTCAAATTCAGCCATACCATCTTCTATTGAAACAATTGGATATTTATTAACCAGATTTACATAAAAATCAATTATTTGTTCTGTTGTTAATTCTTCTTTTGTTGATTTTTTAAACACGTATTTCTTTTTTTCTTCATCATAAAATTCAGATGCAGCAGGGTCCAATGCAATTGCAATATCAACTCCTGGTTTAAAACCTGCTTTTTCAATTGCTTCAACAAGCAATTGCAATGGTTCTTCATTTGATTTGCAACTTGGAGCAAAACCACCTTCGTCACCAACTGCTGTATTATAACCCTTTGATTTTAAAACTGATTTTAAGGCATGAAATGTTTCTGCTCCCCATCTTATTGCTTCTGAAAAACATGGTGCGCCAATCGGCATAATCATAAATTCCTGCAAATCAACATTTGAATCAGCATGCGCGCCGCCATTGATAACATTGGACATAGGAACCGGCAAAACTTTTGCATTTGTTCCGCCTATGTATCTGTAAAGTGGAAGTTTTAAAGTATTTGCAGCTGCTTTTGCTGTAGCCAAAGACACTCCTAATATAGCATTTGCCCCGAGTTTTGCTTTATTTTCTGTGCCATCCAAATCAATCATTTTTTTATCTATTTTTATCTGGTCAAATACGCACATTCCTTTTACTTCTTTTGCAATTATTTTATTTACATTTTCAACTGCTTTTAAAACTGACTTACCGCCAAATTTCTTTTTATCTCCGTCACGTAATTCTACTGCTTCTTTTGTTCCTGTGGATGCACCGGATGGAACTGCTGCTCTGCCTAAAACTCCTTCACAGGTAATGACATCTACTTCTACTGTTGGATTTCCCCTTGAATCAAGAATCTGTCTTGCTTTTACAATTTCAATGTAACTCATATAAATACCTCCTGTATTTAAAATTTAGAGTATTTATTATACTACAAATAATGTGAAGGTAAAGGAATTTTTTCACAAGTTTTTTGTAAATAAAAATATTTGCAAGAGGTAGTCCGACCACTATAATCCATTTTCTATTTTCTGTTTTTATGGGCGACCACACACCAGCGCTTCAAAAGAACGGGCGGGCACATAGGGTCGCCCCTACAAATAATCTCATTTCTCGCTCTCTTGCTCAATTCTCGCTCTCTTGCTCTAATCTCGCCCTCTTGTTCTCTTGTCATTCCTGCGCAAGCAGGAATCCAATTTTTTTTCAATCCGCAATCAGTAACCTGCAATCGGCAATGTAGTTATCTCCCCTTTCCCCTCTTTACGAAAGATGTCCATTACCCACATCTTCTTTTTTAATAAGAAGCAGGTATATCCTGATTTTTGAGGAAAATTACGGGTGATTTGTATTTATTGCCAACTACTATTTACCATTTTAGTGCCACTTTTTAATCCTAATAACCGGGGATTTGCATAAGCCACGCATACTTATGACAAGAAATGCAATGATTGAATTTAAGTAAAACCGTTTTTTACGAAAAAATTAGCGGTATACCTGCTTCTTGATACTTATGGGTAATGGTGAGTTACGAAAGAGGAGCAATCACTTATTTTCTTTCCAATCAACAATCAGCAACCGGCAATCGGCAATGTAGTAATTGAATCTACCGAATTTCCTTATTGCCAAATTGCCTTATTGCCTGATTTTTTAATCTTTTAAATCTTGCCAATCTGGCAATCTGAAAATCTTGCAAATTTACAAATATTTTTCAAATCGTAAATTGTAAACCGTAAATCGTAAATGTCTTTCTCACATTTCACATTTTACATTTCACATCTTATATCGTAAATTCCTTTACTGTCTGATTTTCCTTTTAAACTAGGATGGAACTCCATCTTCTTCTCAACCGTTTTTTACAAAAAAATCAGTGGTATACCTGCTTCTTAATATACTTATGGCGAATGGACATCTTAGGGGGATTTTCAATTTCTTATATATTTTTTTATTCTGATATTACCTCCTGTAAGTGAGGCAGGTTTTTTGTTGTTTTTATAAATCCCCAATTATATTAAATCAATTACAATTTACTTCAAATTATTAAAAAACATTATAGGGCATTATTAAATAAAACAGGCAGGCATAAAAAAATTTTATACCTGCCTGATATTATTAAAATTACTTTGCTGTTTCAGATGTTGCCGGTGTTGCTGTTTCAACCGGGGTTGCTACTGCTTTTGCTTTTTTTACTTTTTTTACTTTCTTTACTTTCTTTACAACTGGCTTTGCTGCCGGCGTTACTTCTGTTGCTGCTGTTGCAGATGTTGTCTCAGGTGCTACTGCTGCTGTTGTTACTTTTTTTGCAACATCACTTTCTGCTGCAAATGCAGCTGATACTGCAAAAGCTAAAACCATTATAATGGATATTATTTTTTTCATCTTGGTTCACCTCCTTTCCTAAAAAAGATGTTTATGTCGTAATAAAATAGTATAAAAATAAGAAAAATTAATCTAAAAAAGATAAACTAAGATATTATTTTATTTGCCTGTTGGTTAATAAAACAAATGGATTATTTGGTGGGTTTTTTATATATAATACATAATATAAAGGTGAAAAACATTTAAAACCTATGTACTCTTTTAATTCATTATTAATAAAAACAATTTTATTTTTGTTTTTATCTTTGTTTTCATAATAATATTTTATCACATAATTATTATCCGTACCTTTTTGCTGTTTATGTTTTTTATTGGCAATTATCTTTTTATTATGTTTGGCATTAGCAACTTTTTGAATATCAATTGATGTTTTTTTGTTAATATTCAATGGTTCGTTTATTTCAGTGTAAAAATCAGCTGAAACAAAACTAACAACTATTAAAATTATTGATAATGTTAATAATATTTTCTTCATAATTTTGTCTCCAGTATTGCATTTAATTATATAACTATATTTGCTAATGTCAAGTAAAATATTATTTCGTTTCAAAAATTAACTTTTCATATTATTAGAAACCTTTTACAATTAAAAGTTCCATAACATTTCTTTTCAATTGCTGGTTGTTATTTGATTTTCGTTTTTCTAATCGGCAATCGGCAATGTATTTCAAATCTCCCCTGGTCACTCTTTACTGCCGTAAAATTCACTTCGTTCATCAGGGCACTTTGAAAGAGGGACAATTACTTATCTTCCTTTCTCCCTTTCGCAAAGCTGACCATTACCCATATCTTTATCTATATAATAAGAAGCAGGTATATCCTGATTTTTGAGGAAAATTACGGGTGGTTCGCAGTGTTGTCTAGTTTACTTACTCCCAATTTTAACGCCCTTCTTAATCCTATCCAAGGGTTGTTGCGTAAGCCTCG
>Ga0209381_1002830_pt1 | contig 20122 bp, 23 predicted proteins | sample DewCreD2012metaG_FD_184111 | JGI IMG/M metagenome (GOLD analysis project Ga0209381, IMG submission 184111) | Hot spring sediment bacterial and archeal communities from British Columbia, Canada, to study Microbial Dark Matter (Phase II) - Dewar... ...
AGATGGATTCCGGCGACCTGTCCATCAGCGCCGCCGCGGTGATCGCCGAGCAGCCTCCGGAACGGCAGATCGAAATCGCTCAGCTTCCCAGAGAGGAGAAGAGGGCCGAGGTCCGGAAACTGCGCCGCCAGGATCTGCCCACGCCAGCCCAAGCGCGGCGCCATGCGTTGGAGAGCGGCATGGCCATCCTCGACCGCAATCTGAACTACCAGTTACCCACACCGGAGTCGCAGCGGCCCATCGTCGAGCGCAACTACGCGGCGATGGCGGTTCTGGATGGGGTTCGCGCCATCGCCACCTGCAACTATCCAGCGCCTGACATCGCCGCCGCCATCCGCAGCCTGGACACTCCCGACGTGGATTTTGCCGGTTCCTGCCGCAAAGCGGCTGCCTTCCTTGAAGCCATCAACCAGGAGATCGACCGCCATGAGAGCCAGTAAACGATCGGAACTGAACGAGGCCATCCGCGAAACCGTAGCCGACTTCTGCGCGGCAGGGCGGCGCTTCCTGAATCGCGACATCGTGGACGCGATCATTGACCAGCACGGGGAACTGTTCGGGGAATTGGGCCGCGAACTTGCGCGGGAGAAGCTGTTCGACCTCGCGCGCCGGGTCATGAAGACGGCGGCCGAGGTCAACGAAAACGAGGCTCGCTTGCAGCTCGGGCTGGACCTTCCTGAGTTTGCCATGCCCAACTTGATCGCCGTGCCGGTGGATATTGCGAATCCGCTCAATGGCGACTGCGAGTGGGTCCCGGTCATGCACGCCACGGTCGCCGACCTCGACGCGAATCTGCGGATGCTGGACGTCCAGATCGCTGCCGATCAGCGCCGCCGCCACCACATCTTCATGCTCCGGCAGCGTGTGGTGGCTGTGGTCGGCGAGGGCTCGGAATTAACGGTTGCAGAAGCCGCTGCCCTGGCCCGGGAGGTGCAGCCGGTATGAAGCACGACACACCGCCCATGGTGACCACCTATTCGATGTGGAACCAGTTCCGGAACTGCCGGAAGGCGGCCGAACTCCGCTATCTCCAGCATCTGGTTCCGATCGAGCGGGACCGCAACCTGCACTTCGGCTCGCTGATTCACGAGTGCCTGGAACTCTGGCACGGCCAGCGCGACTTGGCGCTGGTACTTGATCTCATCGACCGGCGCTGTACGGCTCGCGCGCAGGACGGGGACCAGAAACGCGACTGGCACCTGGCCACCGCGATGATGCGGGCCTATGCGGAGCGTTACGCCGAAGAAGAGTTCGAGGTGGTTGCCCTGGAGCACGTTTTCGAAGGGCCGATCGTGAACCCGGCCACGGGCGCCGCCTCGCGCAGCTTCCGCCTGGCGGGCAAGGTTGATGGGATCGTTCGCACGGGCGAGGAGTATTTCATTCTGGAGCACAAGACCGTCTCGCAGATCGATTCCGATTACCTCGAACGCCTCTGGACCGACTTCCAGATCACCATCTACGCCCATTACGTCGAGCAGACGATGGGCATTCCCATCACCGGGATTCTCTACAACGTCCTTGTCAAGGCACGACTCCAACAGTCTAGAGGTGAGACCGAGGAAGAGTTTGAAGCGCGCCGCGCCGAACTGCTCGCCAGGTCCAAGACCGGCCGCACGACGGCGCGGCGGCGCGAGCCGGAATCCGACGGCGAATTCCAGCGGCGGCTGGCCGAGAAGTACACGGATCCGGCGATGTTTCACCGCGAGCGGCTTTACTTGTCGCGCGAGCAGTTCGAAATCCTGCGCGCCGAGCTGTGGGAGCTGACGCAAGCCTTTCTCGACGCGCGCCGCCGCGGCGTCTTCTACCAGAACACTTCGTTCTGCTTCAACTACCAGCGGCCCTGCCCGTACTTCGCCCTTTGCCGGTCGAACGGCAATCCCAACGTGATCGAGAACTTCTACCAGCGCGTCGAGCCCAACGAGGAACTCCGCGTTCTGCCAGCCGGCTCGTCCGAACCCGCTTTCTGAATCTCAAGGAGACTGTGATGCCCATTCTGCCCACGACGAAAACCCCGCCCAAGCCGAGCCTGTCGGATCTGACCGTGCTGTGGTACGGGCAAACCAAGATCGGCAAGAGCCAGACGTGCGCCCAAGCCGAGGGCGCCGTCTTTCTCGCCACCGAGCCTGGCCTGAACGCCCTCGAGGTCTTCCAGGTGCCCATCCTTTCCTGGGAAGATCTGCTCGCCGCCTGCGCCGAAATCGGCGAGGGCAAGCACCCGTTCAAGACCGTCGTCATCGACACGATCGACAACGCCTACAAGTTCTGCACCGAGTACATCCTGCGCAAGTATAAGGTCGAGCACGAGTCCGACCTCGCCTACGGGAAGGGCTACGCGATCGTCAACAACGAGTTCCAGCGCGTGCTGACGAAGCTCGCCTTCCTGCCCTACGGGCTGTACCTGATCTCGCACGCCAAGGAAATCGAGGTCGAAACGCGCACGGGCAAGTACACGCGCATCGTGCCGACGCTGCCCGAGAAGGCGCGCAAGATCGTGCTCGGCATGGTCGACATGGTCCTTTACTGCGATCTCGACGTGTCGGCCGGCGCGGACGGCGAGGCGATCATCCGGCGCGTGATCCGCACCAAGCCGAGCCTCTACTACGAAGCCGGCGACCGCACGGGACGGCTGCCCGAGACGATCGACCTCGACTACCGCAAGTTTCTGGAAGCCTTCCAGGCGGCGGCCGGCGCGCCGCCGAAACCGCAGGCGGGCCCCAAGCAGGCCAAGTAATCCCATGACAGGAGACAACAGCATGAGCAGACATTCGATTGATCTTTCGCAGTTCGATGACGATTTCCGCGCCGAGCAGCCCGAGGAGCGCGGCGATTTCGAGAGCGTTCCCGACGGCAAGTATCAGGTCACGGTCGAGAAGGTCGAGCTGACCGAGGCGCAGAGCTCCGGCAACCCGATGATCAAGTGGACGCTGCGGATTCTCGCCCCGAAGTTCACGAACCGGCTGATGTGGCGCAACAGCGTCATCACACAGAACACGCTCAAGTACGTGAAGACCGACCTGCACTTGTGCGGGCTCGATCTCGAACGGCTCTCGGATCTGCCGAAGCATCTCCACCGGCTGCTCGACGTGAAGATCGAAGTGACCAAGCGCACCAAGGGCGACAGCGAGAACATCTACTTCAACCGCCGCATCGAATCGAGCCAGAGCGCAGCGAAGTTCCGGCGGGAGGCCGACGACGCCCTTGTGCCGTTCTAACACGGGCCGCGCCACGATCGTCATCGACTCGCGGGAGCAGGAGCCATACTCGTTCGATCCCCGGCTAACGAGCGCCGAGCGGCGGGCGCTCCAGGCCGGGGACTACTCCGTCGGCGGGCTCGAAGACCAGGTGGCCGTGGAACGCAAGACGCTCGATGACTTCGTCTCGACGGTGATCCACCGCAGGTGGCGCTTCCGGGAGGAGCTGCGCAAGCTCAGCCAGTACCGCGCCTCCTGCGTGGTGGTCGAGGCCGAACTTCTCGACGTGCTCGGCAAACGCTATCGCGGCGAGGCCCGGCCGGCGGCGGTCTTAGGCTCGACGCTCTCGATCCTGCTCGACTACGGCGTGCCGGTCGTGTTCTGCGGCAACCGCCAGGCGGCGCGCCATTTCACGCAAGGCTTTCTGATGGCGGCGTGGAAGAGGTGGGGACGATGAAGGATCAGCGCCATTGCATCCGCGGCATCGTCGACACGGTCTTCTACTCGAGCCCTCTCTTCAGTGCGGGCCGCCTGGTGACGCCCGATGGCGGCGAGGTGAAGTTCGCGGGCAAGGTCTGTGTCCGCGAGCACGACGCGGTGCGTCTTGAAGGCCACTGGGTAAGGCATCCCAAATACGGCCGCCAGTTCGAGGCCGAGTTCCTGGGCCATGACCTCGACCTCGATCCCGAGGGGCTTGCCCACTTCCTCGCCAATCATCCCGACATCAAAGGCATCGGCCCGGCCAAGGCGCGGCTGATCGCGGATCGTTTCGGACGCGGCTTCGACGCAGCCATCCGGAACGAGCCTGAGTCAGTGGCTGCCGTGGCCAAGGTGCCTACCGAAACCATCGGCGAACTGCGGCGGATCTGGATCGCCAACCGCGACTTCAACCATGCGATGTCGCACCTGGCCGCCTACGGCCTGACCCATCACCAGGTCACCACGCTCGTCGGGAAGTTCGGCAGCCAGGTGGTGGCGATTCTCGCGCGCGACCCTTATGTGCTGATGCGCGAAACTCCGGGCTTCGGCTTCAAGCGCGTGGACAAGCTCGCCCGGAAGATGGGCACGCCGAAGGATCTGCCGTCGCGGATTCGCGCGGGAATTCAGTATTGCGTCCTCAGTGCGCTCGACGACAGCGACTGCTGGGTCGAGTACGAGGATCTGCTCGATCGCGCCAACACGCTGCTGGTGATGGACACGCTCGACAGCCGGGAGGTGATCGAGCGGCATCTGGAAGCGCTGATCGCCGAGGGTGCCCTCGTCTCGCAGGCATTGGAGCGCCTCATTGTGGCCGATCCCGGGATCCACCGCATGGAAACGGAGCTGGCGGCGATCTTCCGCGAGTCGCGCCGGCGCGGCCCCCATGCAGTGGCCGATCTTGATGCGTTGCTCGACGTCGAAGGTGGCGAGCTGACTCCCGAGCAGCGGGAAGCCGTCAGGAACGCACTCACCTTTTCGATTTCGCTCATGACCGGCGGCGCGGGCAGCGGCAAGACGTATGCGGTATCGACCATTGTGAGCATCGCTGAGCGTCTGGAACGACAGGTCGTATTGGCGGCGCCCACGGGCAAGGCGGCCAAACGCCTGGAAGAGGTTGTCGGCCACGAGGCGAGCACCATCCACCGGTTGCTCGGCTTCAACGGCCACAGCTACGCGCGGGATGCGCTGAATCCGATCGAGGCAGACATCCTCGTGGTGGATGAGGTCTCTATGGTCGATGTCGCACTTGCCTGGAGGCTGTTTCAGGCGGTCGACCTGACCAGGACCGCCGTGGTGCTGGTTGGCGACCACAACCAGCTGCCGCCCGTGGGCCCAGGGAACCTGCTCCGGGATCTGGTCAAGTCTCGCATGATCCCGACGACAATCTTGACCCGGATCATCCGTCAGGCAGGGGTGCTCAAGGAGAACTCGACCGCCATCCTCTCGGGCGAAGTGCGGCCCACCACGGAAGTCCAAAATGGCGCGCGCCGGCCATGGTACGTCATCGACCGCTTCAGCGACCGCGAGGACGTGCGGCGGATGCTGCTCTTGCTCTTCGAAGAAGTCCTGGCCGAGCGTCTCGGCTACGACCTGCTGCGCGATGTGCAGGTGCTGACCCCTACGCACAAGGGCCCGCTCGGTACGGCCGAGTTGAACGTCGCACTCCAGCGGCTGTTGCAGAAGAAGCTGCGCGGCTTCGACGTGCCAGACGACGCGCCCGGGCACAGGCCCGTCTTCTACGCCGGCGACAAGGTCATCCAGACGCGCAACGATTACGAGTTGGGCGTCATGAACGGCGCGATGGGCTACGTCGTTGAAGCCACCGCGAAGGGCGCGCTGATGGTCGAGTTCGACAGCGCCGTTGTCGAGATCGAGCCCGGATCGGATGCCGCCAGCCGCCTTCAGCTTGCCTATGCCTGCTCGGTCCACAAGGTTCAGGGCTCGGAATTTCCGTGCGCCATCGTCGTCGCTCACAAGTCGCACTCCTTCATGCACCACCGCAATCTTCTCTACACCGCGGTGACACGCGCCAAGGAGTCCGTGATTCTGCTCGGGGACCGCTGGGGCATTGAGAACTGCGCGGCCAAGCGGCAGGTGGACCGTCGCAACACGTTCCTCTCCTTCCTGCTCGAACCGGAGGCGCGCGCGTGAACACTTCGATCGATGTCCATGCCTACTACCGCCAGATCACTGAGTTCGACATTGGCGGGATCGCCCGCGAGCTGCTCGGCGGCCGCATCGCCGAAGAGTCGCCGCGCACGCTCTTTTGCGATTGCCCGAACCATAAGAGCCAGTCTCGCCGCTCGCTCCACGTCATGCTCGAAAAGCAGGGCTGGTACTGCTTCGGCTGCGGCGTGGGCGGCGACGTGCTGCAACTGGTCGAATTCGTCCGCTTCGGCGTGGTTACGCGCGGCCACTCGGGTCCAATGCCGGAATCGCACCGCCAGGCGCGCGACTTCCTGGCCGCCCGCGCGGGCCTGCCGCCGCTGGCTCAGCTTGCCTCGGGTTCGCCGGAAGAGGCCGAAGCCGGGCACCGCCTCACGCTACGCGTGCGCGAGGCGCTGACCGCGCTGGCCGAAATCTATCACCAGCGGCTCGTGAGCAACGCGGAAGTCTACTCGTGGTTCCGAGCCAAGTATGGCATCCGCGAGGAGACGATCGAGCGCTTGAAGATCGGCTACGCCGAGGACGGCTCGCCCACTGCCGCGCGCCTGCTGATGGACGGGCCCGCCGCGTTCACGCCGCGCGAGCTGACAGCGACTTCCGCCTTCCGGCCCACGGCGCAGGACGGCATCGTGCCATTCTTCGACCGCCGCATCGTCTTTCCTTACTGGAGCCGCGGCCACGTCGTCTTCCTGATCGGCCGCCGCACGCCGTGGACGCCCGACCACGAGTGGGAGAAGTCGAAATACAAGAAGCTGGCCGTACGGAACGATCGCAACCACAGCCATGTCGCGGCCTGCATTCGCAACGATGTGCTCTACAACGAGGACGTCCTGCTTACGGGCCCCGAGCGCATCGTCATTACCGAAGGCGTGACCGACTGCATTTCGCTCATCGAGAATGGCTTTGGGGCCGTCTCGCCCGTCACCGTCCAGATCCGCGAGGCGGATTGGGACCGGCTGATCTCGAAGCTCGCGGGCGTCAAGACCGTCTACATCTGCCAGGACAACGAAGTTTCCGAAGCCGGGCTTCAAGGCGCGATGAAGACGGCGCGGCGATTGGCCGGGCACGGGATTACCACGCGCATCGCGATACTGCCGCTCGGCGAGAAGCAGACCGCCGCGCGCGCCCGGCTCGCCGAGTTGTCAGAAGAGAGTCCGGAAGCTGGCGCGCTCCGAGCCGATGCCAAGATTGACGTCAACGAGTTCTTCGCCTCGGGCAAGACCGCCTCCGACTTCGAAGCGATCCTCGCCGCGGCGCAAACGCCACTCGAGATGGCGATCGCAAAGTTGCAGCCAGACGCTCAGGACCTGGCGAAACTACTCGATCCGATCCTGGCCGAGGTTCATCAACTTGACCCCATCGAGCAGCCGCGCTACCTGAGGCTCATTCAGGAGAAATGCGGCAAGGGCCGGCTGCCCATCTCGGCGTTGCGCCAGCAGATGAAGGTCGTCCGGATCGACGGAGCACGTGGCGGCAAGGGCAGGCGTGCCGGCGCGCACGCCTTACGGGCCGTCTATGCCGGCGCGTCGTCATGGCGCAACGATCTTCTGCTGAACCTCAACGGCACGGTCAAGCCCGTACTGGCCAACGCCATTACGGCGCTGCGCGGGGCGCAGGAGTGGTCGGGCGCGTTGGCCTACAACGAGTTCTCGAACTGCACCGTGCTGCGCAAGCCCGCGCCCTGGATGAAACCTAGCGCGGAGGTCCATGAGGAATGGACCCCGAACCACGACGTGCTCGCCACCGAGTGGCTGCACCATCAGGGCATCTTCGTTCCGGTCGACGTGACGGGCCAGGCGATCGAAGCCGTCGCGCGGGAGTGCCCCTTCCATCCCGTGCGGACCTATCTCAAGGAACTTACCTGGGATGGCACGCACAGAATCGAGTCGTGGCTCACCGAATACCTCGGCGTCGATCCCTCGCCCTATGCGGCGGCGGTCGGCTCGCGCTGGCTGATCTCGGCCGTGGCGCGCGTGTTCGAGCCAGGCTCGAAGGCCGACTGCTGCCTGATCCTCGAAGGCGAACAGGGCATCCGCAAGTCGACCGCCCTGCGTATCCTGGCCGAGCCGTGGTTCACGGACGAGATCGCCGACCTGGGTTCGAAAGATGCGGCGTTGCAGACCCGGGGCGTGTGGGTGATCGAGATCGCCGAACTGGATTCGATGTCGCGCTCCGAGATCGGCCGGATCAAGGCGTTTATGAGCCGGGCCATCGACCGTTTCCGGCCGCCGTACGGCAAGCGACTGATTACATCTCCGCGCCAGTGCGTGTTCGCGGGCAGCGTGAATCATGGCACCTACCTGCGGGATGAGACGGGCGGGCGCCGCTTCTGGCCGGTCGAGTGCAAGGCCGCGGTGATCGACACGGACGGCCTCGCCATCATCCGGGATCAACTCTGGGCCGAGGCGACTTACCTTTACTTCGAAGGCAAGCCTTGGTGGCTCGATTCGGTCGAGCTCAACCGCGAGGCGGCCGAGGAACAGGCCGAACGCTACGAGGGCGATCCATGGGATGAGTTGATCCTCAAGTGGGTCGAGGGCCAGGAGTCGGTGTCCATCCCGGAGATTCTCGCGCAGTGCATCGAGAAGAAGACCGACATGTGGACGCAGATGGATCGCAACCGCGTGGCCAGGTGTCTGAGGGCGAACGGGTGGAAGCAGTACAAGGCCAGATACGGCGACCGCCGTGAATGGCGGTACCGCCGCCTGGAGTGAATAGGTCCATGTCCGGAGTCAGGTCCATCTGCGGTCCACGCCCGGGTCCATGGTGCTCGTAAGCCGTAACGAACTGATTGGGCGCGAGATTTCCGGTCAGGTCCAAGTGGTCCACGTCTCTGCCTGTTAATTACTTGAGAACAACGGAACGCATGGAGGGTCAGGGGATGAATGTGTGTAATTCGTATAGGAAGAGAGAGAACACCCATGGTCCCCGTGGACCCGATGGACCTAAACCGGAAAGTCATTCCCGATCAATCCTTTACAGAGAATGCACCTCCAGCGAGGCCATGGACCTGGTCCACGTCTTCCCGCGGACCTCTCTGTTCGTCTCGACTGCGCTGGACACTTGGACCACCGGACAGCCGGAAATCTTTGCCCGCGACGTCCAGATCAACGACACGGCCTACAGGCGGCTGGATCCGGAATACGACGCCTGGCTCCGCTCGCGGATGAATCTGGCGAAGCTCGCCGCCGGCGCGGGGCGGCTCAGCCCCGAGGCGTTCGAAGAACTGCGCAAGAAGTTCAACGCCATGCACGAGTGGGCCGTCGCCCGCTTCGGCGAGGACTCGCTGCGCGAGGCCGTTCGCAACCTCGACACGCGCAGCTACGCGCCACCCGTTGCCGAACCAGACAAGCCGGTTCGCCCCGCGCGTGCCGCCGAGCACATAGCGTCTGAAGCCGTGGCCATGGTCGATGCAATCCGCGATCGGGCGCTCTCGATGGGTTGGACCGAGCAGAGCCTCTACGGTCCCGACGGCGCAACTCGTGCGCTGTTTGGAAAAGCATGTGGGCTCGCGAACCTGCTCAAGGCCACCGACCGAATCGGCGAGGTCACGCGGCAATCCATCGAGATCATCCTTGCGAACGGCGTCCGCCAGCGCTTCTACAACCCGGACGTCGAGCAGCCCTGGATCCGTCGCGTGCGATAGCCGCACATTTCGATTGGACAATTTCGACCTCTCGCGAGTATCTATTACCGGAAGCGCAGTTCGGGCCGCCAAATGCGAAGCAACGGCGACGAAGGCGACTCCACCCGAAAGCTCGGCCGAGCGATGGGACGCTCGCTAATCCCTTTCCCTCCTACCCCTCGACAGACGACGTGTACTCGCAGGCATGAACCAGGAAATCCCCATGTATGCCTCCGACGGCCGCTGCTTGGGCTTTCGCTCGCTTGCGGCCGCGCGCCGTCTGATCGCAAGCGGCTTTGTCGAAGCCGTCTACGGACGCAAGGGTCACTTGAAGGCGATCCACGCGAAGCAGCCGGACGGCGCCTCGGCCATCGCCACGCGAGCCCCGACCGGAACCCGCTACAGCTTCCGGGAGCGGCTCGACAACGGAACGGTCGCCTGGCGGCTGAAGCGCCTCGGCAAGGGCGACGAACTCCGGCCGATCTTTCTCGCCGTGGTGGCCGGCTGCATGGAGAAATCATGACCGTATCTGAGGAAATTCCTCAGATGGGTCCTCCCTCGGCCTCGCCGGCGGCGGGTGGGCCGATTGCACGCTGCGGGCAGCCCCAGGGTCAAAAACCAGGCTTACACGGGTTGACGCGGCTTGATGCAAATGGTTGCTACGGAAACCGTTACGCTGTCACCCGATTCACTCACCGTGGTTGACAAGCCTCGAGATCTCAGCCCGTTCACACCGTGACGGGCAAAGCATTCTGATTCAAAACCAACCTTCGAAGGGAGAACCAACAACCATGCCTGAAGTTGCCACGCCGAACCAGGCCGAACGCGAGTTCGAGACCGGGACGGACGAATCGTTCAAGAACACGAGCGCCACGGCCGGGGCCGCGCACAGCGAGAACCAGCGCGTGACGTTCGCCAACATCAAGCGGACCTACGACGTCTACCAGGACCTCGACATCCAGGCCGCGCGGCAGGCTCTCACCGAGCAGACGCGGTTGAACCAGATCGCCTCGCAGGCGCTCCAGAACGCCGTCGAGACGGCCAATCTGGTCTCGAAGCAGGCCGTGCGCCACGGCGACATCGCCATCGACGGCCAATGGAATCCCATCCAGGCTGGCGCGGGCGACACGCTGACGGCGCGGGCGGTGTCGATCGACGACGTGTCGCTGAAGGCCATCGGCGCGGTGGTCGCGGCCGCCGTGGCCGATGCGCTGGCCAGCCGCAAGTAGTCTTTCTCCTCCAGGCGCATGTAGGGGCGGTTCCGCACTCCTCCGCGGGGCCGCCCTTCTTTTCGAGGAAGCGATGATTCGCGAACTGCGGATCTGGTGGCGGCTGCGGCCGCTCATCCACCAATTCCAGGAGCTGACAAAGATGAGGTTCTCGGTAAACGTCGCCATTCAGATGCTGGCCCTCGTAGCGCAGGGATTGAATGCCTCGATCGACCTGCTGCCCGGGCGCGGCAAGTTCTGGGCCATGGTCGGGCTGTCGGCGGTGCAGGGTCTGACTGCCGTGCTCGCCCACTTTGTCAATCCCGACGGCACTCCGGCGCAAGCCCCCTACATCAAAAAGTGAAGACGGACATCCAGATCGAGCGCTGGTCCCTCGACCGGCTGGTTCCCTTCGTCAGGAATCCCCGCACGCATACCGAGGAGCAGGTCGCGCAGATTGCCGCGTCCATTGTCGAATTCGGGTGGACCAATCCAGTCCTGGTTGGCGCGGACCGCGTGGTCATTGCCGGCCACGCACGCCTGCAAGCCGCGCGGAAGCTGGGTCTCACGGAAGTGCCGGTGATCGTGCTCGATCACTTGACCGAGGCGCAGCGGCGGGCGCTGGTTATCGCCGACAACCAGCTCGCCCTCGTAGGCACGGGATGGGATGAGGAACTGCTGCGCGGGCTGCTTGTCGATCTGCGACAGGACGAGTTCAACCTGGACCTGCTCGGGTTCTCCGACGAGGAGATCGCAGGTTGGCTAACGCAGGATCCCGAGGCGCCGCACGAAGGCCTCACCGAGGAAGATGCCGTTCCCGAGCCGCTCGAGGAGCCGGTCACTCGCCGCGGCGATTTGTGGATCCTGGACGACCACCGGCTGCTGTGCGGGGATTCGGCGAGCAGCGAGGATGTGAAGCGCCTCGTGGAAGGCGCGCCGGTCGACCTGGTCAACACCGACCCTCCCTATAATGTGCGCGTCGAGCCGCGCTCGAACAACGCCATCGCCGCCGGGCTCTCGTCGTTTGCGGGCTTGCAGCACCATCAGAGCTTCGACGTGCACCGGGGCGCATCCAAGGCCAAGGCCACCACGAAGAAGATGCGGCCGAAGGACCGCGCGCTCGCCAACGACTTCATGAAGGACGCCGACTACGACGTCCTTCTAAGAAAGTGGTTCGGCAATCTGGCCGAGGTGCTCAAGCCGGGCGGCGCCTTCTATCTGTGGGGCGGCTACGCCAACTGCGCGAACTATCCTTCGGCGCTGGCCGAATGCGGGCTGTACTTCTCGCAGGCCATCATCTGGGTCAAGGAACATCCGGTGCTCACGCGCAAAGACTTCATGGGTAACCATGAGTGGTGCTTCTATGGCTGGCGTGAAGGCGCGGCTCACTGGTTCAACCCCGAGATCACGAACGCGACGGATGTTTGGAGCGTGAAGAAGGTGAGTCCGAACGCCATGGTGCATCTGACCGAGAAGCCGGTCGAGTTGGCCGCCCGGGCGCTGACCTATTCTTCGAAAGCAGGCGAGACGGTGCTGGATCTGTTCGGCGGCTCAGGCTCGACGCTGATCGCCTGCGAGAAGCTCGGGCGGCGGGCGAGGCTGATGGAGATTGATCCACCGTACTGCGACGTGATTATCCAGCGGTGGCAGCAATACGCCGGAAAGATGGCGACGCTGGAAGGTGATGGGCGCAGCTTCGATGAGATCCGCAGCGAACGAGTCCACGATCGAGCGTGAGATCGAACGATGTCGCCAGGAGATTGCGGAGATCGAACGGCAGATCCTTTCCGGTCATCCCGACGTGGCGGGCCTGTGCCTGGCACTACACGACTGGGCGCAGGAGTTGCGGATTCTCAAACGCGAGCGTGAGCAATGGATGAACGGATCTTGACGGCCATCGTGCCGGCCATCGGGCTGGTCTCGGGGTTGATCGCCACCTACGTCAGTCTCCAAAACCGGGCGCTGCTGGCCGAGGTGCGCAAGGAACTGGCCGAACTCGAGAGCCGGATCATTTTGCGCCTCAACGGCCTGTACATCAGGCGGGCCGAATGTGAGTTGCACAACGCGCTGCTGGAGGAGAGGATCGAGGGAATCGTAAGGCAGAAGAGAGAAACCGCCAGCGACTGAGGCTGGCGGCGGAGGGTGCGGCGCCGATGCTATTGAGGCTTGATCCGATACGCCCGGGCGCCCTCGGGCGTCTTGAAGGAATCAACGGTGAGCCCCATCTTCTTTCCGAGCGCGCCGGAGATGAAGCCGCGGACGCTGTGAGCTTGCCAGCCCGTTGCGGACATGATGTCGGCGAGGGTGGCGCCCTCAGGGCGACGCAGGAGTTCGAGCACGATGGCCTTCTTCGAGCCTTCGCGCGCGGGCTTCGCGCCGCCGGTGGAAGCCTCCTCCTCGCTCGCCTGCGCCTTCTTCGGCGCACCCTTGGCGGCCTGTGGCGTCGCAGTGAGCGTCAGGGCCTGGACCGCCTTCCAGATCCGCGCGACGGCGGTCCTGCGGTCGGTGAACTTTTTCACCGGCTTGAGATCGCCGAAAGGCGGCACGCCGGCGAAGCCGTTCCAGATCTCGACCAGCCGCTCGGCGGGCCAGTTGGCGGCGAGTCTGGCGAGCTCCTTCTCGGTGCTGAATCGCGCGTGGTCCTCGGGGATCACTTCCCCGGCCAGGTAGGCGGTGATGATGTTGTCGGCGTCGATGGCAAACGTCGTCATAGCAGGTGTCCTTTCTATCGGGTCATGCCGGCGAGTTGATCGTCGGCGGTGAGGTGCAGATTCTTGTAGTAGCCGCTGGCAACCCTCGCCCAGCCGAATGGCGTAGCGAGCTCGTGCCGGGCGGCAATGCGGCTGAGTTTCAAGCGGTGCGTGCCGTTCGAGAACTCCTTCTTGAGGTGGCCCCAGCGGTCGAGCTTCCAGCCGTTCCGCGTGGCCCAGGCGATCAGTTCTTCCCGCGTCATGGCCATCGAGTCAGTCCTCCTGGCGGCGGTCGATGAGACCCGAGGCGTCCTCGACCGACTGCCGGATGTCGTTCCAGCAGTCGCGGCAGAACTGGGCTTTGTCGAGGAGCAGCCCCTCGCGGTTGGTCAGTACCAGCTCGCGGTGGATCGGCTTCGCCTCATCACAAAGCGAGCATTCGATGTAGGGTTGTGCGGTCATGGTTTGTCTCCTGGTTCAGTACTCGAGGCCCTTGGCGTCGACTGCGCTCGGGTCGCCCAGGTCGGCGAGGACGTACGCAAGTTGCTCGGTGATGCGGCCGAGGTCGCCCGCGTAGCCCCAGTCGGCGGGCGCGGCGGCCTGCCGCTTCTTGTGCTCGGCGAGGCGCGCGGCGATGCGCTCGAGCAGGCCCTGGGCTTCGGCGTACCGCTCGGCGTACAGGTGAGCGGCGGTCTGTTGCGTGGTCGATTGCGCTTTGGTGTTCCTCATTGCGACTCCATTCATCGCTCGGGGGCGCGGACGAATCAAGCAGAATCGAACAACTAAATCTCGCGACGTTTCAAACAGATAGGGCCGGAGATGTCGGACAGGTTGATGACCCAGGCCGAGTACGCGCGGCACCGTGGCAAGAGCCGCCAGTACATCAGCCGGCTGGCCAAGGCAGGCGTGCTGGTGATGCGCGGCGGCAAGGTGGACGCGGTGGCCTCCGACGCCGTGCTTGATGACCGGCCCGAACCAGTCTCCGAACGCGTGGCCGCCGCTCCGATTGACACTGCATCCACTGGCACGACGTTTGCCCAGGCCAAGACCGCCGACATGGTCTTCAAGGCCCGGCTGCGCAAGATCGAGTACGACCTGAAGATGGGCAAGCTGATGGAGACGCATCTTTTCCGCCAGAGGATCGAAGCGATCCTTGTGGCAGTTAAGGAAACCGTGATGGCTTGGCCGAACCGCGTTGCGCCCGAAGTTGCGCCGCTCACCGATGAACGCCAGGTGTGGGACGTGCTGATGCGCGAGGCGCGCGTCCTGCTCAACGATACCCATCGCGCCGTCCAACATGCGCGTTGACGAGATCCAGATTCTGGCGGCGGATGTGCTGCTGCCGCCGCCGGACCTGACGGTGTCGCAATGGGCGGATCAGAACCGGCGGCTGTCGTCGGAGTCGGCCGCGGAGAAGGGCGAATGGCGCACGGACCGGGCGCCGTACCAGCGCGCGGTGATGGACGCCATGGGCCCGGCGAGCCCCTACGAGACGGTCGTCATGATGTGGGCGGCCCAGTCGGGCAAGAGTTCGCTGCTTGAGAACTTCCTCGGCTATATCATCGAGCTCGATCCGGGGCCGGTGCTGCTGGTCGAGCCGCGTGAGGTCGATGCCGAGGCTTTCTCGAAGGACCGTCTCGCGCCTATGCTGCGCGACACGCCTTGTCTGCGCGGCAAGGTGGCCGATGCGCGCTCGCGGGATTCGAACAACACGATTCTGCACAAGAAGTTCCTGGGCGGCTCGATTACGCTCGCGGCGGCCAACTCGCCGGCGGGCCTGGCCATGCGCTCGATCCGCTACTGTCTGCTCGACGAGGTGGACCGGTATCCGGCGAGCGCCGGCAGCGAAGGCGATCCGGTGAACCTGGCCATCACGCGCACGGCGAACTTCTGGAACCGGAAGATCGTGCTGTGCTCGACGCCGACGACAAAGGGCGCCTCGCGCATCGAGCAGGCCTGGCTCAACTCGAACCAGCAGAGCTTCTGGGTGCCCTGCCCGCACTGCGGCGCGTTCCAGGTGCTCGCATGGGGCAATCTGGTCTGGCCGAAGGAGGAGCCAGAGAGGGCGCAGTACCGCTGCGAGCACTGCTCGAAGCTGGTCGCCGACTGGCAGAAGCATCAGATGCTCAAAGCCGGCGAGTGGCGTGCGGCGCGGCCCGAGGTGGCCGACATTGCAGGTTTCTGGATCAATGGACTCTACTCGCCGTGGCGCAAATGGGGCACGCTCGCGAAGAAGTTCCTGGCCGACAAGAAGTCGATTGAGACGCTGCGGGAGTTCGTCAACACGGTGCTCGCCGAGCCTTGGGACGATGCGGCGGAGACCACGGTTGACCAAGCAACGGTAATGGCTCGCCGGGAGCACTACCGGGCGGCGGTGCCGTATGGCGCAGTCGTACTGACTGCAGGCGTGGACGTGCAGAAAGACAGGCTCGAGCTGGAACTCGTCGGTTGGGGGCGAGGCGAGGAATCGTGGTCGATCGAGTACCGCGTGTTGCCGGGCGACCCGTCGGGTGCGTTGGTCTGGCAGGAACTCGACACGTATCTCGAACGCCGCTGGCCGCACGAAACGGGGATCTCGCTGCCCGTGTCGGCTTGCGCGATCGACGCGGGCTACGAGTCGCAGGCGGTGTATGAGTTCAGCCGGACCCGGTATCACCGGCGCATCTTTGCCGTGAAAGGCAAAGGCGGGCCGCTGCCCGTCTGGCAACGCAAGCCGACGGCCAAGAACATCCGCGGCGAGAAGCCGTGGATCGTGGGCACCGACACGGCGAAGGAGACGATCTACGGGCGGCTCAAAAACCCGACGCCGGGCACGCCCGGTTACTCGCACTTTCCAGCAGACCGCGAGGAGGGCTATTTCGAGCAGCTCTTGGGTGAGGTCCTGGTGACCACGTACGCCAAGGGCCAGCCCAAGCGCGAGTGGCGGCCCAAACCGGGCGTCCGGCAGGAGGCGCTCGACGCGCGCGTCTACGCTTACGCCGCGCTGCGGGCGCTCATCTCGATGGGCCTGTCGCTCGACAACGAAGCGGACCGGATCCTCGCTGCGAACCGCCCACGGCCCGTGCCCGAGGAGGACCGGGACCGCGAACGCTGGCTGGGCGAGCGAGGAAGGAAGTGGCTCACGCGATGAAAGTCCGAAGTCAGCCGAGCGCGCAGGCGACGCCTGGCGCCTGGGAGTACCTGGTGGTCAGCGGAGACGCCGAATCGCCAGACCTGCTTGCCGAATATGGCGCACAGGGTTGGGAACTGGTGGCCGTCATGCGCGAGTTCGGGACGCGAGCGACGTTCTACTTCAAACGGCGGAAATTCTGAATGGCCTGGACGCAGCAACAACTCGACGCCGTCGAGGCAGCGATCGCCAGCGGCGAGCTGACCGTCCGCTTCGGCGACCGCACGGTGACCTACCGCTCGATGGACGAACTCCTCCAGGCGCGGGCCGTGATCCGGGAAGCGCTGGCCGCGGAATCCGGCACCGCGACAGACCGCTTCTCGTTTGCTCAGACCTCAAAAGGATGAACTGGCTCGATAAAGCGATCGCCTGGGTGTCGCCTGAGACGGGTCTGCGCCGGATACGGGCGCGGCGCGCCGGGGAACTGATCCGGTTGGCCTATGAAGGCGCGCGGACCGATCGCCGCACGGGCGGCTGGGTCACCACCGGCAACTCAGCGAACGCCGAGATCTCGGTGGCGCTGTCGAAGCTGCGCGAACGCTCGCGCGACCTGATCCGCAACAACGCCTATGCGGCGCGCGCCGTGGCGGAGGTGGTGGGCAACGCGATCGGCACGGGCATCACGGCGCAGGCGCGAAGCGGCGAGCCGGACCTGGACCGCTTGATCAACGCGGCCTGGGCCGGCTGGATCGAGGAGTGCGACGCCGACGGGCAGCTTGATTTCTACGGACTCCAGGCGCTGATTGCCCGCACGGTCTTTGAGAGCGGCGAGTGCCTGGTGCGTTTCCGGCAGCGGCGCGAAAGCGACGGCCTCACGGTTCCGTTGCAGCTCCAGGTGCTCGAGCCCGACTATCTCGACCACACGAAGACGCAGAAGACCGAGACGGGCTACATCATCCAGGGCGTCGAGTTCGACTTGGTCGGCCGCCGCATCTTCTACTGGCTCTACGGCCAGCATCCCGGCGATGTCGTGCAGACGGGCGTGCGCAGCGGGGCGTCGCTGCAATCGGTGCGAGTCCCCGCGAGCGAGGTTCTGCACATCTACCGCAAGGACCGTCCGGGCCAGGTGCGCGGCGTGCCGTGGTTGGCGCCCGTAGTGGTCACGTTGCGGGATCTGGACGAGTACGAAGAGGCCGAACTGGTCCGCAAGAAGATCGAGGCCTGCTTCGCGGCGTTTGTGACGCAGCCGCAGGGGCCGGATGGGCCGCCGATCGCGCCGGCCGCACCGGACCCAGCCACGGGCAAGCGCGTCGAGAGCTTCGAGCCCGGCATGATCGAGTACCTGAAGCCGGGCGAGGAGATCACCTTCGCCTCGCCGTCGACGTCAGCGGGCTACCGGGATTACGTCGCCGCCAAGCAAGCGCAGATCGCCACGGGCTTGCAGCTCACCTACGAGCAGTTGACCGGGGATCTTTCGCGCGTGAACTACTCGAGCTACCGCGCCGGGCTGCTCAGCTTCCGCAACGGCATCGAGGGTTTTCGTTGGCTGACCTTCATCCCGATGCTGTGCACGCCGGTCTGGGAACGGTTTCTCACGGTGGCCTACGTGGCCGGCGCGATTCCGGAGCCCGGGCCGTTCCGCGCCGAGTGGACGCCGCCGGGGTTCGGCAGCGTCGATCCTTACAAGGACTCAGTCGCTACGCTCAACCGCCTGCGCACCGGAACGCTGACGCTACGGCAGGCGATCGCCGAGCAGGGCTACGACCCCGACGCGCAGCTGGAACAGATCGCCGAGATCAACCGGATGCTTGACGAGCGCGGCATCGTGCTCGACTGCGATCCGCGCCGAGTGACGCAGAGCGGCGCGCAACAAAAGGAGCTTCAAGATGACCCCAACGAGAGAACGGCTGGAAGCCCAGTTTGAGGCGCTGGCTACGGCCGACCGCGACGACCGCACCGCGACGCTGACCTGGTACACCGGCGCATCGGTGCGTCGCTACGACGCGCGCGGACCCTTCGAGATGCGCTTCTCGATGGAGCCGGGCGCGATCCGCATGGGGCGCCTCACGAGTGGTTCGGCGCCGCTGCTCAACGGGCATCGCGACTTCACAGTCGACGACGTCATCGGCGTGATCACGCGGGCCTGGATCGAGAACGGCCAGGGCAAAGCGACGGTGCGGTTCTCGAAGCGCGCCGACGTCGATCCCATCTGGCAGGACGTCCAGGACGGCATCCTGCGCAACGCCTCGATGGGCGTGGCGATTCACGCCGTCGAAGACCTGACGCCGCAAGGCGCAAGTCTGCGCCAGGTGCTGGTGACCGATTGGGAGCCCGAGGAAGTCTCGCTCGTGCCCATCGGCGCCGATCCGGGCGCGGGATTCAAGTTCGAACGGGCAACTGGCCCACAGGAGCAGAAGATGGATGAAGCCATCACGACCGCCACGGGCGAACAGGCCCGTGACGAACTCACCATTAACCTCGATGCCGAGCGCCAGACCGCCGCGCTGGCCGAACGCGCGCGCATCCGGGAAATAGAGAGAGTCGGCCGCACGCTCGGTCTCGATGCGCACTTGGTCGCTCAGCATGTCGAAGCGGGCACTTCGATTGAGGAGTTCCGCAAGCTGGCGCTGGACGATACGGCACGCCGGTTGGCCGAACCCGAGATCCGCAGCGCGGCCGCCGTGGTCACGCGCGATCAGACCGAGACCCGGCGCGCCGGGATCACGGCGGCGCTGCTGCACCGGTACGATCCGGCGGTCTTCCCCTTGAAGGACGACCTCGGCCGCGACTGGGCCGGGCAGACGCTGCTTGATCTGGCGAAGGAGTGCCTGGAAACCTCCGGCACGCGCACGCGCCGGCTGCCACGGCATGAGATCGCGAAGCTCGCCCTGTCGACCTCCGACTTCCCCTCGATCCTCGCCGACGTGGCCAACAAGACCCTGCGGCAGGCCTACGAAGCCTACCCGCGCACGTTTCTGCCGTTCTCGCGGCGGCGCTCGGCGGTGGACTTCAAGAACATCAACGCCGTGCAGTTGGGCGAAGCGCCGAGCCTGATGAAGGTGAACGAGAAGGGCGAGTTCACGCACGGCTCGATCGCCGAATCGAAGGAGACCTACAAGCTCGCTACTTATGGCCGCATCGTCTCGATCACGCGCCAGACGATCATCAACGACGATCTGAGCGCGTTCACCCGGATTCCGGCGGGCTTTGGCGTGGCGGCGGCAACGCTTGAAAGCGATACGGTCTGGGGCATCATCACCTCGAACCCGGCGATGGGCGACGGCGTGGCACTCTTCCACGCGAACCACGCGAATCTGAATACGGGCACGGGCAGCGCGCTGGCCTTGGCGGGTCTGGGCGCGGGCATGGCGGCGATGGCCAAGCAGAAGGGCCTCGACGGCGTCACCGTGCTGAACGTGCAGCCGCGCTATCTGGTGGTGCCGGTGGCGCTGCAACTGGCGGCCTTCCAGATGATCGCGCCGAACCTGGCGCCGGCGAAATCGGCAGACCTGGTGCCCGACTACATCCGGGCCTTGACGCCGATTGCCGAGCCCCGGCTCGACGCGGCGAGCACGACGGCCTGGTATCTGTTCGCCTCGCCGGACCAGATCGACACGATCGAGTACGCCTACCTCGAAGGCCAGGACGGCGTG
>Ga0209381_1002848_pt1 | contig 19939 bp, 11 predicted proteins | sample DewCreD2012metaG_FD_184111 | JGI IMG/M metagenome (GOLD analysis project Ga0209381, IMG submission 184111) | Hot spring sediment bacterial and archeal communities from British Columbia, Canada, to study Microbial Dark Matter (Phase II) - Dewar... ...
ACGACCAGTGGCTGGTCCAACGGCTCCGCTTCCAATCCCCGCGGCAGGCTCATCGAGCCCTGCTTGCCCTCGAGGCTGCCGCATGACGATAATTCAAAAAACTGTCCAAGAAATCGGGGGCGGTACACCGGCTTTTTGTCTCGTATCGACTACTACGGATGGTACAGCTACGGCTTTGGCAGCTATTTCCCGGAAGGTGACCCAGTGGGTTACCAGGCCAGCAGACTGGCGATCGCTCCGGATGGCACAATCTACGTGACCGGAGACCGATATGGTTACAACCGTGGCATGTGGCTTACCAAGGTGTCACCGTAACGGGCCATAATAGAAGCGGGCACCTAGCGATGCCAGCAGGCTCGTGTTCTTAATCTTAGGGAACGGACTTCACCTAATGCAACGCAGGTCATACGAGGGCAGACGACTTCAACGCTTGTACTGCGGTCTTGCCGCGGTAGTACTGATCACTTGTCTGCCGTATCCTGCCACTGCGCAGAGAGGAACCGGCGTGGATGTCTTTGGGGGTTACTCTTACCTGCGGACCGATAGCACGGGGTCGGCCACAACGGTCGGAGTGGATGCCGCGAACCTCCAGGGATGGGAAATCTCTGCCAGAGCGGGCCTAACGCCACGCCTCGGTCTGTGGGCCAGCTTCAGCGGCCAGTACGGAAGTCCGACGGGAAATGTCGGGCGCGTAGCCGGTGCCGCCAGCGGTAGCCGTTGGTATGCCTTTGTGCTTGGTCCTTCGTACGTGGCGAAACGGAGCGACAAGATAGAATTCGCCATACACGCCGCCGGCGGAGTCGTGCGGACCACCGGCGGCACGCTGCAATTGCGGGAGCCAATCGTCCAGCCGCCGCCCTTGTTCGGACCTCCTGTTCCTCCAATCACCTCTGTCAAGTTGGGTGATGATACGTCGCCGGCACTTGCGGTCGGCGGTAGCCTTGATGTGCGGCTGACGGATCGGCTGTCCTGGCGCGTTCTGCATCCAGAACTGGTGGTCACGTTCTCGCCCACCCGCCACTTCGCGCGGCTGTCAACTGGACTGGTCTTCCACTTGAGCCGCATTCGCTAAGCAGGCTGGCTTCGGTCCACACGCTCGGGCCTCCCGCCGGGCGCCCGGAAGCCTTACTTTGGAGCAGGTCCGGCAATCTACACACGCGACTCAGGTACAAACGCAAGACAAAGGCCTCAGCGAAGTAACGTGCCAAGTGTCGGGCTAGGTGTGGGAACAGAACGTGCCCACGGGCCTGCTTACGGCTCTTCTGTCCCACACTTCGGCTTCGCTCGCCATCCAGGAGATCGCGGATCCCGACGAATCACACCGCTTCGACGGGCCTGATCGCCCACCGTTCACACCTTTCGTGCAAACGCTGAAGCCTTCGGCAAACGCTCCATATCTATGGCCGATAGCAGGCTCGAACTCGTCGTTGAAGTCGACACCAACAGGGCCAATGCGTCCATCAAGAGCGTCAACGCGAGCCTGTCCAGCATGGAGGCTTCGGCGGTGAAGACCGCCCGGGTCGCGGCGCAGGGAATCGACGGAATGACCGCCGCCATGGTGAAGGGCGCAACAGCCGGCAACCTGCTCGCGGACGCCATCAAGAGCGCGCTTACCTGGGCCAAGGATTTCACCATCGGTTCGGTGATGATGGCCGCCGAGAACGCCAAAGCCGAGGCCTCGCTCAAGGCGCTGGCCAATGCCCACGGGGTGGGAGCGGCTGCTGCGGCCAGGCAGGTGGCCGCCATCGAAGAGGTCGGCTTCGAGTACACCGAAGCCGCGCACGCGGTGCAGCGGTTGATCGTTGCCGACCTGGAACTGTCGAAGGCGCAGGGTCTCGCGAAACTGGCCAAGGACGCGGCGGCGGTCCAGAACATCGCCGCCGGCGAGGCCCTCGAATCCATCGTGATGGCCATCGAGTCGGGCGCCTCGCGGGGCTTGCGCACCCTGGGGTTGTTCGTCGACTTCCAGAAAGAAGCTCAGATCGCCCAGCTTCAGCTCGGACGCGCCCTGACCGAGACCGAGGAGAAGCAGCTCCGCTATAACGCGGTCATCCGCGAAGGCGCGAAGATCCATGGCGCCCACGCGGCGGCGTCCCAGACGGTCGAAGGACAACTGGGCGCGCTGCGCCGCGAGTTCAACAACCTCCGCGAAGACATCGGAGCCAAGTTCCAGGATGACTTCCAGACGCTGATCAGCAACCTGCGCGGCCTGGTCGGCTGGCTCCGTGAGAACACCGACCTGCTCAAGAAGTTCGGCGAGGTGGCGCTGTGGGTGTCGGGCCTCCTGGCGACTTATGCGCTGGCCGACAAGATCATGGCGCTCGCGAAGTCGATCGCGGCGCTCCAACTCGCCAGCATCAATCTATATGCGTTGCTCGCTGCGGGCGTGGTGGGCGCGGGCTTCGCCGTCTACTCGCAGTGGAAGGACACGCAGGATCAGCTTCAGGCCCGTTTCGACGAGATGCAGCGGAAGGCGCTGCGCGAGGATTTGTTGAGCGGGCGGACGAACGTCGATGCCCTTCGCAAGCAGGGCATGAACGACAACCAGATCCGCGAACTCATCAGCGGCAAACGGTGGCTGTCTGGCGAGCAGCCGTTCGAGTATGAAGGCCCGAAACTGACCATCAAGACGTCACCGGAACCCAACCTCGAAGCTCTGAAGCGGGCGGCCGAGATCCGGAAGCGCCAGTTGGAGGCGGAGCGCGAGAGCGCGCGGGCGCTCGAAGAAGCGCGCCGGCGCGGACTTACGGGTTTCGCGCGGGACGCAGCCGAGGTGCAGGAGCAGATCCGCAAGTGGACCACCTTTGTCGACGAGCGCGGCAACGAGCAGCGGATCGCTCTCACGCGCAAGGCCTGGGAGAACGTCATCGGCGAACTGCGCGAGCGCCTGGCGAACTGGCAAAAGGAAGTCCAGGAGACCAATCGCAAGAACCTCGCCGAGTATCTGGCCGCGGAAGAGGAAGCCGCGCGCCGGCGGCTGGAAATCGATTCGCATCTGTTCAGCCAGCGGCTGGCCTACAACGAGGAGATTTCGAAGCGGAACCTCGATCACCTGGAGCAGATGCTCGGGATTGAAGAGCAGCGGGCCGGAATCGCGCGCGAGGCCCAATTGCGGGCGCTCGACGCCACGAACGCGCAGACTTTGGAACAGAAGGTCGCCGTCGAGCAGCGCAAGGCAGCGATCGAGATCGACTACCTCACGCGGGTCCACGAAATCCGCACGCGGCTGTTTGATCTCGAAACCTCGCGGATGGTGATCGAGGAAGAGGCGGCGCTGAAGCGGCTCGGCTACCGGGCCGACGAAATCCAGGCGCGCATTGCTGAGCTCACCGCACAGCGGGATGAGATCCGGCGATTCCAGCAGGAGGCCACCGACGCCGCGATCCAGGGCGCACGTGAGACGGCGGCGATCCGCCAGGCGCAGTTGGTGCGCGACTACAACCAGCGGATCTTTGACTCCTTCAAACGCCAGGCCGAAGGAGTCTTCGATGCGCTGCTCACCAAGTCGCAGTCAATCTGGTCGGCCATCGGAAACTCGCTGAAAACAGCGCTCCTCACCGCCATCAAGGACGTGGTCAGCTCGCGCGTTGCCGCGATGCTGATGCAGCTCTTTACTGGACAGCGAGTCTCACTGGCTGGTGGAGGCGCCTCCGGCGGGAGCACGCTCGGCAGGCTTGGCGGACTGCTCGGTATCGGCGCGGCGCCGGTCTTCGGAGGAGGCAGTGGGGGTGGTCCCATTCCCGGCGGCGCGGGAGGAGGGTGGGGCACGCCGCCCTTCATCCCTTCGAGTAGTGGCAGCGGCTGGAGCGGCCTGCTCGGCGGCTGGAAGGATTTTCTCGGCTTCGGCGGCGGCGCCCAGTACGCGCCCGGCAAGGCCGTGACGTGGGAAGCCGCCACCATGGGCCAGAAGCTGTCGGCGCTCGGGCGCTCCAATGCCGCGCTGCTGGGTGGCGCGACACTCGCCCTGATGGGTCTCCAGCGCGGCGGCCTCTCCGGCCTTGCCATGACCACCGCCGGCGGGGCGATGATCGGCTTCAAGTATGGCGGTCCTCTCGGCGCGGCGATCGGTGCTGGGATCGGAGCGGTCGCCGGGCTGGTGCGACTGTTCGTCAAAGGAGCGCAGGAGAAGGCGCGCGAGAAGATCAAGGCCACCTACGGGGTCGACATCCGCGACAAGAGCGTGCTGAAGCAGATCGTCGACATTGCCAAACAAGGCTTCGGAGGCAACCTCGACATGGCCATCCGGAGCCAGCAGATCCGTGACCTGGTCGAGTTGTACGCGCTGTCGACTGGCCAGAGTACTTCGGGCCTCCTGGCCACTGTGCGCCCCGTGTCACTCCTCCAGCAAGGCGGGAGCCTCTTCCAGTCGAGTTCCGGAGGCCTGACGCTGGACCGTTTCGGCAGCGGCGCGCCGTCATCCGCGGCGGGGCCCACGGTGATCAACATCACAGTTCCAGGAGCGAAGGAGTTCTTCGAGAAGGAAACCGTGCGCGTGGTGGTCGAGAATCCGCGCGCGGTGCAATCGGCGGCAATGACGGCGACCAAAGCGAGCGCCGGCCGCCGCGAGATGACCGGACTTCAATTGAGTCCAGGATTGATCCTGTCATGACGCGAGCGGAACTCATCGAGAAGATCGCGCGGGCTATCGCGGAGATGGAGGGTTTCTACGTCACCGCCGCGAAGCCAACGCTTGCTCAGCGAAACGCGAATCCAGGCAACATCCGGCAGTGGCGCGACGCGCGCGGCCGCCCGTATCCCACTCATCGCGGTTACGTGGACTTCGTCGCGTGGGCGTCCGAGCGGTTTCCTGGTGCCTCCCGCGAGGAGATGAGCCGGCGAGCCATCGAGGAAGGCTGGCGCATCCTGCGCGTGCTGGTCGGCCAGTATCTCGACGGGCGCTACACGCAGGGCAAGCCGCCGACTGCGGAGGAGATGTTCCGGGTGTATGCGCCATCCTCGGACGGGAACCATCCGGCGAACTATGCGCAATTTGTTGCGAGAAAGATCGGTGTGCGCCCGGACCAGAGACTGATCGACCTGGTGACTGCCTGATGCCCGGCTCAGTTCAGAACGCGGCGCCGCTCACCGTGCTACCAGCAAGCCTCTCGCGCGCCTTCGTCCATGAGCGCGAGTATCCGGTGCTCGACAACGAGTACCGCAACGGCGAATCGCAGTGCTCCGTCCAGGCGACCAACAGCCGCAAGCGCTGGCAGCTCGCGAAGCGGCTGACTCCGGCGCAGCTTGTCGTACTGCGCGACTTCTACGACGCCCGCAAGGGCCCGACCGAGCCGTTCTATTTCTACGACCCCTATGAAACCAGCCCGAAATTCTCGCACGATCCGGCCGGGCAGGCCGTTGCAGGCAGGTATAAGGTTCGCTTCAACGGCGACTGGGGCCAGTCCGCGTCGCTCGCCCGCACGGACGCCACCTTCGAACTGATCGAAGTGGCATGAGGCGGTTTCACGCTACGTACCTGTTGCGGCGGTGTTTTGCGTGTGCTATCTCTGGCACAACAAGCAGAGTGGGCTTCATGGACAGCTCCGCGGCAGACACGGGGCAGGACGTTGCGCGGTCATTGCTCCAATTGCTCCATCGCGGAGATGTCATCGGCCCGAAGGCCACCGTTGTGAACTGGGAGGACCACGCAAATGGCTGTCGCGATCACAGGAGATGTCCCTGGGCAGACGAGGGAAGGTTACGAGCAGACCATCCAGGCTCTGGGCGGCCTACTCAAAGGTGCGCCTGGGTTCATCATGCATTATGGCCATCCGATCGAGGGAGGATGGCGCATCGTCGAAGTGTGGGAGTCATCGAAGGACGCGGCGGAGTGGTTCGCGAAGCACGTGCGGCCAAACCTGCCTCCTGATATCAAGCCTCAGCGCCACGTCCAAGAATTGCACACACTGATTTGCCGTTAACCTTCTGCCGGCCAAGTCATAAACGAGCAGACCCAGAGATGGTTTCCGCCGTCGCCTGGTATCCCGTTTTCTGTTCCTAGGCGGTTGGCGAGCCGCCCCACGGCCCATTCGCGGACTTGGATTCGATGCCGCGAGTGGATCGGGCGCGGGCATTACTCCCATCGGGATCGTTCACGCAGACTGGCCGCATCTTCTGACAAAGCTGATCCGAAGCCCCAGAGCGAATGCCCGACTACTTCGGCAACATCGCGGTCCCGGAGATCGTGCCGTCGGGCGTGTTTCCGCTCACCCCCGATTACCCGATCGAGGTGCGCCGCGACCACGAGGTCGTCGTGCACCAGTTTGGCAGCGGCAATGCAAAGGTGGAGCAGCGCTTTCTCCTCGGCACCGGCGGGCGGCGCTTCACTATCCGCAAGCAATGGCTCCGCGACGCCGATCGCATCGCCCTGCGCAACTTCTGGGAGACGAAGTACGGCCCATACGGGGCTTTCACCTACAACGCCCCCAACGACAGCGGCACCGGGACCACGCCCGTCATTTGCCGCTTCGCCAACGAACCGCTCTCCTGGGAGATGGTCGCGGACTGGGCCTGCTCGCTCGGCGTGACTCTCATCGAAACCCCCCAGACCAGCCCGTCATATCCGCTGAAGCAGACCGTCCACCGCTTCCCGCCCGCCGCGCTCCAGACCGCGCTGCTCTCGCAGGTCCAGGAGATCATCCCGCTCATTCGCATCCAGCCGCTCGAACCGGGCTACCCCGCAATCCACGTCTCTGACCGCCGCTGCACGATCGGCGGCCAGCTCTACCAGGCGCGCCTCCTCGAGTTCGACGGCATCTCGCAGTGCATTGGCAACGAGTCTGACGAGGCTCAGTTCATCTTCGGCAACGCCGACCGCGTGATGCGGGATCTTGCCAACGACGTCGATCTCTTCCGCGCCGAGATCGCCTTCAGCCTCTTCCACGTGGGAACCGGGATCAAGCTCGACCTATGGAAGGGCAACATCGTCAATTGGACCTGTGACTCGGGCCCCGAGTTCCGCGTCACCGCCGCCGACGGTCTCTATGAGCTGAACCTGCCTTATCCCACGCGGAAGATCTCTCGCACCTGCTGGAAGCCTTTCAACTCCGGGGCCTGCCCGTTCGCCTCACAAGGCGCGCTCGATCTGGTCCACTTCCCCGACGCCGACCCCACGCGCTGCGACAAGGGCTTCGACACTCCGAACGGATGCCGCGCCCACGGCATGAACGACTACTACGGCGCCATCGTGGCCAAGCCGCAGGGCGTGCGGATCAAGGACAATTCAACTGGCGTCTGGGGCTTCGGCCGTTCGACGCTCACCTCCGTCTCGCTGGTCGCCGACTCGATCTACGATCAGGTCCTGCCCGAGATCTACACCGACTCTCCGATGCCCGTGAACGCCAAGATCGCCTCGGGCCGCGACGAGAGCGACTTCTACGCGGCCGTGGGCATCGTGGGCGAGGGTCCGCTGGGCGCTTATGGTACGGGCCACAAGCTCGACGGGCAATTCCACCACGGCTATCCGGGATCGCTCGGACTGATGACCAGCCTGGGGCCCGATCCCAATCCAACAACCTTCGGGATGGACACCGATGCTGGACCGGAACGCGCGGCCGGTACGGCGTTCCTCATGATCCGCCGTTCGGACGCCAAAGGCTTGCAGCTTTCGCGCCTGAGCGAGCACGCCATGGAAGCTGTCGTCGCCCAGGGGCTGAGCGGCTGGGTGTGGACTTCGCCCGGCGTGCGCGTCTACGGGCCTCCGCTGACCAACCCCATCTGGATCGCGGTCAACATGCTCCTGCGCGCCCGAGGCCTGCGCCTGGGCGCGGGCGCCACTACGGAGCAACTCGAATTCGCCGAGACGCTGTTTGACGTGGATGCGGCGATCGCGGCGGCTGCGATCTGCGACGAGCAGGTTTCGAGGCTGGTGGGCATGGGGACGGAAACGCAGTTTAAGTTCCGCGGCGTGCTCCAGGAAGAGAAGCCGCTGCGCGACTGGCTCCAGGAAGTCTTGATGAACTGCCTGGGCTACTACACCTTCTCGAATGGCAAGCTCAGACTCGGCGTCCGCGTGAACTCCTCGGCTGTCGAAGCCTTCACCGAAGGCAATATCTTGTTCCGGAGCCTGCAACTCGCGCCGCTCAAACCATCCTTCAACCATCTCACCGTCAACTTCGCCGATGAGGACTTCGAGTTCGTTGCGAACTCGATCTCGCTCTACGACATCGACCACGCCACGCTGATCGCGGGCGGTGCCGGGCCGCTGTTCCTGAAGTCGACGGTGAATCTCTCCGGCACGGCCTCCAAATCGCAGGCGGCTCGCATCATCACCGTACGGCTGCGCGAGGAACTGGGCGGCATCACGCGGGAGGAGTGGAAGAAGGCGCGCCAGATCAGCTTCCGCACGACGGTGCTTGCCCTGAACACTGAGCCCGGCATGGTCTGCTCGATGACCCATCCGGACATGCCCGGAGGCACAGGCGAGTTTCGCGTGACCGGCTGGCGGTTAAACCGCGACTACTCGATCGACATCCAGGGCCGCACGACGACGGACTCGATGTACGACCTGGTCACCGGCCCAAAGCCTGCCGACGTCGTGCCCGAGCCGCCCGCTGAGGAAGTGCTGATCGACACGGGCGTCCCCGGCGTGCTGAACGGCGTCCCCCGCCTGGGTGACTACGGAACGCTCGCAATCGACGACATGACTGTGGAGCCCGACGCCTCCGGCAACTCGAACATCGTCGGCGCGCACGAGATCACGCTGGCGCTCTACTACGTGGACGAACTTGCCACCGATCTCTGGGCGGCTATCGACACCGCAATCGACGCCACGGCAGACCCCGTCACCGTGGTCTGCACCGTCAATCCCGATACGCAACGGGTCTTTCGGGTGGGCGACTTCGTCGTATTCAACGATGAATCGGCCGACCCTGCGAACCCTGGCCGGCGATCCTACGAATGCGCCCAGATCATCGGTCCCGGCGCACCGGGCGACGTCGTGCCGAGTGGTGAGTTTCACCTCCAGCGCGCCTACCCTGGTGTGCCCGAGGGCCAGGCGACCTTCGGCACCCTGCGCTGCGCGCATCTCGCAGGCATCCGCTTCTACAAGCTCGACCAGAAAACATTCACCTTCAGCGTCCGCAAGGGCTTCTTCCGCACGCCGGACTTGCCTGCGCGGATCGAGGCGAAGCTGCCGAGCGCCTGCATCGTGGCGGCGCTCGCCGGCGTGGCCAACCATTTCGGCTACGGGCCCTTCACCGTCTTCCCGCTCTCACGGCACAACGAGCCCTGCATGCCCGGCCTGCGGACGTGCAACGGCGGCGCCTACACCTTTCAGGTGCCCGGCCCGCTTACCGTGCAGGAGAACGTCGTCATCCCGATGAAGGTGCAGGACGCCGCCTCGATCCGCTGCGTCTACGCCTACCTCCAGCGCGGCACGACGGACGGCCAGTCGGCGTTCCTTGTGAAGATCAGCCGGGATGGCGGCGCGACGTGGGAACCGCTCGAGTACATGGGCATCGCGCAGGCCCTGCCCGACGCTTACAAGACCACCTACGACTTCCTGGTGAACAACGAGGGCTTGGGGCTCCCCGCCACGCGCCGGCTTCCCTATGCCGACTACGGCCTGGTGCTGATCTCAACGGTGATCGCCGGGCCCGATCCGCAGACCTTGCAAGCGGCCTCCTACGGCGCGAACCGGCTTGGCCTTGTGGCCGGCGGCTTCGTCTTCCTCGATCCCGGCGGCACGAACGAGGAATACGTCCGGATAATCGGCGTTGATCCTGACAACCAGACCTTCGACGCCATCGTGACAAAGGACCACGCTACCGGTGAGCGCATCCGACCCACGATCTGGCCGACGCCGGTGCTCAACGAGGGCGACGACTTGGCGTTCGACATCCTGGCGGTGGCATCGCCCGATCCGGGGTCGGATCTGACGGTCGTGATCCAGACCTGAAGGTGGTCTAGTCTCGGGTCTCCTCGATTGCTTCGAGGACCTGCTTGATGATCTTCGGATGGAGCACAACACCGGAGTGGAATGGCACCACAACACGGCGCGTGCCCTTCAGATAGATGCGGTGACTTCCCTTTGACCGCAAGAGAACGAAACCGGCCTCAAGCAGAGCGCGCTCGGCCTCGGCGGCCGACCAGCGAGGAAGTCTAGGCATTGACTTCGATAGCGGTCGTGAGAATCTCCTGGCTCAAAAGGACATCGCGCTCCTCTGCAGGGAGCGTCTCCACGTAGAGTTCGATCGCCTCGCGAATATTCGCCAAGGCTTCCTCCAGCGAGGCGCCCTGTGACTGGCAGCCCTTCAGCCCCGGGCACCAGGCGTAGTAGCCGTGCTCGTCTTTCTCGATGACCACGCTAGCCTTTCGCGCCATGACTCAAGTGTACCGTCAGCGAAACTTGCGCGGGTAGCCCATCATGCCGGCTGAACCTCTCTTTCTCTTCGACCCCCGCCGCGCGGTCCAGCTCCAGGGCTTCTCTGGCCGCGCGGCGACCACCACGATTCACGACGCCACTGAGACCGGCTTTCAGATCTCCGGCATCTTCCAGGCCGCCGAAGACTTCGCCAACGTCCAGCTCTTCTCGGCGTACGACTACTTCAACCACCTGCGCCTGAAGCCCCTGCCCGTGACGGATCTCTCCGGGCTGACCCTCCAGTACGACATGGAGATCCTGCCGGTCAACGGCGAGGAAGGCAACGTCTGGCCCGATTGCGTGCGCTACGCCTCGGTCGGGTGGGACAAGCTCACGATCACGACTGGCGCCGGCGACATCTACGAAGTTCCGTTGATGCACCACGCGGCAGCCGTCTCCGGGGAATACGCTCCGGGCGGCTTCGGACTCGCGCTCCACGATCGCGACGCCGCTACGCTCGACGAGTTGCTCGTCGGCAAGCCCACGCCGGCGCTCAGCGACAAGGCCTACGTGTACTTCATGGGCGCGCGCTGGTCCTGCTCCTCGGCCGAGGCGATCACCTTCTGCGAACTCGAACCCGAGCTCACTCATGACATCGGCAGCCCGGACGCCCCTTCGACCGACCAGGCCATCTGGTGGCAAGACGACCCGTGGTTCTGGCACAACTTCTTCATCAACAACACGACCGTCGCGGTCGGACCTCAGAGCGGATTCTCGGACGCTTCGGAGATCGCCCAGTTTTTCGTCAACTGGTTCAACAACGATCCGAACGTCAACGGCCTGGTCACCTGCTCGGCCTCGGGCAACGTCGTCACCGTGACGCTGAAGCCCGGCGTGAACGGCCCCATCGTCGTCTGGTCGAACAGCGGGTCAGCGCCGGCGACGCTCACTCGCTTCGTGCCGGGCGTCTATACCGCGCGCGTGGCGTCATCGGGCGAGATTCGCGAGGGCGACTATGTGGGGCTGGATATTGGAGGCGCCAACGACGAGGTCGTCAAGGTCCTCTCGGTGTCGAGCGGGAGCTTCACGGCGCACTTCGGCAAACGCCACCTGGCCGGAGCGGTATGCCGGGTGCTGCCTCGCGCCCGGCACTTCGGGCGCGTGCTCAAGAGCCGCATCGTGGACGCGCCGCAGCCGGATTACGGCGTGCAGCCGAACAGTCTGGCTGTCGATCGGTTCAGCACCACCAACACGTCCGCAAAGCTCAAGCTCAAACTTGCCGGCCAACTCAGCGAATACGGCCGCGACGCCAACGGCATGCCCGTGCACGTCTCGGTCGCTCCAGACAATCAGATCGTCGGCCTGAAGGATGGCGCGGCCGTGCTTGCCACCGCTGTCCAGGGCGCGAGCAACGACCGTATCTACCGTTTCACGTTCCCGTTCGCTTCTCTCACCGGCTACAGGAACGGTGACCGCAGCGCGCTCGTGCCCGTGCCCGCCACGGACATCGTCAAGGTGCACCTCACCTTCGCGCCTCGATTTGAGGATGTCGAGGCGGGCTTGCGCGAGGGCGGGCGGCTGAAGGAAGCTGTCACCGCCGTCCCGCCTGGAAGCGAAGAAGAGTGGCGCCTCACGGACGCCGACCAGATGGTTGCGGGCCGCAAGTATTACGTCGGCACGCCCGAGGTCGAAGAACGCATCGCCTGCCTCGCCAACTTCGGCCTCGTGAAGCCCGATCCCGGCGACCCGGCCACCTGGTACTACCGCGTGCTGGTGCGCCGCGGCGAGGACTCCTCGGCGCCGCAGCCCTGGCCGCCAGGCACCCGCGTGCAGCGCATCTCCACGATCACCGGCACACGCTCCGACATCGACTGGCAGGTGCGGATCTCGAACCTCATTGTCACCGGCGACCGCACGCTCAAGGTCGGTGGCGATGCGCCCCGCATCGAAGAATCCGATGGCCGCTGCCGCTACGAGGGCTTCTGGGAGGACTACCGTTACGGTGCAGGGTGGCCGACGCAGTGGTGGTCGCTCGGCCACGCCAAACGCTGCGCACCGAACGACGCCCAGGATCAGCGGGCGGTCACTATCCGCTACTCCTACCCGCGCGAGCACGATCTCTACCTGGGCACCTGGCTCGGGCGCGACGCGGGCCGGATTGAAGTACGCATCGACGGCGGCGCGCCCGCCGCTCACGATCTCTATCTCAACGACTACAACGGCCTCGCGGCGATGAGGAAGCTTGCCGCCGCGCTGCCTGGCGGGACGCACACGGTCGAGATCCGCGCGCTGTTCTCGAAGCACCCGGCGAGCAACGGCTACTACTTCTACTTCGACTACCTCTGGCCCCTGGAACCGCAAGACCCGCCGGATCCTCCTCAGGTCTACCCCGACGTCTCCGCGGCCATCGACTTCGATACCGACCACGGCTACAAGAAGCCGCCCGCATGGCACGTCTGGCACCTGAAGCAGCTCGGCTTCCTGGGCCACGCCGACGTCTACATGGGTGTCTTCTGGAACAACAAGCGCCGCCGCGTCGAGGCGACCTACCCGAATTGCACGCTCGTACTCGGCCCCTGGGAGCCCGACCAGCCGCTCTGGATCACGCTGGGCGATCCGCTCGAGCAGCAACCCGGCACGACGCTGTACTTCTCGCCCGGCGCGGGCCTCGCGACTGCGGACATCACCGCCCACCTGCGCGCGATGATCAACGTCACCTTCCCCGGCGTCTGGTGCACAAGCGACGGCAAGACCATTCACCTCCGCTCCCGCGCCCCGAGCTACGCGTTCTCGATCTCCACGAGCGCGCAGTTCTCCGTCTTCCACGGCACTCCGCCGCTCGGCCAGCCGGGCGCCGAGGGCGACTGGGAGATGATCGACTCGATCTCGCCCGTGATGACACAAGGGGTTCGGAACTGGATCCGGGATCTCGCGCGGGAGTTCAGGCAGGCCGGCATCGGCTCGAGTTTCGCCTTCTCGATGGAGTGCTACCGGCCGCCGGCCGAGATGCGGGCGCGGTATCTGCACTACGAAAACGGCGCAGCCTCGCCCGGGCAGGAAGTGTTCCTTCCCGTGCCGTCCCATCAGATGCACTTCGGCGCGCGCGTGCGGGACTACTTCAAGCAGATGTACAAGGAGTGCGCCGATGAGCTGGCCGCTGCGCGTCTGCCCATCGTGCTCCAGTTTGGCGAGACGCAGTGGTGGTACTTCGACAACATCGGCCCCTCGGAGGACGGCCTCGACCCCAACGGCGGGATGCCGTTCTACGACGCGGAGACGATTCAAGCGTTTCAGCAGCGATACGGCCGCCAGATCTGGCCTTTCCGGCGCAACACCGACTCGCCCCAGGACGACATCGAATCGGCAGACTTCCTGCGCGACCGCATCTGGGAGTACTGCGCCGAAGTGATCAGCTACGTGCGGCGCTTCCACCCCTCAGCGGTGTTCGAGTGCCTCTGGCCGCTCGACGCCAACCAGGGCAAGCCCGCGCCGGACCCTGCCTTCCGCGCGCTCAACTTCCACGTCAACCTTCCCAACGAGTGGAAGACCTCGGCCTACGGCGTGAAGTACTTCCGCGCGGAAGGCTTCGATTACGACGTCTGGCAGAAGAACGCGCGGCTGATGCGGCAGACGCTCGAGTTTCCGCTCAAGCTCGGCCGCCCGGCGTCCGAGTGCATGTACCTGGCTGGCATCTACGGCCCGCCCGATCCGCCGATGCGGGAGGCGTACGGCATGTGGCAGAATCGCGGGCTGTACTCGTTCTGTTTCTGGGCGTTCGATCAGTTCTGCCTGAACTCTCGGGCCCTGCCGCTCGAAGTGCCCGCACAGTCCACGGCGACGCTTGTCTCCTATCGCCGGCCGCGCGCCGCGCGTTCGCCCGAGGCGCCCGTCGCCGTGGCGTACGCGCCCGAGCCCAGCAGCCGGTTGAATACGTTCCGCTTGAACGCGAGGAGCTTGAACGGATGAGCCAGTACCCGAACGCGATCGACGATGCATCGAGCCTCTACTCGCCCGCGGACGCCTTCTCGGCCAATCCGCTCGAGACGATCACCACGATGCCGGTCTATGCTGGCGACACGACGATCAGCGTCGAGTCCACGGGCGTGGGCTTCCCTGATGAGTACGGGATTCTCTCAATCGACGATGAACTGATCGTCTACACGTCTAAGAACGCCACGCAGTTCACCGGTTGCCAGCGCGGAGCCTTCGGCACCGTCGCGGCGCAGCACACCTCCGGCGCGACTGTGCGCGCCAACATGGTCTCGGCGTATCTGAAGGCGCTTCAGGAAGCCGTCGTCGCCATCGAGAATGAGCTCGGCACGGCATCCAGCCGCAACTATGTCCGCAAGGACGGCCCGGTGACCTTGACCGGCGCGAAGAGCTTCGTCGACGGGGCGGAGTTCGGCTCGGGGAGCAAGGCCGCCACCGGGCTGGTCCGGCTACCCAACATCGGAGCGGTGAAGTGGCGAAAGGCGGACGGCTCCGGCGACTTGGGTCTGGCGCTGAACGCCAACGATCACCTCGTGGCGGATGCAGTCATTGACTTCGCACCTGGGCAGACCTTCGGCGCATTCTCCTACCCGGACGCCGGATACGGCAACAAGGGCATCGTGCAGATCGACCCAGCTGGAGGCCTCGCCGTCGACTCGGGCGTCCTTTCAATGCCTCCGTCTGGCGTCACACCAGGGAGTTACCCGAAGGTCACAGTCGACGCCAAAGGCCGCGTGAACTCGGGTACAAACCTCGCGGCGAGCGATCTGCCCGCCCACACCCACGCTGCCACCGATATCGTCTCCGGCGAACTCCCGTACAAAGTCCAAAGGGACGGCGCCGACGTCGGGACACGGCGGGCACTCAACTTGGTGCAGGGGACGCGCGTCTCGCTGGCGGCCGCCGATGACCCGGTCAACGACCGCGTGAGCGTGACCATCAGCGCGAGTGCGCCCGAAGCCGGCGAGATCACAAACGCTCTCGGCTACATCCCCGCCAACCGCGCGGGCGAGCGCTTCACCGGGCCCATCGATTGCGGCCCGCACCAGACCATCGGCGGCCCGCTCGAGAACATGGCGAAGCACTCCGAGGACTTCGCCGCAGCAGTGTGGGACAAGAACGGCGGCTCCTGCTCCGTCACCTCGAACGCCGTCATCGCTCCGGACGGCAACCTGACCGCCGACATGATCACAGCGGTTACAAGCACGCCTGTCATCCAGCAGCAGATCGCCGGCCTCGCGGAAGGCGGGACATACACCTTCTACATCTGGGCCCGCGTCCCATCCGGCACGCGCAAGGTCTCCCTCGCCATCGTCGACAACCCCTACGCCACCTACCTTGCAGGCCCAACCCAGATCACACTCACGACCTCCTGGCAGCGCTTCAGGATCACGGGAACTCTGGCTTCCGGCCAGTCCGGCCTCTGGATCGTCGTTCGCCAGTACGCCGCCAACGGCGACGACTGGACCACCGGCGACATCCACCTCTGGGGCGCCTGCCTCCAGCAAGGGAACGACCCGCAGAAAGCCTACGCCCGCACCTGGGCATCCCAGACGCCGCAGATCGTCTCCGGCCTCGCCGTCGGCCCCACCGTCATCGGCACCCCTGACTCGACCACCTCACCCCTCAAGATCCACGGCCCCGGCTCCAACCTCGCTGACAGCACCCTCCTCGAACTCACCTCCACCGGCGAGCTCATCCTCGCCGGCGGCTCCGGCAATGGCTACCGCTTCGCCGAGCTCGGCGCGGCCAGCAACCCGTCCGGGTGGGCGGGAGTGATCAAAGTCAAAACGCCCGACGGAGCCACTCTCGGCTACGTCTTGCTCTACTCAAATCCATGAGGATCCGATCTGTCCGCAGCGGCCCGGCTGCGGGAGGCGAGCTTAACTCTGCGATCGAGGCGGGAGTGGATGAGGAACGAACTCTTGCCTCTGCGACGCTCTTCTCGGATCATCCATGAGCGCCGGCGCACTGCCTGCGCATCCACCCGGCCAGTTGCGCTAGTTTCAGCAATGGCCAGAAGAAAGCGCGGATCAGGCGCGGCAGCAGACTGAAACCGCCGGCGACAGCCGCGGCGATTGCCGCCAGAATGCAGTAGCCGAGAAACCCGAGCAGGTGGACGAAACGGAGCAGCAGGAAGATCGCCAGGACAGCGAGGGCGCCGAAGATCAGACTACCTGCCACGCTTCGATCATACCGGCGGCCGGAATTGGAGGGCAAGGCCTCCGGGCAAGGCCGCGCCGGCGGCCCAGTCGAGCCTCGCGGACGCTTGCACTTCAGCAGCAGGCTACTGACGGCGGGATTCAGTCGTCTCACGCAGGCGCCGCGCCGCTTGTGAATCCTCGCGGCAGAGGATGTGCGCGGGCGGCTGGCTGCCATGCGCCGCAGCCTGGCTCAGATCCCCTCCCCGCTCCCGGAGCCCCGTCCCCATGCAGATGCAAGCTCAATGCGTAGCCTTCGAGCAACGGCCTGCAAGAAACCACCTCGCCGGTGAGCCACCGCTCGTGCATCTCCAGCATCATCGGCGCACCGGCCCTGACCGGATGCGCCGCCGAGGCACGCACGCGGCCGCCCGCCATGGACTCGACCACACATGGCATGGGGGCCTGTCCGGCCCCAAGCACTTGCAGTCTGCACTCGACGCGATGGGACGTGCGAGGGTTCTGCCGTTGGTTCACCAGTTTCTCACATCCCCTCGGCGATAAACTGGGCCAGGACGTCGATCTGCGGCTCGTCGAGGCGCACGCTTCCTGCGAGCACGGCCTGCCACACGGCGAAGGCCGCCCGCTCGCCGGTCGGCAGAACATCCTGGGGCCGGAGCGCAGCCGGCATTCCTTCCAGGTGCAAGAGGAAACCAGCGCCGGTCTGGTCGCAGCGGCGCACGATCCCAAGTTCGGGAATGGGAACCAGCATCGATCTTTCCATCCTTCGCCAATAGTCGTCATCCCCGCGCCGGAAATTACAATTCCTCACAAGTGAAGATCGAATTCTCTGCGTAGTACCGCGCAATGAAAAGCTTCCCGTCGGTGGCTTCGGGCGCCTTTGACGAGAAGCGCGACAGGCGATGGAATGTCGGCGCACTTCCGTAGTGCACGGTGCTGCAAGAAAATCAACACAAAGAAATCGCGCCCACTGCTTTCCTCGCCCCCAGCCGCGCCGTCGCGTCCGCACGGGTAGAGACAGGCTTGTGTCCAGATCAAGAGACGCAGATTGCGAACACGGAGGCCGCTTCACCAACACACCCATGGGGTCATTTCGGCCGAATCGAGCTTGTGTTTGATGACATTTGCGCTACACCGGCGTTGTGCGTAAGGGATTTCCCGCAGCGGCGGATAGGGCCCGATCTTCGGCTGCCTGGCGCGTCGAGCAGGCGGAGAAGCCTCCCCAGCCGAATTTCGCGCCGTAGCTGGCGCGCTGTTGCTGGCGTCTCTGAGATCAGCACCAAGCTCACATTTCAGTCCGGCGGCGGCCGGGAGCCACTTTCGCGCTGGAGGACCGGGAAAGCGAATCCCAGGACGTTCCATGGTAAAGCCATTCGCGGATATTTCCCGGGTTGCCTCATTCCTTGAAATACGGTTCCGGAATTCCATTCAACATGCGTGAATCACAGGCAAGTTCGTGCTGTGCTCGGTATATTACTCGCCCAGTATCAGATTAGTCCTATGGGTTTGCCAATCGAGAAATGCGTAGTCTAGCAGGCAATAATCGAGCACAGCGGCGAAAAAAGCAGAACCGAGCAGCACGGATTGCGAAAGAAATCTGCCGCCGATTCCGTTGTTCTTCGCCGCTGAGTACGGTTCTCGTGCGTACTCGCAAGAGCGACGGCTCAAGAAGAACTCTTATGCCCTCCTGCCATCATCCCCTCACTGCCAGGCGGCTCGGCTGCCTTCTGATCGGAATTCTCTGGACGGCCGCAGCCGCCGGGCAGACGCCCACGAGGGAATACATCTACTTCGGGGGCCGGGCGATCGCCATCGAGAATCCGCCGCCTCCGCCGATCGTGGTCACGGTGTCTCCCTCCTCGGCCACCGTGGCCTCGGGCGGCACCGTGCAGTTCACCAAGACCGTCACGGGAACTTCAAATCAAAATGTGACGTGGAGCGTGGTGGATAGCGGCGGCGGCACGATCGATCAGAATGGGCTATACACGGCGCCGACAGTCTCCACGCAGTCGCAATTCACGATCCGGGCCACCAGTCAGGCCGATTCCACGACGTTCGGCACCGCGACCGTCACGGTGAATCCGATCACGGTGACCGTTAATCCGCCCACGGCCACTGTGGGGTCCGGCGGCACCGTGCAGTTCACCAAAACCGTCACGGGAACTTCAAATGAGAACGTGACGTGGAGCGTGGTACAAAGCGGCGGCGGCACGATCGATCAAAATGGGCTATACACGGCGCCGACAGTCTCCACGCAGTCGCAATTCACGATCCGGGCCACCAGTCAGGCTGATTCCACGACGTTCGGTACCGCAACCGTCACGGTGAATCCGGTCACGGTGACCGTTAGTCCGCCCACGGCCATTGTGGTGTCCGGCGGCACCGTGCAGTTCACCAAAACCGTCACGGGAACTTCAAATGAAAGCGTGACATGGAGCGTGGTGGAGAGCGGCGGCGGCACGATCGATCAGAATGGGCTATACACGGCGCCGACAGTCTCCACGCAGTCGCAATTCACGATCCGGGCCACAAGTCTGGCGGACTCAACCAAGTTCGGCTCGGCCAAGGTGACGGTAGACCCGCCGCCGGCCTGCACGGTGGCGATCAGCCCGGGATCGGCATCCTTGTTTTCGGGCCGGAAGCAGACCTTTACGGCGTCGACTTCGAATTGCGGCGGGGCGGGAGTGACGTGGGCGATCGCTTCGGGAGGCGGAACGCTCAGCGCCAATGGGATGTCAGCCACCTACACGGCCCCGCAGGGAGTGGTTTCGACGCAGACGGCGAGCGTGCGTGCGAGTGTGAATGGCTTCTCGGCGACGGCCACGGCCTTGATCACGATCCAGCCGAGCCAGCCGCCGGCGCTGTACACGATGTCGCCGAACAACAGCAGCGGCACGCGGCAGCAGTTTGCCTTCACGGTGAGCGACGCGCAGGGCGAGGGCGACATCAGCGGGTTCCAGACGGTGTTCCTGTCCGATTGGGCCTATACCTGCCAGATCTCTTTCAACGCGGAGTTCAATCTGCTCGGCTTCCGGCTGGACAACGGCACCTGGACCGACGTGCCTCTGGGCGGGGCGCAGGCGCCCACGAACTCCTACTGCACGCTTTATGCGGCCACTTCCTCGGTGGCGCGCAGCGGCAACCAGCTCACGCTGACGCTCGACCTGCAATTCAAGCCTATCTTCTCGGGCCAGAAGTCGGTTCTGGCGGCGGCCAGCGATTACGCGGGCAACGTTGTCGGCTACCAGGAAGTCGGCAAGTGGCTCGTTCCTGGCGTCACGGGGACCAGCCAGTCGTCCATCATCCAGTTCTGGACGCCGTCGCAGGTCTATCCGGGGCAGCCGTTCCAGGTGGCGCTCACGGTGCGCAACACGGGCCAGAACATCTGGCAATCGAGCGGCTTGAACTCGAGCCAGCCGCACCGGCTGGTGAGCTGGAACCCGCAGGGCAACAGCACCTGGGGCGTGTCGAGCATCGAACTGCCGGT
>Ga0209381_1002853_pt1 | contig 19915 bp, 23 predicted proteins | sample DewCreD2012metaG_FD_184111 | JGI IMG/M metagenome (GOLD analysis project Ga0209381, IMG submission 184111) | Hot spring sediment bacterial and archeal communities from British Columbia, Canada, to study Microbial Dark Matter (Phase II) - Dewar... ...
CCAACACCCTCACCGCCGGCCGCTACGTCGCCATCATCCAATTCGACATCACCAACCCCACCAACGCCCTGGTGATCGGCGCATACACCGGCACAACCAACCTCTGGCAACCCTTCGACCGCTTGATTGCCGGCGACGGCAGCCCATCACCCGCCGTCTACTGCGACAACGACGGCCGCCTGAAAGCCCTCTACGGCGCCGACGTCACCGGCACACTCACCGTATCCAGCACACTAAGCGTCACCAGCACCATCACAAGCGGCGGCAATCTCATACTGTCCAACGACGCAGCCCTACAAGGCCGCCAATTCAACCTAAATGACGACACCGTGCTGTCATTCAACCCGCCTAACGACCAGGGCGTCATGCTGGTCTACAACCGCAATGCCATTGGCACTACCGGCGGCCTCATCGAGTACCGCGCCAACAGCTCACCCTACTGCTACGGACTCCTACTCGCCGCCAATACCGTCGTGGGAACAGGCGCTCTCACCAATGGCACAACCGACGGCACAGATACCAAGCTCAACATCAACACCCACACCGACAGCCTCATCTACATCAAGAACCGGCTCGGATCCGCAGCAAGCTTCGGCATCATCTTCCTGGGCAACTGACCCCCACCGCGCCCCAACCGTTGACCCGCGTTGACGCACGCCAAGGCACGTTGACCCGCGTTGACCCGCGTTGACCCGCGCTGACGCACCCCACCCCCCGCCACCCCAGCCACACCACGCGCGCGCCGAATCGTCTTCGCCCCACCGATGTCGGCCCAAGGCGGGCGGCGAGCGGCTGCGAGTCTACACTTGAAGCACCTGGACATTGACCGCCGCTTTCCGCCGCCCGCCTACCATCATCTCAACCCAACCGACTCGGACAACCCAACCAGCGGCGCGCCTATCTCAAACCCACCCCATCATCTCAACCCAGCCCACCCCACACCTTGACCCGTGCTGACCCACCCCAACGCACGCTATCCCCACACAGCCAACCAAACCACGCTCCCCCAACGGCCCATTACCGCGCAGAGGCCCGGCGCGCGCGCATCTCGCCTGTGACGGCACATGATCATCAGGCTCGTTTTCCCTGCCACGGCCCTCATCGCGCGCGCGCCGGGCTGCTGAGCTTGAACCCGCTCCGACCCGAGACAGCTCAATTGAATCCTGGAAAAAGCAGACCGCGAGGCAGAACCCAACAACCGCGCTGGAGTAACCCGAAGCAACAGAAAAGAAAAAGGGGAATGAAAAACGAACCAAAACCCGCCCCCATTTTAGCGCGGCGCGGCCCTCACGCAAGGCCCTTCGCTCACCCCGCGCGGGGCTTCGGTACGCAAAGGTCCTCTCGCTATTGACGCACCCCTCACGGCGCCGCGCGGGGTTCGCTTCGGCAGAGCGCGCGCTTTTCTGCGACCTAGACCGCCCTCCAAGGCAAGGGCTCGTCTGCCCACAAACATCACTTTCCCCCAACCACGCGCGCGGCCTTGCGTTCGGGCCTTTTGCGCCGCGCTTTTTGGGGGGCGTGGTTTTGGTTCTGCGCTCGCGCGCGGGCTCTCGGGTTGGCGGTTCGTTTGCCCCTTGTGGCCGGGCTGGTCCCCCGGCGGGGCGTTTGTGTGTGGGGGTGTCCTGTGTTCGCTGTTGCCGTTTTCGCCCTGTTCCTCTCTGTCCTCGCGTCTGTCCCTGCTGTCGTCTGCGCTGTCGGCGCTGTCGGCGCTGTCGCTGTCGCTGCCTTCGTGCCCTCTGTCCCGTCTGTCCTGTCTTCCCTCTCGTCCGGCCTGGCTGGCGCTGGCGTCGTGCCCCCGTCGTCCGTGGTGGTGCGCCCGTCGCGGCGCTCGCTGTCGGGCTGGGTCGCTGTCGCGCGTGTGCCGTCTGCGCGCGCGGCGGCCTCGCTCGCCCGCTTCTGGGTCGCGCGCCTGCCGCGCGCGTGTGGCGGTGTTGTTGTCCGCCGCTCGCCGGCCGCCGGGTTCGCTGTCTCGGTGCCGGTCGTGTCGCCCCTGTCGTCGTGCCCGGCGTGCGGCGGCGCGTCGCCCGGCGCTGTCCTGTGCCCGGCCTGCGTCGCCGCTGGCTGCGCTGTCCCCGCCGGCGGCCCGCTCGTCGTTGTGCCCCGCTAGGTGGTCGCTGTGGCTGCCCTTGTCGGGTTCTGCGGTTCGCGCTCGCTCCCGGCCAGCTGTGCCGGCCGGGTCGCGGCTGTCGTCGCTGCCGTTCTGGCGTCCGGCCGCGGTGTTGCTGTCGGCTGCGCGGCTGGCGCCGATGCGCTCGTTCGTTCTGCGGCCGGCCCGTCGGCTGTCGTGTTCTCCGTCGCGTCGGGTTCGTTCGGCCGCGGCCGCTCTGCGTTTGCCCGCCGCTCCGCCGCCCTGGTCGCCGCTGTCGCCGCGTCTGGCCCTGGCGCTGGCCTGGTCGCGTTTGTGTCCGCCCCCTGCCCCGCCGGCCTGTTGCCCGCCGCGTCCCCGTCGCGCGCGTTTGCTGGCCTCGGGTCCGGGTCGTGGGCTTCCTGCGCGCTCGCCGCCGGCGTGGGTCTGCCCGTGGTTGTTTTCTGGTGCGGGTCCGGTTCGTTCGCCCCGCCCCCCGCCTGGGGGTCGTGGTCGCCGTTGTCGTCCGGCCCCTGGGCTGGCGCGTGGTTGCTGTCCCCCCCAGCCCCGCCCGCCGCCGCCGCCGCGCGCCTGCCTGGGTTCTAGCGTGTCGTCCGTGTCCTGTCGCTCGCTCGTTTGGCGCGGCGGCGGCGGCGCTGACCGCCTGGGCTCGGCCGCCGCAACGCGCGCGAGCTCGCCCCCGCGATGCTATCGCCGTTTGTGTTGCCCCCCGGTGTTGCGCGCGCGCGGCGGCGGCACTCGCCCCGGCGCGAGGTGGCCGTCATCCGCCACCGGCCTGGTGCTACCAGCACCGCGCTTGTCCTTCCGCGCTGCCGGGCTCGTGCTACGACAGCCGCGCGAGCGTAGATGAGAGAGAAAAACTCGCGTGAATTAGGTATTGACAAAAATGCGTATCGGTGTTACAATAGTAACGTAGATACACCCGAGAGGAGACACCAATGGCACACCCAATCGTAAACCCAAACGCACCATATGCAGATTACATCCTGAACGCTGACCGCATACGGGAGTTTCGGATGCAGGTCTCCGAGACCGGCCCCGAGACGCCCGAGGAGATAATTGTTGGTATGACCGTACTCATCGCACGCTGGGTCCCGATAGCGATAGCAGACCCACTGGTGCGCGCCTGGTTTGCCGCCGACACCTCGCCGCGCATGCTGCCGCACATGGAGGCGCTGCGCTACGCCAACGGCAGCAACCGCCTGGATGCCGCGCTGTGCCTCGCATTGTTCGGCAACGTTGTCTGCGAGAACCCGCCGGCCGACTGGATCATCCAGCCCCAACCTGGAGCGTGGATCGTGCAGGGCTCACGCTATGCGTCATACTACGTATTGAATGGCACGAGCTGCGACTGCCCAGATAACCGCGCGCCAGTCATCAACGGCCTGAAGGCGTGCAAACACCAACTAGCCGTGTGGCTAATGAAAAAAGCCGGCCTGAAGGCTGTGACACTCCCACCCGAACCAACACTCGGAGCATCCGTCTGCCAGATGCTCAAACGCGCCGAGGATGCCCGCAACTACGAGGCCAACATCACGCGCCACGTCGCTGCCTAATCACAATGGTGGGATGCGCATACCAATCACGCATAGGAGACCACAATGGAAAACGAGATCATCACCCCACCAGACATGACCGCGATCACAGAAGCACAACGTGCCATTCTGACCCAACGCACACCCCCCAACGTGATCCGCCACCGCCCCGGCCCGACTGGCAAGATCCTGAGCTACGTAGAACACGCCTGGGTCACGGAGCAATTGAACCTGGCATTCGCCTGGAACTGGTCATGGGAACTGCTGGACTGGAAGCTACTTCCATGCACAGAGGATCCGACCGAAGCTTTTGTCCTAGGCCGACTGACAATCCACACACCGAAAGGCGACATCACCAAGACGCAATTTGGAAGCGCAGCCATCAAGAGAAACAAACAGAACGAGATCCTGAGCATCGGTGACGATCTCAAAGCCGCATCGTCTGATGCACTCAAAAAAAGTGCCTCGCTACTCGGCCTGGCGCTGGACCTCTACAAGTCAGAGGATGACGACTCCGCCACCAATTCCAAGACCAAGACCAAGACCAATGGCAATGGCAAGTCAGACCCCATGACCGCCTATTGGATTGCGGCACGCGAACGCGGACTCACAACCGAGCAAGGTCGCGCCATGCTGCAGAAAGCCGGCGGCGACCCCGTCAAGGCAATCGCGCTGCTGCTAGAGTAGCCAGTAGCCAGACCACCACCACAAACAGAAACCCCTATCCTCGCGGATAGGGGTTTCTTATCTACACCCACACTACACCCACATCACACGCGCCCGCGCCAGAACCTCCAACAGTACCCGCCAAACCTACGCCCAGCTACCAAAACATAGCGCCCCTGGACGGATTCGAACCGCCGACACGCGGTTTAGGAAACCGCGCTCATACCGTCCATTACGTCCCAATCACGGAGATTGACTCACATTCTGGCGCACCGTACCACGCCGAACAGTCCCCCTAATCCCCTGATTCGCACCCCGTACTACACCCAGATCTACACCCAATGGCCTCACCTGATCTTCCAGCAAATCCGCCGCAACCTGCTGCACATCATCCATCACGTGAGAATACAAGTCCATCGTGATACCCACAGACGAATGACCCAGCCGGACACTCACCACCTTCGCCGGCACACCCGCCCGCAATGCCAACGACGCAGACGTATGCCGCAGATCATGGAATCGCGCCGGCGACACACCCGCCGCCGCAAGCACAGCCTGAAACTCAGTATACACACGACGCGGCTCGATCGGAGTACCGACCGCCGATGGAAAAATCAAATCATGATCCCGCCACCGCTCCCCAGCCAGCAATCGCGCCTGGTCAACCCGACGACGCTGATCACGCAACGCCGACATCCCCTGCTCACCCAACCGCACCAGCCGATAGCCCGCCTTCGTCTTGATTGGCACCAGCTGCAGACCACCACCACGAGGCAGCCGACGCACTTGACGCGAGATACTGATGGTCTGATGCTGCCAATCCACGTCACACCACTGCAGACCAAGCAGCTCGCCCAACCGTGCACCCGTCACCATTGCCAGATACACGATCCACTGCACCCGCAGGCCCTCGGCCGCCACAAGAATCCGTTGCGCTTCATCCGGCCCCAACGCCCGCGCCGTACCGCGCGGCCGCGCCGGCACTTTGACCGCATCGGCCACATTGCGCACCGCCAGACCCCACGCCACCGCATCACCCAACGCCTTATGTAGACACACCTGCGCTTTGCGCACCGTCCACACCGACGCCCCGCCAGCCAGTAGGTCCGCATACAGACGCTGCACATGATCCGGCCGGAGAGCCGACAGACGCACGCCACCGAGACCCGGACTCACATGATCACGGATGACCTGGTCATACAGCGCCCACGTGGTCACGCGCACGACCGGCGGCCGGATCGTCTCCAGCCAATGCGCCAGAAACTCACCCAGCGTGGAACGATCAGACACGTTCACGCCAGCCCGCACACGCGCCCGGACCGCCACCAGCCACTCCACCGCTTCCCGCTGGGTCCGCTTGTGCGTCGCATACCGCCGACCATCCAGGATGATCGAGACAGCATACCGCCCATTCGCTTCACGATAGATTGACCCCTCACCAGCCGCCCGCCGCTTGCCCATCACATCCCCCTACCCACGACCATGCCCCATATGAACACGGTCGCAGACCACAACACAATCAACACCAACCGCCAATGACGCTGCCAAAATCGCTCGATCATGTCTTGACCACATAGAACATATGTGCTACAATAGTCACACCACAAGGAGCGACGCCATGCGAAAACACTACGACGCCACCCGAATCAGCTTCGACACCGCGCCGATCTCCGTGCAACTGTGGATCTGGCGCAGCGCCCAGACCTACGCCAACGGACTGCTACTGCGCCTCATCCTGAGCATCCTTCGCTGCCTGTTCGGCCACAAATCGCGCATACGTTAGCACCGCCAGCCGCTCACGCTCTGGTATCTGATGAACCAGACTCACAATCTCATGAGTCAGTTCATCAATCCCCAGAATGTCAGCATCCGCATCTACGTAGCCGACAAAAAACGATATCGGCTTACGAAATATCCGACATAGCATCAGTAGCTGCGGAACCGATACCAACGACCGACCCCGCTCAAAATCTCCATAGCCCGAGTAAGTAAGCCCAAGCATCGACCCTACCTCAGCCTGCGACAGGCCGGACTCCATCCGCGCTTGCCGCAGCCGAGCCCCCATGAACGCCCGCAACTCATCATCGCCCATCGCACACCTCCACAACCAGTATACCACAATTGTAACACTTTGTCACTAATGTAGCCAACTACCCACTTGACACGCCTGTAAAATTGGGTTACAATAGGGGCGCAACGCAACATAGGAGACAATATGGACGGCACTACCCTGACAATCATACGCACCCTGAGGAACATCAGACAGACCGACATCGCTGCAGCACTCGGGGTCACACGCCCCGCAATAAGTATGATGGAACACGGCCGGCGCAGAATCAGAGCAGAGCAACGCGCCAAACTGCGAGAGATGGGAATCAACCTGGACGATCCCGCCATCAATGCTGCCATCGCCCACCTGCACGAGGCCATCAATGGACGTGCTCAATCCTGATGAATGGGTCACCATCCGCCGTGCCGAACTGGACGCCCTACGCACACGCGCCCAGCAACCAACCGACAGCCACCTGCTGCGCGTGAGTCAGGTCGCCGAACGCCTGGCTATCTCGCGCAGCGAGGCCTACCGACTCGTCGGCACTGCGATACCAGCCATCACCATCGGCCGCGCGGTCCGCGTACACCCCGCCGACCTGCAATCATTCATTGATCAGGCCCGCCGCAGATGACCGAAATCAAAGCCACCCTCATCATCGCCCTGGCCACCGCCTACGCTATCATCATCATCGGAGCAACCTATGCCATCCGACGCACCAACCAACACCGCTTCCACACCACCTGCACCAACTAACCGCAAACGCGGCGCACCCAAAGGCAACCAGAACCGCCGCACCCACGGCAACTACGCCAGACCCACCACCCCTCTGGCCAGCATCGACGACGTTATCGCTGACGCTATGCGCAGACAATCCGAACTCACTAACTACATCGACGCACGAGCCGCCGAGATGACTACCGACGACCTGATCCGCCTGTTCGCCCTGCACGGACAGAACGCTTCCCGCCTGGGCCGACTCCTACGCGACGCCCGCGCCCTATCCGGCAAATCCGCCGATAGCCTGCTCGACGCCATCGGCACAGCCCTGGACGAAATCAATACCCAACTCGGAACCAACCTTTGACCGGACGTGACCGCTTCTTCAACGCCTTCCGGCGCATCACAACACCACCCAAACCCGAAATGCCCAAACCCACCTCACAATGGGAAGCCTGGGCAGAATACCGCTTGTGCCAGATCGAAACCTGGCAAACGTGGATCGTGCGCCTGCTACTCGGATCTCTCGCTGTCCAGGTCGGACTCAAGATCATTGACCTGATCAAGTGATCGTGATGATCGAACGACTCAAAGCCCTGCTACTCTCCATCCAACTCTTCTCTACCCTGGTCATCCAGACCCCACTACGACCCTACCAGGTCGAACCCGCCAACGCCGTCATCGACTCCTGCCTGCACAACAAGGGACTCGAATTCCTGTGGATATTCCCACGCCAGTCCGGCAAAGACGAAACCATAGCCCAACTCGAAACCTTCCTGCTCACCCTATTCCAACGCTGCGACGCCTGCATCGTTCACGTCTACCCAACCCAACAACAGATCACCACCGGCACTACCCGACTCAGCCGCCGACTCGATAACCCTATGACCGCCAGCCACTGGCAACAACACTCCCGACCCACACGCGCTACCCTCGGCCGCGCCACATGCGTCTTCTTCTCAGGCCACCCACAAGCCCGCGCCGAAGGCGCTACCGCCAATCTCTTGCTCATCATCAATGAGACCCAGGATCAGGACGAAACCATCATCGAACGCCGCTTCACACCCATGCGCGCCAGCACCAACGCCACCGCCCTATTCGTCGGCACAGTCCGCACTACCACAGACTTCCTCTGGCGCACCAAAACCCGCCTGGAGCAACTCCAACAACAAGACGGCATCCGCCGCGTCTACGCCATCGGCCCCGACCTTGTCGGACGCGACAATCCACACTACGCCGCCTTCGTCGAAAACCAGGTCCGACTCAAAGGACGCCAACACCCAGCCGTCAAAACCGAACTCTTCTGCGAACCACTCGATACCGCCGCCGGCCTATTCCCACCCCGCCGCATCGCACTCATGACCGGCGCCCACCAACGCCAACGCATACCCACACCCAATACCATCTACATCGCGACCCTTGACGTCGCCGGCCAGGACGAGGCCGCCACCGAAGGCATCACCGCCACACTCACCAACCCAGCCCGCGATTACACCATCTGCACCATCTTCCAGGTTGTCCCCCCCCTCCAGGGGGGGGACAAGGGGGGGGACATCGGCCCTACCTACACCGCCGTGGATGTATTCGTGGATCAAGGATCGCGCCACTTCCAACCCGCACCCGGCCAGCCACCCCTATTCGAACGCCTACTCGCCTACCTCAATCACTGGCAACCTATCGCCCTGGTCAGCGACGCTTCCGGAGTAGGTCAAGGACTCACCGACGCCATCATCAAAGCATGGCCACGCCAGACCATCGCTTTCGACTTCGCACGCAGCCACAACAAGTCACAACTCGGCAACGACCTGCTAGCACTGGTCGAAACCGGCCGCTTCAAATACTGGCAAGGAGACGACGACGCATGGCACTTCTTTGAGCAATGCCGCTTCTGCAACTACGAACTCGCCGAAGGTCAACCCATCGAACGCGGACTCAAATGGGGAGTGAGCCCGCACGCCACCACCACCGCGCCGGATGGACAGACCATCCACGTCCACGACGACCGCCTGCTATCCGCCGCCCTGATCGCCGAGGCCGACCGCCAACACCGAGCCGGCACACTCTTCATCGGCACAACCCAATCCGCAGTCATCAAACGCCAACAACACAAGGGGGAATGGTCATGAAAACCTCATTCTTCATCGCACTGCTCATCGCCATCGCCATACTCGCCAGCCTCATGCTCACCGCACACGCCCACGCCCAGACACCGCCACCATTGGACCCCAACCAGAAATTCACCATCCAATGCATGATGCTTACCGGATGCTGGTGGCATCCCGTCGGCCACCCACCCGACTTCTGGATGCTGCACCTCATCTACGCACCCCTGCGATCCTACCAATACGACGCCGTGTGGAACGTCGCCGACTGGCGCTGGATCCCGGAGACACCAACCCAATGAAACCAATCCATCCGTGTAAATCTGTGTCCATCCGTGGATAACCGCCCATGATCATCTACGAGCAATGGCACACCGCCGGCGATCTCCGAGTCTGCAAACAATGCCGCCAACTACACGGCCAGGTGTTCCATGCCAACAAAGGCACATTCCCACCCCTGCACCCTAACTGCAGGTGCTACCGCGCCTACCACCATACCGAACTCGAACCATCCGACTTCCCACCCGAACCCAAGCCAGCAGCCGGCACAGGAGCAGGAGCGGGAGCGGGAGCGGGAGCGGGAGCAGGAGCAGGAGCAGGAGAGACCGCCCCACCAGCACCCAAACCCTGGCCACAACCAACCTGGCCATGGTACATCCCATTCTTCCCGGATGATCACAATAAGACCTACGAGATACCACACCCAAAAGACGTCAAGACAGCCCGCAAACCCGACTGGGAAAAGCCATTCTACCAACGACCCGGAATGGAAATCGAAATCAAAGACATGGTCGAATGGGTCAGCTGGCTGAACGCACTCAAGATCGCTACCGAAATGCTCATCCTATGGGAAGACCTCATCTACCCAGACAAGAAAAACCCCCCACGCAGGGGAGCAGACTGAAATGAACCTACGCCAGACCCTCGAACGCATCTTCCTGCCAGCCACACGACAGCGTACCCAACTCGCTGTTGCCAGACCCGTTGACGACGACGGCCCCCACTGGGGAAACCTCATACCCGCACCATCCCAGCCCGGACCCTGGTGGCCACGCGGCGGCCCAGCCGACCGCAACTGGAACCAACTCGCCCAGGACATGGACGACGCCCTCGAAGCCTGGCGCAAGAACTTCCTCATCCGCCAGATCGTCCGACTCACCACCGCCTACGTCGTCGGTGACGGCATCACCATCACCGCCAAACAGCCCACCGTCGCACGCTTCATCGCCGACTTCTGGACCCACCCCAAGAACCAAATCAACCGCCGCCTATCCGCCTGGTGCGACGAACTCACACGATCCGGCGAACTCTTCATCGCCCTCTTCACCAACCCCATCACCGGCATGTCATACGTCCGCGCCATACCCGCACGCCAAATCGTCGCCGTCGAAACAGACCCCGACGACTACGAAACCGAAACATCCTACCTCGAACACACCGACTCCCCTCCACCTCCAGGGGGAAGGGCCGGGGGTGGGGGTGATTGCCCACCCTTCACCCGCCGATGGAAAGCACCCACCACCGCACAACCAACCGAACCTTGCCTACTCCACTACGCCATCAACAAACCCGTCGGCGCTACCAGAGGCGAATCCGACCTCACACCCATCCTACCCTGGGCCCTGCGCTACACCGAATGGCTCAAAGATCGCGTCCGCTTTAACGCCATCAGATCCGAAATGGCAGCCGCCTGGATCAAGGTAGCCGACGAAACCGCCGTCACCCGCAAACGCCTGGAGTACACCGCCAACCCACCCACCGGCGGCAACATCTTCATCACCGGCCCCGGCGAAGAACTCACCTTCCCAGCCGCCAACATCGACGCCGGCGACGCCACACCCGATGGCCACGCCCTGCGACTCGCCGTCGCAGCCGGCGCCAACATCCCACTCCACTTCCTGGCCGAAGGCAGCAGCGCAACAAGATCAACTGCAGAGCAAATGGGAGACCCCACCCGACGCCACTACCGCATGCGCCAACTCGACTTCAGCCACATGCTCTGCGACCTGGCCGAACACGCCTACCGCCGCCGCGCCGACCTACTCGGCATTCCCCCCCGTTCACGGGGGGGCAGGGGGGGGGCTACCCAACCCACCATCATCGCCGACATGCCCGACGTATCGCGCGACGACAACATCAGCCTTGCCACCGCCGCCAAAACCATCGTCGACGCCTTCGCCACCATGAAAGCCAACGGATGGATTGACGACCACACCGCCGTCACACTCGCCTTCAAATTCGCTGGCGAAATACTCGATCAAGAAACCATAGACAAAATCCTATCCACAGATGCACACAGACCACAGATACACACAGATGAACCCAGATAGATATCAGTGTCCATCAGCGTCCATCAGTGTCCATCTGTGTCCATCTGTGGTTCCAACCCAAGGAGACACCAATGCGCACCTGGATCAAACTCCACACCGAAATCATTGACGATCCCAAACTCGGCCGCCTGTCATTCGCCGACAAAGGCCTCTGGCTCTACCTGCTCGCACTCGCCGGCCGCCTCGATCACCGCGACCAGGACGGCAACCCCACCGGAGAACTCGGCACCCTCGACGACATCGTGTGGCTACTGCGCACCAGCCTGGCCGAAATCCAACCCAGCATCGAACGCATGGTCAATGCCAACATGCTCCACTACCAGGACGATATCCTCTTCGTCACGCACTTCGCACAACGCCAAGCCAACGACTCCGACGCAGAACGCGCACGCAACTACCGCGCATCACGCACCGTCACGCGCCCAGAACCACAGCCACCCACACCCACCACACCACCGTCACACGACCGTCACGCAACCGTCACGCAAGCGTCACGCACGCGTCACACGACCGTCACGCACGCGTCACACGACCGTCACCATATAGAATCAGAAATAGAATCAGAAACAGAATCAGAACAAGAACAGAACAACAACAACAGCAGAACAGACAACACACGCGCGCGTGACGCGCGCGCACGCATCGCCGCTGTTGCTGCTGCTCGCTCTGTTGCTGTTGCTGCTGCCAATTCCCCCTCTCCGCTTGCGGAGAGGGGGTTAGGGGGTGAGGTGCGCGCCGAGAGAGGGTCAGGGAGTGAGGTTGATCACCGCGACACCGACTCCCCCCTCTCCACTTGTGGAGAGGGGGGCAGGGGGGGTGAGGTTTACCCAGACGACACCATCGCATCTACCCAGTCCGAAATCATCCGCGCCACCAACGCACTCACCAACATCGGCATCGAACCCACCACCACACGCAAACTCATCCAAACCCAGCCCTACGCACACATCATCGGCTGGACCAACTACGCCAACAACCAACCCGGACTCCAAAACCCAGCCGGCTACGTCATCAAAATGCTCAAATCAGGCAGCCCACCACCCCGCGAACAACGCAAAACCTGGTTCACACCCGAAGAAGAACAACTCTACTTCGGCCCACACCCAAAAACTTGCACCACTTGCACAGATGATTGACAATAGCACAAACGTTCTAGCGACATAACGAGGCCACCATGCCAGACCGAGAACCAGCCGCCACCCTCACCAAACTGAGTCTCTACCCAACCGACACACCACGCGAATACCGCGTCACCCTCATCACCGCCGGCCGCGTCAAGAACCGCGATCAGTCCCTGGCCGACTGGGAAATCACACCCGACGCCATCATGCACGCCGCACCACTCGCCAACGGCAGAGCCGTATTCATCGACCACGCCGGCACAGCCAGCCATCCCGAGCCACCATCCATCCGCAACCTCGTCGGAGTCACCACCAACGTCAAATTCGATCCACACCGCCTCGCCCTCGACGGAGTCATCCGACTCTACGACCGCGACGATACCCGCTGGATCCAGCAACTCCTTGACCAGATAACCGCCGATCAGGCTTCCGACCGACCCACACCCGACATCGGACTCTCCATGGTCTTCTTCGGCCACCACCGCTTCACCCAACAGAAAGGAGAACCCACCCAAACCCGCATCACCGACCGCATTGACCATATCGAATCCATTGACATCGTCTTCGGCCCGGCCGCCAACGGCCGCATCCACCACGCCCTGGCCACCCACACAACCGCTCCCGCCGGGTCCGCGACCCGGCAGCCCAACCAACAGGAGAACCACATGGAAACCCAAACCGACTACATCACCGATCCCACCGACACCACCAACCGCGACACCGTCGCCCAGGACACCGCCACAGCCATACTCCCTACTCCCAACTCACCACTCCCTACCATTGACGCAGCCGCCCTCATGGCCCACCTCAACACCCTGAACCAGCGCATCGAACACCTGGCCGCCGCTACCGCCAGCCTCATCGAAAACAAGGTCATCACAGGACTCGGCACACCACCCACACCCCAACCCACCCGCCGACCCCAGACCATCCAGGGAATGTGGACAGGACTCGACCGACTCCAAGCCGCCTACGAACACCTCATGGGTCTGCCGGCACACGGCGACTTCGAACGCCTTACCGGCATCCGCGAACTCTACACCGTCGTCACCGGCGACCGTCAACTCACCGGCCGCTACAACCCCACCATGGCGATGCTGGCCTACAACCCAGACGGCAACAACGCCGACACTACCTCCATGGCCGAACTCACCCGCAACGTCATGAACAAGGTCATGATCCAGCAGGTCGAACTACTCCAGGAGTACCGCTGGTGGGAGCGTATCGCACACATCCAGGACTTCAACTCACTGCAACAAGTGTCCTGGGTCCGCGTCGGCGGCATCGGCGATATCCCCACCGTCGCAGAAAAGGCCGAGTACACCCAACTCGCCTGGGACGACGCACGCACCACCGCCGACTGGGTCAAGAAGGGCGGCTACCTGCCCCTGTCCCTCGAAATGATTGACCGCGACGACGTCGAAGCCTGGCGATCCGTACCCCGCCAACTCGCCACCGCTGCCATGGTCACCCTCTCTTCCGTCGTCTCAGCACTCTTCACCGACAATAGCGGAGTCGGACCCCAAATCACCACCGAAGGTCAGACGGCCTACGCATTCTCCAGCACCTGGGGCAACATCCTCACCCAGCCCCTCACCTACGAGAACTGGCAGACCGCCATTGAGACCATGTACAAGATGAACCAACTCAATGTATCCGGCCGCCGCATCGCCGTCCGACCCAAATTCCTCCTCGTACCCGTCGAACTCGAGGCACAAGGCATATCCGTCGTCACATCCGACCGCAGACCCGGCACAGACTGGAACGACCGCGTACCCGTCAAACGCATGCTTCCCGAAGAAAACGTCATCACCGTACCCCACTGGACAGACGCCGAATCCTGGGCAGCACTCGCCGACCCCAACCTGTGCCCATTCGCCGGCGTCGGCTTCCGCTACGGCCGCACACCCGAACTCTTCACCGCCAGCGATCCAAACACACACCTGCTCTTCACCAACGACGTCCTACCCATCAAAGTCCGCTGGTTCTTCGCCGTATCCGTCATTGACCCGCGCGGCGCTGTCAAGTCCAACGCCTGACACGATCACCATAGGAGCGACACCATGAACCGCAAACACACCCAGATCGCCATCAGCATCACCGCCGGCTTCTTCCTGCTCGCCATGCTCATCATCACCGCCACCACCACCCCGGCCCCCGAGGCCCACGCCGGCACCGTGCCCACACCCGTCAGCATCATGAACCAGTCCGACCAAGCCGCCCTTGTCGGCTTCCTCGAAAACGACACCAACACATCCGACGCCGGCGGCCCAGGACTGCAACTCTACACCTACGAGTACTGCAACCTCCAGTACATCATTGACCAGGTCGGCGGAGCAACCGCACCCAACACCACAACCCTTACCATCCAATGGAGCATGGACAACTCCACATGGAGCAACGGCCCGGCCATCGTCAGCTCCAACACCGCCGACGACAATGGCATCGTCCAGATCCCCAACCTCGGACGCTACCAACGCATCTACGAAGACCACACCGGCACTTCCGCCATCACCGTCACCGTCAAGGGAGTCTGCAAGTAGAAAACATAATCATCTGTGGTTACACAAAACCATCCGTGTAAATCTGTGTCCATCCGTGGTTACATCACAGGAGTCTGCAAATGACCGAGATCACCATCGGCAGCATCGCCGTCGCACCCCTGATCGTAGCACTGATCGAATGCGCCAAAGCCATCGGCTTCCCGCCACGCTACGCACCCTGGCTCAACGCCGTCTTGACCACAGCCGCCTATGGCGTCATGCTCTGGCTACAAGTCAATCCGCAGTTTGAGCAGCCCATCACCGTCGCACTCAACCTGCTCTTGACATTCCTTGTCGCAGCCGGCATCTACGACATCGGCAAAAACGTCCTGGCGTCAACCGGCCGACCGCCCGGCCGCTGACGCGCCGCGCGCCTGACCAGCGCGCCGCGCACCATTCCCCACGGGTGGCGCGGACCCCCCCAACCGCGCCACCCACCCCAAAAGGAGCGAACGATGCTGACTTACCTGCTGTTCGAAACCTGGATCGGCGACAAACTGCTCGCCCTATTCGAACGCATCACCGGACTCACCATCCAACCCATGGAGTGAACCAATGGCCGCACCCTGGTTCACCAAGTACAACGACAGCTTCACCAAAACACCCGGCCAGAACGACGCCGCACCCTACGGAGTCACCGTCGAATACCGCGCCGACGCCATCTTCCAGGTCATCGGCATCCATCACCTCGATCAATCCGAAAACCGAGGCAACCACCACATCTTCATTGACGTACTCGACTCCCAGGGAAAACGCATCCAAAACGCCATCATCGCCTGGACATGGCAGGGTCGCAAGGACAAAACCCCCCTGCTGCTCACCCTTGACAAGCCACCCAACGAGCCAGCCGGCAATATCCCGCTCCAATACCAGCAGACCATCACCCTGTGGGTCTGGTCACCCAACGAATACGGGTCCGACCGCGTATCCGGCATCCACACCCGCCACCCCGACGAACCACCCGGCAACACCTGGGGACACCACTCATTCTACATCGTCTTCCAACGCACCGACCCACCACCACCACCCCTACCCCCCACTCCAGGGGGGGGACAGGGGGGGGCCGACCCGCCGGCCTACCTCGACCTCACCGACCTACGCCGGCGACTCGAAACCATCCGCACCGCCGCCACCGACGCCATCACCATCCTCGAGGCCGCCAGATGAAAAAACGACCACGCTTCGTCAAACGCTACCGCACCCGCGACAACCAAGGACGAACCGAGGAGCAAATCTGCCTTAACTGCACCCTACCCATCTGCGACCAATCACACCCACTCTGCCCACTCAAATCACGCAGGAGAGCCCACCGTGACCAACCACCGCATCCTATCCAAAGCCGAAATTGAAGCCGCCTGCCGGCCACACACCAACCGACCCATCACCAAATGGCACACCAACGCCGACGGCACGATCACCGCCATCAACGACCTCGGCCAGAAATTCATCATCACCATCACCTACCTCAACGACCTCATCGAAACCAAACCCAAGCGCAAGAAACCACAGATGCACACAGATACACCCAGATGACCACAGACCAACACAGATATCAGTGTCCATCCGTGTTCATCTGTGGTTCGTGTTCATCTGTGGTTCCATCCAAGGAGTAACCCATGCCCACCACCCTATCCGCCCTACGCGACCGCGTCGAAACCATACTCGCCGATACCTCAAACGAAATATGGTCCACTTCCGACCTCGACGAGGCTATCCGCCGCGCCCTCCACACCTATTCCGCCGCCAACCCACGCAAACGCATCACCACCATCACCCTGTCCACAGCCACCCGCGAGATCTCCACAGCAGCCATCACCGACATCATCGCCATCGAAGAGATATGGCTACCATACGACGCATCCGAAACCGACCCACCCATCTACCGCCGACCCTTCCGCTTCTGGAAAGACAGCAACATCATCTACATCCTGTCCCAATACATGCCCCAAGCCGGCGACACCGCCCGCATCTTCTACGCCGCCCTACACACCATAAGCAGCCTCGACGGAGCAGCAACCACCACCCTACCCGACGAACACACCAGCACCATCGCACTCGGAGCAGCCGGCTACGCCGCCGCTTCACGCGCCATTGACCTGGCCGAACAAGTCAGCATTGACCGCAACGTGACCGACCGACTCACCACCTGGGCACAACAGACCCTACAACGCTTCTACACCGAACTCCAAACCATAGCCATCATCGCCCAGGGCCCCGCCCACGTACCCCTACCCGCACTCGACCGCTACGACAACACATGGGCATAACAATGACCACCAACCACAGATACACACAGATGAACCCAGATAGATATCAGTGTCCATCCGTGTTCATCTGTGGTTCCATCCGTGGTTCCAACCCATCCGCGTTCATCCGCGTTCATCCGTGGTTCCAACAATGACAAGATCAATCCACACCGACCTGCTCACCACACAAAAAAAGATGGCCTACCAGCCGTCCATCCAAATCACCTTCGCCGACAACAACCTGCCCCATCCCCTACTCTGGGATAGCAGCCTTACCGGCTACTCATCCAACCCCACCGCTTCCTGCCGCACCACCAACTACATCATCCGCGCCCACCGCACCGCCGGCGTCGGCATCCAGATCCAACGCATATCCGACCCAACCCAACTCTCCCAATGGGAAGGCACTTGGACCACCGTTGACTCCAATGGCGTCTACCCCACCCTCTTCTGGACCGGCAGCCGCGTCGTCCTCGTCTACCAGGACGCCACATCCAGAGCCGTCAAGTGGATGACCTCATCCAACGAAGGCGCTTCCTGGTCAGCCGCATCCACAATCTGGACACCAACCTTCTTCCTCAACAACACCAACTTCGCCGTATCAGGCGGCACAGACCGATCCGGCTTCTTCTACGCCGAAACATCCAACCTCCACTTCCTACCCTACAACCACACATCCAACACCTTCCCATCCGACTACTCCCTATCCGCCGGCGCAACCGTCGGCATCAGCCACGGCATCTACCTGTCAGGAAACAACTACTTGATCGCCCTGAACCTCACTGGCTACGCCACCTGGACCAACTCCACAATCATACTACGACCAATGACATGGACAGGATCAGGATCACCATCATGGGGCACAGCCACACCCTACAACGGAGTCCACGGCGGCACAGGAGCAAACCCCGCCTACCAATTCAACTACCTGCACCTCGCCAAGATCGGCAACTGGTACTACCTCACCTACACCTATTCCGCCTCATCCGCCAACGGCGCCATCTACGACAACACCGATACCATGATCGCCGCTTCCAACGACGGCGCTTACTTCACCGCCGGCCTCCGACTCGGCCAGACCATCGCTGACCAACTCCAAGCCATCCAATGGTCCGCCGGCAGCACCACCTACTTCTTCTGCGATACCAAAATCTGGCGCTCCACACCCACAGCCAGCGTCACCATACCACACCAGGACGTCAAAGCCCTCGACATCCAGGACTTCGGCCCCACCGCCTACGCCGAAATCACCCTCGACAACCGCAAAGGCACTTACACCAACCTCAAAACCAACCGCCTCGGATGCAACATCACCATCGAACGCGGAGCAGTGATCGCCGGCACAGCCAGGAGAGTCGCACGCGAAACATTCATCGCATCCCGCTTCACCCGCCAGGACATCGGCAACACCATCACCATCCAAGCCTTCAACTACCACCGACTCCTATCCTTATGGAAAGCCGAGATCCCATACTACTGGTCATCCATCCGACTCGATCGCCTCGTTGAGTCCATCGCAGCGCTCGCCGGCATCCACTCCGCCACCTTCGACTCCAGCGCCATATGGTCCACCACCATCGGCCAATTCTTCATCCAGCCCGGCCAGACCGCCGCCGAAGCCCTGGCGTCACTCCAAGACCAATTCCAATTCGTATCCCGCATGGCCAGTGCAGAAATCCTGCACTCCATGGTCATCGCATCATCACCCACCGCCGACTACACCTTCGGCACAGCAGCCAACGAACACCCCACCATCGCCATCGAAGACGACGCCGACTACACCGCACCACCCATCACCCACGCCGAGGTCATCGGCACTAACGCCGGCGCACAAGCCGTCGCCACCAACCTGCAAGCCGAGATGGGTCGCCAGTTCACCCACCGCATCGAACGACAGGTGTTGACCACCAATAGCGACTGCTCCACAGCCGCCACCGCCATCGTCACCAAAGCCACCCAGGCCACCCAACGCGCCCGCCTGGTCTGCCTGCCGGCCTACCATCTCCAACCCTACGACGCTATCTCATCCGACGACTGGTCACCCGACACCATCCGCTACATCACCGCCCTGCGCGAAACCTACAACCCAACCCGCCGTACCCCCCCCTCCAGGGGGGGGCAGGGGGGGGTCAAAGGCGACCAAAACTACCGCCAGACCATCACCCTGGCCGCATTGACCAGAACCGCCGCCGGCGACTCCAGCGCAGCACCCGACACCATCATCCCCGACAACCTGCGCCGATCCGACTTCCGCAAAGGCCGACTCATCAGCTTCGACACCACCACCTGGACAGCACTCGTCTACTTCGCCGACTCCGCCGGCGCAGTCCAACTACCCGTAGCCCGCCACGTCCACCCCAACACCCTCACCGCCGGCCGCTACGTCGCCGTCATCCAATTCGACATCACCAACCCCACCAACGCCCTGGTGATCGGCGCATACACCGGCACAACCAACCTCTGGCAACCCTTCGACCGCTTGATTGCCGGCGACGGCAGCCCATCACCCGCCGTCT
>Ga0209381_1002862_pt1 | contig 19886 bp, 23 predicted proteins | sample DewCreD2012metaG_FD_184111 | JGI IMG/M metagenome (GOLD analysis project Ga0209381, IMG submission 184111) | Hot spring sediment bacterial and archeal communities from British Columbia, Canada, to study Microbial Dark Matter (Phase II) - Dewar... ...
TTCAGGAAGGAGAGGGCGCCCCAAAAACCCCAATGAATGCCCAAACTCGTAGGTCGGCAAACGCCTGCTTGTATTTCCACGGCCTCATTTTGCGATATACGCTAACCAAAGCCGCTCTGATCGCCCTGGCAGCCCTTCTTGATGAAGTTTAAAGGTCATTTCAGGATCCCGACAACAGGGAATTTCTCAAGCGCCTCGATCCCATGCGGTGACTCCTCGAGCTGCTTTGTAAGATCAGAGCCCGCGCTGTGCAAGACCTGGTGCCTCCCGCCCTGCCAGAGGAAGCTCTCCGTGAGATCGTATACCTTGCCCCTGCATGCGACATAGGCGGGCCGCCCATCCTTGCCATCGAACCGCGAAAGCTCTTCCAGCGTGAATTCCCTCATCCATACCGCCCTTCTGTCGAGATTATGGTGATCCTCAGATAAATAGAGAATCGAGGACCATCATGACCACGAAGCCGGCTATCAGCCCAAAGGTCGCCTCCCTCTCGAACCCCTTGCGGTGGCTCTCAGGGATTATCTCATCGCTTATCACGAAGAGCATGGCACCGCCGGCGAAGGCAAGCGCCCACGGCAGCAGAGGGTGGAAGATCACCACGAGCGCCACGCCGAGCAGACCCCCGATGGGCTCGACGAGACCGGTGAGGGTTGCATAAGCGAAGCTCCTCGCCCTCGAGTACCCCTCCCTAATGAGCGGCAACGCCACGGCGAGCCCCTCGGGCATGTTCTGCAGGGCTATTGCGAGGGCGATGACCATTCCAGCTGAAAGGTCGCCGGTACCGAAGCTCACTCCGACAGCCATGCCCTCCGGGAAGTTGTGAATCGTTATCGCGATGACGAAGAGCCAGACGCGCGGGAGCTTAGAGGGTAGGCCCTCCGGGCCGGTCACTGGATGGAAGTGGGGGACGAACCGATCTATGAGGTGGAGCACCAGCGCGCCCATCACGACGCCCGCCGTTGTGACCCACATGCCACCTTGCCCGATCGCAGGGAGGAGGAGGCTGAAGAAGGCAGCCGCGAGCATTATTCCCGCTGAGAAGCCTAGAAGCGTGTCCAAAAGCTTGTCTGAGACCTTCCTTGTCAGGAATATGGGCAGCGCCCCAACTCCTGTCGCCAATCCTGCAGCGAGGCTTGCTGCGAGGCCGATTAAAATGATGTCTGAATACATTTTCTGTTGACACGCCGATCATAATATGTCAATGGGATATAAAAAAAGAGCCGGATTGGATGCTCACTTCAGGAACTTCGAGACGAAAGGAGAGTGCTCCCCGCGCCGCATGAAATGACCTGACGGGCCCTCGCCGAGGAACTCCGAGAACCAAGATTCGTGCTCTATCTCCTCGTTAAGTATCGATTGCGCCAGGTCGTACGTCCTGTGGTCTTTGCCGGCGGTCAGGTTGCAAATATGCGTGTAGCCACGCACCGCGCACCTCTCTGCCTCGACGAGTACCTTCAGGACTTCCATGGTGTTGGTCGGATCCTTCGGGAGCCTCGCCGGGACGCACGCCGACGCGTCGTGGAACGCCTTCATGTCATCAGGGAGCTTCCCGCCGAGCTCGTAGATCCTGGGAACTAGCGCCTCAAAGTGGTTCCTGTCCTCGATCCTAGCTGCCTCGGCTATCTCCTTGATCCCCTCGCCGTCCAGGCCTATCAGGTTGGCCCTGAGAATCGTGTAGTAGTAGTAAGTCGTCAGTTCGGCAGCCGCGTTCTTCACGAGCAGCTCGACGAGCTGGTCTACGTTTATTCCGGCTTTCTCAACCATTTCCCGCGCTACCCTAGCCATATTTTCACCCCCAAAAAATTCATAAGCAATATTAGTTAATACTCAATATTATTTAAATCTTGCTTTTAATTAGAAACCAATTTAAGCAGCAGCGACGAAGTATTGTTATGGATCAATCCCAACTGATGAAAGAGCTGCGTATGAAGGGATACAAGGTAACGCCCCAGAGGATGGCCATCTGCGAATTGGTCCTGAATAGCGAGGACCACCCTACGGCAGAGCAGGTTTACCTTTCCCTCAAAAAGAAGTACCCCGCGATGAGCCTGGCCACAGTGTACCAGGTTCTGCACCTCCTCACGGAGATGGGGATGCTCCAGGAGCTCGGATTCAGCGGGTGGAACGCAAGGTACGACCCGAATGTAGAGCCGCACATAAACGTCGTCTGCAAGGAGTGCGGGAAGGTGGTCGACTATTCAGACCAGAGCGTCACCAAAACAATCAAAGAGATGCTGCGAGGGCTGGATTTCGAACCCAAGGGGGTCAGAATAGACGTTTACAAGATTTGTGAAGGGTGTAGAAGTAGAATGAATGGATAAGCGCCTCACCATCTTCCCTAGGCATTCCCCCGTAATGAACTTGAACGCCTCCCGACTGACGAAGGTGGGGGCGCAGTGGCTGTCTTTCAGGCTATCGAGGATGCTCATCAGCTTTCGCAGCTGCCTGGCATTGGCGTATATCATCATTATACTTTTCAGAGCCGCCAAGTGAAGTGTTGGAGCCTATGGGGGGTGAAGCGGGAGTGCTAGATAAAGCCGCTTTGTATTGCACGCGGGGTAATTCTGCATCGCCCTTACTTCTTTACATCACTCTCACCATTCCCCGCTAGTGAATGCGTAATGTAAAACCAGGAGCCATTCAATACACATGCATAGCAACTTTATTATAATCGTACTAGTCGATAATTCCCAACAATATATAGGGAATATTGCTTGAGGGAATCAAGTGAATATTAAATTAATTTTTGGTGACGCCCAGAAGATGAAGGAACTAAAGGACAAGAGCGTCCATCTGGTAGTCACATCTCCTCCTTACTTCAACGCTCCCTTCGATTACCCAGATCTCTTCGAGAGCTACTCCCATTTCCTCAATATGATGCGAAATGTTGCAAAGGAGCTTAAGCGGGTATTGGATGATGGGCGCATAGCAGCTTTTGTGGTGGACGATACCCTCATCGAAAGGGTAAAGTATCCAGTAGTCGCTGATATCACAAAGATCTTCATTGAGGAGGGCTTCAAGTACCGCGAGCGCATCGTTTGGGTGAAACCAGAAGGCTACATCCGCATAAGCAGGAGGAGCGGGGTTGTGCTCCAGCACCCCTATCCAATGTACTACTATCCAGACAACATCCAGGAGTCGATCCTAATCTTTCAGAACGGTGAATTTGACTACAAGAAGATACCTTTAGAAAAGAGGGAGGCTTCAAGAGTTGATCTGAAGGAGTACCAACAAAAGAAGTGGTACCTTTCTGTATGGAACATCACCAATGTCCTCCCCATAAACAACCAGCTGGAACATGGTATAGCGGCCTTCCCAGACGAGATTCCTTACAGGCTGATAAAGCTCTATTCATACAAGGGCGAGACGATCCTAGACCCATTCATGGGGTCAGGCACCACGCTGAAGGTAGCAGTCAACCTGGGGAGGAATGCCGTAGGATACGAGATCGATGTGGAGCTTTTAGACGTAGTGAAGGAGAAGGTGAATATAGCTCAAGTCGACCTGACGGGCGAAAAGCACCACATTGAAATCATCAAGAGAAAGGACGTGAAGCACCTTAGGAAGAAGCTCCAGGATAAGGTTAGCGAGAAGGCGAGAAGGTAACGCCCATGGAGATAAAAGCGGAGATCAAGGGGTTGAAGTACACCCCGTTAATGTGCCGGGAACTTGACGAGGTGAGCCTGTCGCAGCTGGAGGACGCTCTAGCCCACAAGGCTAATTTCATTCTTAATATGGGCGAGCTGAACAGAATCGCGGTGAGCTGGTGGGTATCAGCAAAGAGGACCAGATCTTATCCGTATGCCAGAGTTTATGATACACTTGGCTTCTCAGGCAAGAGGGCAACCATCATACCCGTAGTAAAAGATGAAGGCGCCGGTGGAGATAGAGACTTTCTGCAGTGGGATACGATTTCCCTGATGAGTTTGCTGGGGGTTTACGTGATAATCGCATACTATGTTGATGCTGAGAGAAACCCCCATTTTCCTGATAAAATAACCAATCAGCGGTTTGATATTTCGTTTATTATTAGCGAATTGAATGAACTTCTCTCTTACCAGTCCGATGCGCTCCATTGGAATCTGTCGCGGGTAGAAAAGATCAAAGAGATTACACGAAGAGCGATCGATTCCTATGAACTGATATCTGAAAGGATTGGAGTGAAGATGCATTCAAGGGGATCCGCCTACAGCAGGATATTAAGACTTAGCAATGGCCGAGAAACTTTTGTTCATTATTCACGGCATCTTGCAATGAATGCACAGAAGCGGGAGAGTGTAACGTCGCATGCAATGGAGTTGACCGATGGAACGAAGGAGATACTCACCATTAAGAATTATCTTGGTGGAGTTTATTATTTCACTAGTGACGAAGTCCACATAAAGGGGAATGAGGTTCAACTGGTCGAGTGTAAGCACAGCGGTCAAAAAACTATGCCAAGCGAGGAGGACATCAAGGATGGATTAGTGAAGATGATTCTCTTTTGTAACCTTGAAAACGTGACCATAGATGGAAGGCCTTACTTGGCTGTGCCAGTGTTGAAGTTGTCATCTACCTCCTCTAAGAGCGTTTTGAATGGAAAGCAAAAAGAAAGGTTATCGGTATTAGAGAAAGAAGCTAAGGCTAATGGGTTCCGGATAAAATTCAATGATATATTTTTAATCTGAATAATAAAAGACATCCAATTAGCAACCATTTTTCAGTCAATTATTTGTATGGGTCAAATTTCATCGACTTATCACTATAGTAGAGCATAATGAAGTGTTGGATAATTTTAAGAAAATTAATATATCATTTTCAATCAATAGAGTTGTATGTGATGTGCTTTGTCAGAGGAATATAACATCACCAAACGACTAACAATGAAAAAACGAGTGCCAATAAATCAAATTTTATTGGATTGCAATAATCCAAGACTTTTTGAAAAGACTAAAGCAAAATATAATGATAATGAGTTTGAATCACAACAAGCACAAATGATGGAACTACTTGAGACCGAAGAAGGAATTTCTGAAATCAAGATGTCGATATGTAAAGTCGGATTTTTACCTATTGACAAGATAGTGGTCCGTCCTCTCTTTGCTGGAAACAAAAAGTACGTGGTTGTTGAAGGAAATCGGCGTACAGCTGCAATAAAATCAATCCTCAAATCTAGGCCTACATATATTGAAAAAAATGATTATGATAAATTGGTACCTAAATTGCGAAAAATAGATGTATTGTTATTAGAAACTACTCAAGATAAAATTGAACAAGACAGACTTGCCATTCAAGGGATAAGACATATTTCAGGGATTAAGAGTTGGGAATTCTATCCCAAAGCTTATACATGTTATACATTATCGGTTGAAGGTTATAATCCAATAGAGATAAAGGAATTCCTCGGTGGAGGCGTCACAGTTCCAGAGATTAAAAAATACATTTATTCATATTATGCCTACAAAGCCTTCTGCGATGATGAAGAGTACGGCTCATATGCAGAAGATCATCCTGAAAAGGTTGCTATATTTGGGGAAGTACTCAATGCTCCTAAGGTAAGAGAATGGTTAGGATGGGAAGATAGCAGTCACAAGTTTACTAAAGAAGCAAATTTGAAAACATTTTACCAAATAATCAAAGATCATGACTTAACCTATCAAGACGTTAGAAAATTAAAAAAGATTGTAGAAAAGAATAGAATAGACGAGTTGCTAGATGGTCAAAAAACTGTTGATCAATTAGTATCCCAAATCACGACAGAAGAAGCACAAGAGTCATATGATGATAAAAAGATCTATAAAAAAACAATAGAGGCATTAAGAAGAGCTCCGATTGAACCTGACCAAGAATATATTGAATTAATAAAAGAACTTGAAGCAAGTGTGAAAAAGGTATCATCATATCTTGAAAAAATAGGGGCATCTTAAAAACGATGTCACTTGCCACTCAAATTATTGAAATCATATTTCGTACTTTGGCAATTAATAGTTGGTGCTTTCTTTCTGTAGCTATTGAGGATGCAATGAAAAAAATCTATCCCCAAGAGGACGAAATTAGCATTTCGCAAAAGAGCGAAGATATACGTTCTGAAGTCGTGAGAGAAATTTTACATTATTGTTCTGAAATGAAAGCTAAGGGAATTGATCCTAAATTTTTCCTCTCTACGGACAAAAATGAGATAATTGGCAGGTCCTATGTTTTTGATTCAGATTCGGATAAGATTAAATTAAAAAAGAAGAATTTGGAGAATTTTGAATCAATTCTTAAAGTCCTAGAAGAAAATGAGCACGATGTATTTCATAGAGTTTGTTGTTGTTTCTTATTAGATATGGGTAATTATGTTGAAGAAACTCGTTTATCTAAGGATAAAGGGGTTGATATTCTTATAAAAACAAGAATTTGTAACATGATATTTCAAGTTAAACATTGGAAAAAACCGCCCCAAATGGAAGACATAAAGGCATGGGTTGGGAAAGTGAAAACCTTTGGCCCAAAACCAGGTGCTGCTTTAGGGTTTATATCATTACGAACAGCTTCACCTTACACTATAAGGGAATCGAAGACATTAGGAATCACCTTATATGATGGCGAGCGTTTGGCATATCATTTATGTAGCGTTATAGAGACGCCAACATCAAGAGATATAAATAAATGGATGATTAAGACCTGTAAAAAATGCAAAGCCAACCATTGTGACATTAAGAATAGGGGATTAAAATTATATTTACTAAAATAAGTTTTGAGGGCTTATGCTTGGGGGATAATTTTTAAACGCCACATAATTTCTTTCAAAGTCGTACTCTCCTGCTCTATTCCTGCTCTGATCTTAAATAGCGATATAAAGAGGGGAATCGCATTCAACTTCTTAGAAAGACAGGTATACGTAGGGTCAAGGCTTTCATCCTGAGATGGATATAGATCTTACTAATAGGACGCTCAAGGACGTGCCAGAGAAGGGTAGCGCCTTCAGGATCCTACGGATCTCCGAGAACCTGGCGACAAAGCTCGGAGTCCTTCAGAGAGATGGGGAGCACATTTTCAGCTACAAAACGACCACCTACCTGGACAGGAGCTTCAGGAAGATTCGGAAGAGGCTTATTGACATACATTTCTAAATGCTCAGGCACTGGCGGGGCATGGCGGAATACCACCAGACAAAGGATATCTTACATGTCATGCGGCGGGAGGTACAAGAACATCAACAACACAATGATCTATGTGCAGATGGTCGAGTGGCTTTTCCCCAATACGGACGACCAGTACATATGCAAGGTCATAATGAACGCCAAGGAGGCGAGCTTGCTGATTGAATCCGGGTACGAGTATGTGACCGGCGAGTACGGCGATGGTGGCAAGCTCTTGAGGAAAAAGAAATGTTATATCTAGGCGCACCAAATCTACAAAGGTGCCTGGACCAAGCCTTCTAGGTTGATCCTATAAATGGTAACCCAAGAAAAAGGGCTGTAGTCCAGCACAAAGGGGCCGTAGTCTAGCTTGGTCTAGGATGCAAGCCTGGGGCGCTTGTGATCCCGGGTTCAAATCCCGGCGGCCCCACCAGCCTCTCGAGAGCAAATCACTTATTTTCGGGAGGCAAAATATCTGAGAGGGGTGGAGTGAGGCAACTTTTCATGAAAAGTCCGGGCGCGATCCTGCAAGGTCCTTGTTCATATGCACCCAGTGCTTAGCGACCCTGAATCCCAGCTTGTGTGCAAGACCCAGCGATTCGCTGTTTCCATCGATGACGTACATCGCAGCAGACTCCATGCCCTGCTGCGCAAGGAAGTTCATTGCCTTGACAGTGAGTGCTGAAGTCAGGCCCATCTTCCTGTACTCTGGCAACGTGGCGGCTGGGCCTAGGTATCCCCGCTTTCGACCAAAGTGCTCGAAGTATTCATTATCCAGCATGCAGACAGTGGCAGAGACGAGGCGCTCGTCCAGCTCAGCGACCTGTATCCACTCCTCGCTGAAGCCCGGAACCTCCCACCACGATCGAACCTCCTCCATGTCCAGCCGCTTGAACCCAAAGGATCTGTTGATGAGTTCTACGAGTGCGCCCTCCTCTCCCCTGCGGAGGCTTCGTAACGCCGCCCCACACCTTGGCTGGGGGACTTCCCTCTTGCCGGAGAGCGGGACGGTCAGGTGGTATACGCCTCCCTCCAAGTAGTATCCCCTGAGCTCCCACCGCCTAATCTGTGGGCTCCCCTCTTCCACATTAGTGTAGATGCTTCCTGCCCTGACGGACTGCTCCAGCTCCCTTACGAGGAGGTCCTCTATCTCCTGGTTTTCAGCAGTCTGGATGGCTGCGAGCATGTCGATGCAGTTCCCCCAAGGCCAGACTACATAGACTATGGCGCCAACGATCCTGCCATTGTCCTCTGCCACAAGGACGATGGTTTTCCGGCCCATGACGTACTTGGAGAACGATCCTGCAGTGAACGGAACCTCCTCGTAGGAACCGTCGTATTGCGCGTTGATGATCCCTACGACCGAGGGGACGTCCGCTGGAGCCAGGTGCCTGACCGTTATCATGCATAAACATCTTCTGGAGGGGCGAGTTATACCTTTTTAGCGACTCATGGTAAGTGCCTTCGGCGCCGAGCCCGGTTCCTGAAGCCAGCCTGTGCCCTGTGTGATAAAGAAACGCCCCAAACCGCTATGAGGTCCCCTCCGAGCGCCACGGTGATCGCCCTCTGGTGCTGGCTCATTTTCCGCTCCGGGCTTTCACCATATACGAGACGAGGGCACGGTATGCAACGTCAGAGGACCTGTGGCTGGCGGTCACCACTGCCACGCTGGCTAGACCCAGGAAATCCATGCCTTAGAGGAGTGTGCAGGAAATATTCTTCTAAAGGGTAAAGATGCCGAAGGCAAAGATATAAATGTGAACGGTGGCGTATGCTGGGCCATATCGGGCAACCCTTATAGAATTAATATCAATGTTGAAGAGGAGCAGGCTCTAGATATTTTCACAGAAAACAATAACTTAATTTCTGGGATTCCCTCAGAATCAGGATGGTATTGGATTCGCCTAATTGAGCCAATACCGCTAAGCGGTATAGAAAAATTAAATCTAGAAGTCAAAGTAACTTCGAAAAACGCTAAGTCCTGTACTAAAAAATATAACGTGATTATTGAAAATGGTAAGATTAAAGAACTGAAGTAATTACTGTTAATTAATTATTTAAATTCTATCAGCGATCCATCAGGATATGTAAACTGCCTATTTCTTCCAATCACGCGCGTTATTTTTCCCTCTTCTTCTAGTCTTATTAGCATTTTACTTCGCCAAATGTAAGGTGTTTCCAGGATTACCCAATCCTTAATACCCTTGATTTTTTGGCAGGATCCTTTGAAATGCTCGTAAACCTCGTTCGCGCATTCCTTTTGCCACAGAACGTTTGAGTAGTCTAGCAAATTTTTCTGTTCAAAATTGTAATCGGAAAATTTATATTCCCCAGTTTTACCCGTTTTAAACATGGCCTCCTTCATTGCCTCTATTCCTTTAATGTGCTTTGTAAAGTACATCAAATAGTAGAGTGTTCGGTTGTTGTATCCCTTAACACAAAATGCTAAATGATAAAGGGTCGATCCTGAAACCTCAATGAGCTTGTTTTTCAACGTATCTATCCATTGCATTTCTCTAGATTCCGTGCCCTCTGAGCTAGTTATTTTGTCTACGTCCTCTTTTGAGAAATTCCACTCCCTGCAGATTATTTTGCACTTATCTGGGTCGTATACCCCTCTGTCCATAAATCCGACCATATATGTTAAAAGCACTTCGCATTTAGGAAATTTTAGGATGTTCCCAAGTATTTCGGGCCCACCGGTTTCCGTGTATCCAAACGGGTCAACGAAGCAAAAAGTCGGGTTTAACGAAGCCCCCTCTTTTTCCAATCCTTCAAGAATTTTGCTCAATTTTTCCTCAAATTTTCCGCACGTTACCTTCACATGGAAATTTGAAGGCAAGTTACCTAGTGATGCTATTTTATTTCTTAAGTAGTCGCACCTGTCTTCCCTAGATTCTATGAACCAAAAATCTATGTCTTTGAATTTATCTTTGAGCTTGTGGTCCAAAGCTGCTTTAAGCGCTATAATCGGCGATCCAGGCTCCCCACTCTTGTATTCGCCTGGTCCGGCAAAACCATCAATGTAAGCCAAGCGAGCGCCCGAAGGTGAATCACTTAATATGGGAAACCAACGCTTCAGATATTTATCGAGTATAATGTGCTTCGCTTTAGTGTGCTCATCTATTTCCCATAACGTGTCATTGGGATTTACCATGTGCAGTTGCACCTACAATTCTTCCAGTCCATCCCGAGCGCTTCCCACATAAAGACGGGCTCCTTGCACAACGCCAGGTTGTTGTAGTTATGGACGTTCTGGATGTACTGCATAACCGTAGAGAAAACATCTAGGCGCCTCTCGAAAGGTATCCTGCGACCCCACTTCGACCTATCGCCCAGGTACTCGGCCCAAGACCTGTCCCTTGCATTGTTGATGGTGCTCTGGAGCCCCCTCAGCGAACCGACCGTGATCCTTTCAGGTTTCAGCCTCCTGAATATACCATCAATCAACTCGGCATACCCATCCAGCCACTTTTCAGGGTAGGGCACAATCGGATCTATCCTAACCTTCACGTCGTATCCCGCGTCTTGCAGCTTTCCCGCTGCCTCAACCCTTTTCATCGGGTCTGGGGCCCCCACTTCCCATCTTTCGGCGACCGGTCTCGAGTTGACGCTGAACGAGACTATCACGTTCTTCTTCAAATCTTCGTCCAGTTTTAGCAGGTTATCGATCCAGTCCAGCTTCGTCACTATCAGGACTTTGTGCTTCGTCCCCCTGAAAAGCGGCAAGACCTTCTTGCTGAGCGCTAAATCGGAACGCTCGTACATCAATGAATCCGCCAATTCGCCGGAGTTCAATATTTCTGGTTGCCTGGCTTCCTCGATAAACCTTTTTACCGCGATCTCGACATCTTCGAGGGATCGCACTTTAGGGGTCTTCTTAGCTGGCAGGAACCTGAGCGTCCCCTGCAAGTAGCAATAAGCGCATTGGATCGGGCACCCGTAAGCCCACTTGAGCTCGAGGAAGTGCGGGCAAACTATATCCTCACCGGAAACAGCTGTGCCGGTCTTGTCGAATCTTTTAATAATTCGCCCATCGCCGACCCTAGCGATCAGCTTTTTCTTTTTACCTTCAAATGTCTGGTAGTACTGAAAAGTCACTGGGTCGTCCTCCTGAATCCCACCGAGATCCAATCTCAGCTGAAAACTCTTGCAGGTTGCCATAATTATTGCTTTCGTATAACTCTTCCAGCTTCATAAATAAAAATCTAAGAGCTAGACGAATGTATTAAATATGATTTAATTCCAATATTACGCATATTAAGAGGAATTTTATGCCCGCCCTCCTCGTCTCTGAATCAGACTTCGTGACATACCGCCTCTTCTTCGAGATTAAAGTCGCCTCCAAGGCCCTTGGCGTCGAGCTGGACTTCCACACAGAGAAGCGGATCGACGGGGTAAAGACCGACCTCGTGGTCGAGAGGGCCGGGAGGGGCGTCCTCGTCCTTGAAGCCAAGTACAAGAAGATAGCAAACCGCATAGAGCGGCTGATAGAGCCCAGGGACCCCGATGTCGTAGCGCAGGCCGTGAATTACGCAACGCTCGGCGGCTACCCATTCTAAGCGACTTGTTACCCGGAGTGACTCGTCCTCTTCAAGGTCATGCCAGGTCGAATAGGACCTCAAGGAGCATCAGGAGCTCCGCAGGTTCAAAACCAAGGCTTGAATCGCAATTTAATGATTAATAATATATATTTAAAATATAGAAAATATTAGGGATGCGTGGTGAACGATAAATTAATCGATGTTATCGGGAAGCTCAAATCCAATAAACAATTATTAGAATATGATGAAGCCAAAATAAAACAAGCAGTGGTTCTAAGGATTCTTGATATTTTAGGATGGGACCAATACAATGCGGATGAGATCGTCCCTGAATATTCCGTTAGCAGTAAAAGAGTCGATTACTCCCTAAAGATCGATAATAATAACAAGGCATTCATCGAAGTGAAGAAACCTGGTGAATCGCTAGAAGATCATCAAGAGCAACTCCTTGAGTATGCCTTCAAAGAAGGGGTCGGTTTAGCTTTGCTTACAAACGGCATTAATTGGTGGTTCTATTTGCCACTCGCGGAAGGAAGTTGGGAACAGAGACGATTCTATTCTATTAATTTAAACGACCAAGAAATCGAGGAGATAGCATCAAAATTTGTTGACCTTCTTTCGAAAGAGAAGCTCCGAAGTGGTGAAGCAATAAACAACGCGAAGAAAATCCTTGAGAATAAAAACAGAGATAAGCAAATAAAAGAAGCCATTCCGCAAGCCTGGTACAAGCTGATAACTGAAGTTGACAACGAATTAGTAGAACTATTGTCCAAGAAAGTTGAGAATATATGTGGATTACGGCCTGGGATAAGTCTCATTGAAGATTTCCTTAATAGTTTAGGATCATCAACAATTTCAGGACCAAATTTAACCAAAGAGCATGAGCGCGAGGCATCTATGACCTCCTCAAACTTAAATACGAGAACATATACGAACTCAAGAATCAATGCTTTCGAGTTGAGGGGGCAACGTTACAAAGTAGACACATGGATAGAAATGCTCCTGAAGCTGTCAGAAATGTTGTTATATAAAAATGGCAAGGATTTTGAAAAAGTGCTTACTCTCAAAGGCACAAAGAGACCGTACTTTTCAAGGAATCAAAATGAGATTCGTATTCCGAAAAAAGTTGGTAATAGTGAGATCTATTTAGAAACCAACTTGGGTGCTAATTCAATAGTTAATATATCTAAACGAATGGTCGTTTTGTTCGGTTACAACGAAGATGACCTAAAAATTGAATGTATTGAATAATGATGGTAAACATTACCTCATGATAATGAGCTAGCAAATTAAAGTATTGGTCTAGCACCTAAGCGTTTCTCTCGACTTTTCCGCCTTTCTTCACCAGAACCAAGAGTAGAACTCAACTGCCCAATCATACCAGAACCAACTCAACTCCTTCGAATAACAAAAATAATGAAAAACAATTTTCCAATTTGATTAAAAATAAAAAAAAGTTGAATTATTCTTATCCTTTGATTACCTCATTCAACTCATCGAGAAACGCACGGTCGTCCTCGATGTAGACCTTAAAATCGTGAAGGATCGTATCCTCCGCCTTTAACTTTAATAAGAACGGCGCCTCACCTTCTTCTTCGCCGCTCAGCACATAGGCGACGTCCTCCCACCTACCATAGAAATACTCGTTCAGGAGTGGCAGCACCTTGTAGAACCATACGTCTTTCAGTCTTTGGACGTCTTTGATCGGCTCCTCCGCCTCATCAAGGGCGATCAGCTTCCCGAAAGTTCAACGAGACCGAAATGCGCTGGTATAGCATCGAGAAACCGAAGGGGATCTACCGCTGGAGTTGTGGCTACACCTATAGGGTGGCCAATTTTCTTCCAGCATTATAAAACCAGTCAGCCCTAAGTAATCTTTCAAGTGCTGATTCTGGTTAAATAATTGAGATATATCAGCCAAAATCTGTAGTTGAATAGACTGTTTCCATTTTCCACGTACACCCTATTCCGATTTCAACATAATCTGGATCGAGTATATTCGCCCTATGCCCTGGGCTATCCATCCAGGATTGTACCAAGGCGTCAGCCATCGCATTGTTATCGTACCAAGCAACTCGAGGGATTGCATAAGGAATAAACCATATTATTCCAACTGAACTGATAACCGGATATTTTATGATGTTTTCACCAACTCCATAGAAATAACCCCCTCCAGGCGCAGGCCGCCTGAGTGGGTAACCTGCAGCACTAGCACGTTCATTTGGTCCGATTCCATCAGGATTAGTATGATCGAAAAAGTTTCTTATTGCCATATCTTCACTATGCCTTCGCGCGGCAGTATCAAGCTTAATGTTTTCTGTGAGTGCTCCCAGACCCCTGCTTGTCCTTTCTTGGTTTATTTTTTGCAGAATCATATTTTCTAGGCTTCCCTGAGGATATGTGTCAGTTACAATAATTGATGCCCCAGCACCCTCCAAATTGCTCGTTTGTATAGTTGTCGACTGCTGATTCTGGGATATCAAATTACCATTCAATAAATTTGGCAGGAAAAAGAGTAAGCCTATTAAAACAATAAAAATGACTGTGACGACAATTATTAGCTTCTTGTATCTGCGATTACTTTTTTTCAAACGAAAATTATTCGCTTCATTATCAAGCCATTGTTTCTGTCGAACCTCAAAGTCAACTGATGCTTGTCTTTTCTCACCTCTTCGGAATTTTTTCGCTTCATTATCAAGCCATTGTTTCTGTCGAACCTCAAAGTCAACTGATGCTTGCTTATCCTTGTCTTTTTTCTCAGCAATTATTTCGTCTTGCACATTAGGTGCAGTTCCTGTCCAATGTGAAATGTTTGGGAAGAGACGCTTGACAATACCCAATGTTTGTCGATCGACGCCATTGAGTTCCCCCCTATGGACAGAAGCCAAGTTGACCCCAGCTGCTATGAGGTCTTGCTGCCAATGGAAAAAGAACAGCTCGTTTATCGTTTCTACTCCTAATCGTACAAGGTCCTCCTTGTATAATTGGTTTAGCGTATAGAGATCTGATGCTATGGCGGATATCGTTTTACGCGAAATTATCAAATCGCTACAATGGCCATCGAAAGTCATATAGTTTTTTATTGCCTTGATCGCCCTTTCCCTCAAAATACTATGCTCAATCAAATCCTTCGCAGTTGGAAAAAATGAAGGTTTAGAGGGCATTTTTAACTATATAATCTTAAATTCAAATATTATATAACCTCTACGATGGCAATCGTCGAACTATATATTCAGATAATAGGTTGTTGTTTCGGCTTTGGTTTTGGTAAACATTATTTGTTAAAAATAATAAGCTCATTAGAGTTGGATATTATGGAAGATGGACATTTTGCTTTGCCAAAAAATCTAACACAGAATTAATTGTGTTGGTTTTTATGACCATTGCACGTGGGGTCTTGGCTGGTTATATGATGATGCTGAATGACCAGCTTACATCTTGCCTTTCAACCCTTCAATCGCAATATTGCTCATTAATCATAGATCATAATACCCTTACGCAGGATTTCAATACCCTTTTATCAAATTATTCCAACCTAAAAAGCGACTACAGTGTGCTTGAAGCTTAATAATTCGTAAACCAATTACAACGCCCTCAACACCTAATATAATAAATAAAGTTCCAATTATAAACAGCTCAATTCAGATGTCAAGGAACTAGTAAATTAAACCAATATGCCTTTTTTTGAATTCTACGACTTGATAGTGCAATAAGAAAGACTGCATCTGAGACCACAAACGCCGCGACCGCTACTACTGACCATAAGCTTACTGCTAAAAGGATATACGATTACGTCATTAACAAAATCTATTATGCATATGATATAGAAATGCCGTACCCTAATTACTTGGATTATGAGGTAATTGACAACCATAATTATACAACATAATTTTCAATCGAATCAATCGAAAATTACCTATGGATTCCAGAACTCACTCTTTACACAGGGATCGGTGACTGACGATTAAGTAACATTATTTTATGCCATAATTACATATTATGAAAGATACATCAACACTTCTTAGTATCTTCTAGATCTGTCACATAAAGAATTCTTTGATGAAACGTCGCATCTTGCGGTCGGTAAAGCAGCTACCAATGGCTTTGCTTTCATTCTTGACCCCGCTGGCAGTCATATTTTCCTTTACTTTGGCCATGATTCTGCGCGAAAAGCTCTAGCTAAGTTACAAGCATATCCTAATTCGTTGTATTATAACAGATGCGCCACTATTACATACATTAAAATATACGAAATAAGTGACTATAATGGTAATTGGGAGCGTATAACCGAGAGCACCATCTCTCGAGCTGCCACAATATTTACCTAATTTATTTACTATTTTTATGATATACACACTATATGTGATAAAGTGCAGAAAGAGAAAGAGATAGAATAAAGGTATCTAAGAATTTAGAAATATTGATTTAGGTCGGAATAAATTTTATTACCCAAACTCATTGACTAACTCTCTAACTAACAATCACTCACACTCTACCCTATATCCACATAGGGGACAATCAGAAAGACGGACGGATAGAGGGAAGGATAGATAGGCTCTAATTCTTTCTAATTTACGATGCTCGAGAAAACGCTTGATCGGTCGGTTTTGACTATGGTAATAGAAAATTACTTTAGGATGAAGCTTATCACTTTTATTTGAAAGTCGAATTGCTGGACTCCCTCTCTGGGGCATTATCATTATGTCAATATTCTAGAATCCGCATGATACTAACGTTTATGTCGAAACAACATTACCAATTTCAAATTTATTTCGATAATCTTTTTTGAATAATGGATACTTCTCTTGATTGCGTTGATTATTCTTTACTACGATACATTTTTTCTCCATGCTCAGAAACGAGTTGGCGCGGTCAAAGATTAGCTTGAAAATTTTGCTACCCTTGGTCATGGCGATTCCCATACCCTAAAAGTTAAATCTTCGAAGTTTCCAATGTGATATTAGCCAAATTATTGGTGATTATATGCCATTTTGTAGTAATTGTGGAATGCAACAACAAGAAGGCGTAAAGTTTTGCAATAATTGTGGGGCTCCAATGCAAGTACAACAACAGGGAGTTCAACCAATCGTACCTCAAAACGTAACGCCTAAGGAACCTGAAGAAATCGCGTACTACAAAGGTGAAGGGGAATTGATAATAAAACGCACTGAACACCGGGGGGCAGCAAGAAAAACCATGGGAATACTGGCAGGTGTAGGAACATTAGGCATAGGTTATGTTCTGATTGGTAAAGATAAAACAAGAAAATCTAAGGCTGAAGGGCAACTTATTGTTACTAACAAGGCTATTTATTGTGCAGGCAACGACTATCCTTTTGATCGAATAATTAGTATCACCAAACAAGGCACTATATCCAAATCAATTGTATTAACTTTCGAGAAGGATGTACAAGCTGGTGGAAGAGCTGAGGGAGGTTTTATGGGGGTAGGCGGGTTGAGTATTGAAGCTGAATTAAAGACCAAAGATATAGACGGGCTATTTCGAGGGCTTGAAAGAGCAAAGTTAGCTGGAATAAAAGGACTCTGATTGAAAGGTGCTTGAATCAACTCATATTTAGTAACCTTTTCTTTTTAGAAAATTGATAATTCGAAAATGAAGAATAACCATAAGGAAAAGTACGAAAAAGATCTGCTGATCAAGCATATTAAATTTGATTTTCAAAGTTCTAATTGGAGCGAAATTTTACATACGGACTAAGGTAGCACAATTGAGAAAAATATACTAAAAATCTGATTGCTAATAAGACTTGATGACGCTTCAATTCCAAGTTCACGTCACCTAGTAAATCTAGCATTTTCCTGTATTAAAAAAAGTGTCTAAGCAACTAAGATTGATTTAATTTCAAATTTTTCGTTCTTGAGTCTATGATTAATGGACAATAGTACTTTGGAAAATGCCTTTTTGCATTCTTGGTTCAACCGCCTGAGATCTCAGAACCCTCCCCCTGTATTCGAGGTATTCTTTCACATTTTTCCTTGGCTACCCAACCAAAAACGAGCTTGGGGATCGGCCTTATCATTTTTTGGTCTTAGGCGTCTCTTCATCCAGATCATTGTAGTTAAATAATATGCAATAGTAAGCAAATAAAACAATTTATTCAATGAGCGCAATAGGATATAATGTTAGAGACCAGACAGTAATCGAAGGAGGGGCATGGTTTGCCAACGTTGATAGAGGTCCCCGAATACAATTTCCAGGCATTTCTCAAAGATCCCGTGGGGGGAGAGGCGCCCGCCGCTTTCTCTGAGGAGGAGGCTGCAAAGGTTCACGCCTTCCACAGGCAGCTCCCGGGCTATGAGCCGACGCCGCTGGTCTGGCTGAAGGGGCTCGCGGCGAGTTGGGGTCTTGGGGGCATATTTGTCAAGGACGAATCATGCCGCTTTGGCCTCAAGGCGTTCAAGGTGCTCGGCGGGAGTTACGCCGTGGCCAAACTCGTCAGCAAGAAGATCGGCCTGAGCCTTGAGAAGACAGGGTACAGATACCTCGTCAGCGACGAGGGGCGCAGGAAGATAGGCAGGATGAAATTCGCGACGGCTACCGACGGCAACCATGGCCGAGGGATAGCATGGGCAGCCCAGCAGCTCGGGCAGGAGGCGATTGTTTACATGCCGAAGGGGGCGGCGCCCTCGCGGGTGCAGAACATCCGATCCCACGGAGCCGAGGTGGTCGTGACGGATTTCAATTACGACGACACCGTGCGCCTCGCCCGCAGGAACGCCGAGGAGAACGGATGGCACATCGTCCAAGACACCGCGTGGGAAGGGTATGAGGATATCCCGGTCTGGATAATGCAGGGCTACATGACCCTGGCGAAGGAGGCGCTTGACCAGATGGCAGATCTTGGGGAGACTCCGACGCACGTTTTCGTGCAGGCAGGCGTCGGGGCCTTGGCTGGTGGCGTGATCGGCTATATCACCAACAGGCTCCGAGGCAGGCTGCCCAAGTTCATAATAATGGAGCCGAACAACGCAGCGTGCATATTTGCTTCTGCCGTCGCTGGTGACGGGAAGCCGCACTCTGTGAAGGGCGACCTCGATACGATAATGGTCGGACTGGCGTGCGGCGAGCCCAATCCTTTAAGCTGGGGGATACTGAGGGACTTCCCCTGCTGCTACGTCCGCTGCGACGACTACGTCGCTGCGAACGGCATCCGGATACTTGCCAATCCGCTGCCAGGCGACTGTTTCATCGAGGCCGGCGAGTCGGGCTCGGTAGGCGTGGGCCTGCTGGAGCTCTTTGCCAACCACAATGCCTTTAAAGGGATCAAGGAGGCGCTGGGGATAGGGCCAGATTCGAGGATCCTGCTCTTAAATACCGAGGGGGCAACTGATCCGGTCAACTACAGAGAGATCCTGTGGTACGGGAAATACCCTGGACCCCTGCCTCCAGATGGCGGGGCAGCGAAGGGCTAGCCTTTTCCGCGGCAGTCGGCAGGCCTGGCTCCGGATTGCAGCTCATACATATGCCCGCTTGCCTTGAGGGGACTACCACAGTCTGAAGCCGCCGAACGGCCACCGTTAGTGTTCTCGATGGCATTGTCCCTCAGTCGGTTGGTCCGCGAAAGTGGCCTGTACCGTTAATGTTGGAAGGATTTTTACAGAGATGAGACCAAATTATTACGGGGATCACCATGGAGGTCGACGAGTGCAGGGATTGGAGGGAGCTTGCAGTCTTCATGAAGGAAGCTTACTCAGCGGCAGGCCCTGGCGCGCTGGGTTTTGCAGGGGCTTCGGACGCGATCATCGAGGAGCTTTCGTCTGAAGAAGCGATAAGGAAGATACTGAAGAGGGAGAGGGTTTACCTTGCGAAAGAGGGCGGCAAGGTCGTGGGCTTTGCGTCTTGGCGGGTGGTCACTGGCGATCTAACGGAGCTTTCCGGCGTAATAGTCCTCGAGGGCTACAAGGGCAGGGGGATCGGGAGCGCCCTCATAGAGAGGGCTCTAAGCGATGCCAAGAGGGCGGGCTACGCGAAGATGGGAGTCAAGACTGAGGAGTGGAACGCCCCGGCGATCGCTTTCTACAAGAGGTGGGGGTTTGCCCCAATAAGACCTGTAGAAGAGGACGCAGGCAAAGAGAGGATAAAATGCCTTTACCTCGAACGGCAGCTGGGGTGAAATTAACCTCGCCCTCGAGAGTCTCGACCGCCCCCCTCCGAACGGTGTTAAAAGGCACGCCCGCCTAGTGATCTCTGTTGCTTGAAGGGAGGCGAAGATCCTTGG
>Ga0209381_1002865_pt1 | contig 19856 bp, 12 predicted proteins | sample DewCreD2012metaG_FD_184111 | JGI IMG/M metagenome (GOLD analysis project Ga0209381, IMG submission 184111) | Hot spring sediment bacterial and archeal communities from British Columbia, Canada, to study Microbial Dark Matter (Phase II) - Dewar... ...
CGGCAAGGAACTCGCCGCCCGCGCCCTCCACCAGCTCAGCCCCCGCCGCGACGGCCCCTTCGTCGCCATCAACTGCGCCGCTATGCCCGAAACCCTCATCGAAAGCGAATTGTTCGGACACGAAAAAGGCGCCTTCACCGGCGCCATCGAGCGCCGCCGCGGCTGCTTCGAACTTGCCCATTCCGGCACGCTCCTGCTCGACGAAATCGGCGAAATGCCCCTCGCCACCCAGGCCAAGCTTCTCCGCGTCCTCGAAGAACGCCGCGTCCGCCGCCTCGGCGGGGCCCGCGAAATCGACGTCGACGTCCGCGTGCTCGCCGCCTCCAACCGCAGCCTTCAGGAGGAAGTCCGCGCCGGCCGCTTCCGCGAAGACCTCTACTTCCGCCTCCAGGTCTTCGAGATCCGCATGCCTCCGCTCCGCGAGCGGCCAGGCGACCTGCCCCCCCTCTGCGAGGCCATCATCCGCGACTTCAACCAGCGCCATCAGTGCCAGGTCGAAGGCGTTTCCGCACAGGCGCTGGAAACCCTCCAGGCCCACTCCTGGCCCGGCAACGTCCGCGAACTCCGCAACGCCCTCGAGCGCGCCGTCATCCTCGCCGGCGCCGGCCTCCTCGAGCCCCGCCACTTCCTCAACCTCGCCCCCCAGTCCCAGCCCCGCCCGCAGCAGACGGCCGCTCCCGCCCTGAACGAAATCCGGATCCCCATCGGCGCCACCGTCGACGAAGCCGAACGCGCCCTCATCGAAGCCACGCTCCGCCACACCGGCAACAACCGCACCCGCGCCGCAGCCATTCTCGGCATCAGCCAGAAAACCCTCTTCAACAAGCTCCGCGAATACGGCGCCGCGCAGTCTGGGGAATAGGCCATGTCTCTCCGCGCCCGCGTCATGCTCATGACCGTCGGCCTCGTCGCCGCCGTCGCCCTCACGCTCATCCTCGTCGAGCTCCATACCCTCATCTCCGTCTCCCTTCAGCACGCCAGCGACCGCGCCCACATGACCGCCCAGTTCGTCAAACGCTACGTGCTCGACCGCGCCCAGCAGCGCAGCCGCGAGGCCGGCCAGATCGCCACCCTCGAGCAGCGCATCGCCGAGTGGCAGGAGGCCATCGGCGACGACCCGGAGCTGCCCGAGCTCCTCACGTCCACTCTCGCCCAGACCCGCGCCATCATCGAAATCTCGGTCGCCGACGGGCGCGGCATCATCCTCGCCTCCTCCAATCCGGCGCGCAGGGGACAGCTCGTCCAGCCCCGCCTGCCCCTGAAAAACCTCCTCGAACTCGGCCCGCTCGACAAATTCCAGGCCGTGCTCGGCAGCCAGATCGACTACGAAAATCGCGTCGAATTAGGCGTGGAAATCCCCGGCCATGGTTCGCAGAGAAACGTCGTTTTTCTCATCCAGGTTCTCGTCTCTTCCGTCCTCCTTCGCGACGCCATTCTTCCGGAAGTCCGCCGCTCGGCCCTCGCTTCCCTGCCCCTTTTCCTGCTCGCCGTCGCCATCGCCTCCCTCACCGCACAGGTCGCCCTCCTTCCCCTGAAAGGCATCAGCCAGACCATCGACCGCATCCGCAGCGGCGAACCCGACCCCGTCGTCGAGCCCCCTTCCTCCCGCGAGCTCGCCGCCGTCCAGGAAAAGCTCCGCCTCCTCGGCGAACAGTTCCGCGGCGCGCAGGAAGGCGCCAGCCAGCTCCGCTCCAGCGTGCAGCAGATGATCCAGGGCCTCGAGCAGTCCCTCCTCCTGTTCGACGGCCAGGGCCGCCTCGTCGTCTCCAGCGAAGCCGCCGAGCGCCTCCTCGGACTCTCCCGCGCCGAAATCAGCGGCCTCCATATCCAAGATCTGTTCCCGCCCGAGGGCCCCGTCGGCTCCCTGCTCGCCCCGGTCCTGCTCGCCCGCTCCCCGCTCAAGGAAACCCGCGCCGGACGCTTCCTCGTCAGCTTCGACCCTCTCCCCCAGGGCGCTTCCCTGCTCCGCCTCCGCGATGCCGAAGGACGCCGCCTCGTCGAAGACCAGCTCAGCCTCAGCTCCCGTCTCGCCGCCATCAGCCGCCTCACCGGTGGCGTCGCCCACGAAATCAAGAACCCCCTCAACTCCATCGCCCTCCGCCTCGAGCTGCTCCGCTCCCGCGTCCTGCCCGAAGTGCCCGAAGCGGAGCCCGAGCTCGACATCATCGCCCAGGAAATCGTCCGCCTCGACCGTGTCGTCCGCACCTTCCTCGATTTCACGCGCCCCGTCGAGCTCCAGTCCGAAGACCTCGACCTCGCCGCCCTCGCCCGCCGCCTCCTCGACCTTGTCCGCCCAGAGGCGGATCAGCACAACGTCGTCATCGAAACCGCCGGCCTCGACCAGCCCGCTCCCCTCCGCGGCGACTCCGGCCTCCTCCAGCAGGCCGTCCTCAACATCCTCCGCAACGCCCTCGAAGCCATGCCCTCCGGAGGAAAACTCTCCGTGCGCCTCGAAAAATCCGGCCAAAATGCCGAGCTCGAAATCTCCGATACGGGCCCTGGAATTTCTCCCGAAGTCCGTGATAAGATTTTCCATTTATATTACACAACCAAGCAGAATGGCACCGGCATCGGCCTCGCCATGACCTACCGCGCCATCCAGCTGCACAACGGCTCCATCGAAATCGGCGGCCAGCCCGGCTCGGGCGCGGTCTTCCGCATCCGCCTCCCCCTGGCCGCGGAGGTCGCCGCATGAGTGCCCGCCTCCTCCCCGCCTGCGCCCTGCTCGCCGCCGCGCTCTTCGCCGCCGGCTGCCGCGCCGGACGCGCCCCCTCCCCTGCGCCCCCACCCCGCCCAGTCCGGACTTTCAACCCGCCGCCCCCCATCGTTCCCGCCGCCGTCGTCCTCGCCGAGCCGCAGGTCGCCGAAACACAACCGTCCGTTTCTGTTTTGCCGCCCCCGCCCCTGCCGCCCGCGCTCTCACGGGTTCCCCCGCCTCCGCGTCCCGTCCGCCGCCGCCCGCCCGCCCCTGCCGCCAAACCGGAGCCTGAAGAAACCGCGCCGGAAGTCCCGGTCGAGCCCGCCCCTGAAATCCGCCTCGGCGAGGTCCTCCCCGGCCAAGTCGCCCGTACCCTCGAACAGCAGTTCGCCCGGGATTCCGCCGCCGCCAGCCAGGTGCTCGACCGCATCCGCGGCCGTCGCCTCAGCCGCGAGCAGGCTGACCTCGCCGCCCGCATCCGCGCATTCCTCCAGCAGGCGCAGCAGCTGCGCGCGCGCGACCTCTCGGCCGCCGCCGGACTCGCGCGCCGCGCCGCCCTGCTCGCCGGGGAGTTGAACCGGACCCTGCGATGATCCTACTTCCGGGGCGCCACGGCCATGAACTTCCACACCGTGGCGGAGCGATACTCCCGTCCCGGCTCGAGCACCGTCGAGGGAAACGCCGGCTGGTTCGGCGAATCAGGGAAATGCTGCGTCTCCAGGCAGAATCCCGACCGCCGCGGATACACCTTCCCGCCCTTGCCCGTGATCGTGCCGTCCAGGAAGTTCCCCGTGTAGAACTGCATGCCGGGCTCCGTCGTCCACACTTCCAGCGCCCGCCCGGTCGACGGCTCCACCACGCGCGCCGCCAGCGACAGCCCTTCGCCCTCGCGGTCCAGCACGAAATTGTGATCGTAGCCGCCGCCCAGCCGGATCTGCTCGTCGTCGGCGTCGATCCGCTCCCCGATCCGGTGCGGCTTGCGGAAATCAAAAGGCGTTCCTTCCACGCTCCGCAGTTCGCCCGTCGGAATCAGCCCCGCATCCACGGGCGTAAAGCGGCTTGCCCGGATTTCGATCTCGTGATTCAGAATGTCGCCGTTTCCCTGCCCCGCCAGATTGAAATACGTGTGGTTTGTCAGATTGACCACCGTCTTTTTGTCCGTCGTGGCGCGGTAATCGATCCGCAGGCTGTCGTCGTCGGACAGCGTGTAGCGCACCTCCGTGCGCAGCGTGCCCGGATAGCCTTCTTCTCCGTCAGGGCTCGTATACTCGAGAACCAGCGTCTGCGCCGTTTCGCCCTCTTCGGCGCGCGCCTTCCACAGCCTCTTGTCGAAGCCCTCGTTGCCCCCATGCAGCGAGTTTTCGCCGTTGTTCTTCGCCAGCGTGTACGTTACTCCGTCGAGCGTGAACCGCGCCTTGCCGATCCGGTTCCCGTAGCGGCCGATGATCGCCCCGAAATAGGGATGCGGCTGCAGATACCGCTCCAGCGTGTCGAACCCCAGCGCCACATCCGCCAGAAGCCCCTTGCCGTCGGGCGTCTTCAGCGTCACGATAATGCCGCCGTAATTCGTGATCGACGTCTCGATTCCGTTTTTATTTTTCAGCGTGAAAAGCTGCACGCTCTCCCCGCTGGGCATTTTGCCGAATTCCTGCTGTGTCACGGATCCTTTCGCTCCTCGGTCAATGGATTTGCACGCCGTCAGCAGCGCCGCGGCCGGAACGGCCGCCTGCAGCGCTTCGCGGCGGGTGAACTTCAACATCGCTCAGAACGCCTCCCTTGTCTTCCGGTCATACGGTCCTGCCACCGGCGCCAGCCGGTAGCGGTACGTCATCGCCTGCCCGCTGTCGATCCGGTACGGCGGCAGCGGCAGCGCATTCTCCGACCAGCTGTCAATGCCCCCCACGCCCATCTGCCGCAGATCCAGGTTCACGTAGACCGGTCCCTGCGCCTGCATCTGGAACGTGTAGGCCGCCCGTTCCATGTCCTCCTTCGTGAACTTCCGCGCGCCAACGGACAGCTCCGGCGCGCCGACGGCGAGCAGCCCCGCGCCCTGCGCATTCGTGAACGCCGTCCACCGCACGCCCGTTTTGTTCCCGTTCTCCTGCGGGCGCGAGTACTCGAACCACTCTTTTTCCACCGTGCTGCGGTAGACGCCGATCCGCTCGAACTGCCGGTCCACGTAGGTCTCCGCAGGTCCGCGCCCGTACCACGCCCAGTTTTCGCAGCCGCGCGCCAGCACCAGCTCGCTTCCCATGCGCGGCATCATCGCCCGCTTCTCCTTGCCCGGCGCATACGACATCTCCACGATCACATCGCCGCTGCCGTGGACGGTCAGCGTCCAGGCCGCCATGGCGCCGCCCATGCCGTAGAGGTCTGCTTTCACGCGGATCCGCGCGCTGCGTTCATCGATCCGTTCGACGCGGGCGTCCGTGATCGTCATGCGCGGCGCCGCCTCGCGCCAGAGCATCCAGTTCTGCTCGGGATTGTTTGCGATCCGCGCCCGCATCGCCTTCCACGCGCCCAGGTCGTTGTCCGTCGGCGCGCGCCAGAAGTCCGGCAGCGGGCCGCGCTCCATCAGCAGCATGCCCTGATACCGGTAATCGATCAATGTTCCGACCTGCGGATCGAACATTGCCCGGAACAGGGGGCTCGACAGCACCGTGAGCCCTCCCTTCTGCTCGATCGCGAGCTTCGGCGCCTTGCTGAAGTCCGCCTGCGGCGCGGGCTTCGCCTCCACAGGCAGGGCGAACTGCTCCCAGGCGATTTCATGCCCGGCGGGCGCCCAGCGAGTGGCCGCTTTCAGCTTGAAACTCAGGTTCAGCCAGTATTCGACGCCCGGCTCCGCCTCGATCTGCGGCAACGCGAGAGTGAACTCTTTCTCCTCGCCCGGCTCGATGTCCAGCGCCGGCAGCGCACCCGTGGCGATCGTCCTGCCCGAAGCGGACACGCTCCACTCGCCCGCCGCATAGTCCTTCGGGTTCAGGAAATGGAACCAGTTTTTCACGCGGATCCTGCCCTGTCGCAGATCTGCAGGCGCGGCGTGCAGGTAACGGTAGACATGCTTGATCGCAGCCAGCCCCGGATGCGGCGTCCGGTCGCCCGACACCAGACCGTTGCAGTTGAAATTGTTGTCGTTCGGGACGTGCGATTTGTCTTCCCACCAGCCGCCATAGGCCAGGAAGTGCGCGGCGGCCGTATTGCCCCTGTACTCCGGAGGCACGGGCACGCGCAACGACTGGTCCGCCCAGTCCCAGACGAACGCTCCCTGCGCGTTGGTCCCCGAGTAGAAAATGTCCCAGTATTCCTTCAACCCGCCGGTGGAATTCCCCATCGAGTGCGCGTACTCGCACAACAGCAGCGGCTTGTCCGGCAGCTTCGCCGCTTCCTGCACCGTGCGCTCCGGCGACGGATACATGAAGGAATTCACGTCGAAATTCACGCCGCGGTTCGCGCTCGATCCCTCGTAGTGCCAGGGGCGCGACGGGTCGCGCTGCTTCGCCCATTCATAGGTCAGTCTGGCGTTCAGCCCGTCGCCGCTCTCGTTGCCCATCGACCAGATCACGACGGACGGATGGTTCTTGTCGCGCTCGATCATCCGCTGCACGCGTTCCAGATACGCCTTCGACCAGTCGGGCGACTCGGTCAGCAGGTTGCCCTTCGGCCCGTTGCCGTAGTGGTGCGCTTCGATGTTCGCCTCATCGATCACATAGAGCCCGTACACGTCGCACAGCTCGTACCAGAGCGGATCGTTCGGATAGTGCGACGTGCGCACGGCATTGACGTTGTTCCGCTTCATCAGCTCGATGTCGCGCACCATCAGCGCCCGGTCCATCACTTTGCCTGTCACGGCGGAGTGCTCGTGCCGGTTGACGCCCTTGAACAGCACAGGCCTGCCGTTGATCCGGATCTTCCCGCCGCGGATCTCCACCTTGCGGATGCCCACGCGTTGCGGGATCGCCTCGATCACCGCGCCCTTCGAGTCCTTCAGCGTGATCAGACCCTCGTACAGGTACGGGATCTCCGCGCTCCACAGCCGCGCATTCGGGACCTCCACAGCGAGGTCGACCCTGGCTGCGCAAGGCCTCGTGGCGGAGCCGGCTGCACGGCCCGCTGCATCGCGCAGCTCAAACGTGAGCGAGCAGTCCTTCGGCTCGAGAATCTCCGCCTTCAGGCGCACCTGCGCGTTGCGGTATCCGCTGTCGAGATCGGTCAGCACCTCGAAGTCCCGCACATGGGTGGCGGCAGTGGACCAAAGGTAGACATCGCGGTAAATGCCGCTCATGCGCCACATGTCCTGGTCTTCGAGATAGGCGCCGTCGCCGAAGCGGTAGACCTGCACCGCCAGCGTGTTGGCGCCAGGCTTCAGGAATTTCGTGATATTGAACTCCGCGGGCGTCCGGCTGTCTTCGTTATATCCGGCGAATTCCCCGTTCACCCAGACATAAAAGGCGGAGTCAACGCCGGCGAAATGCAGGTAGACCGTGCGCCCTTTCCAGGTTTCCGGCACCGTGAATGTCCGGCGGTAGCTTCCCACCGGGTTGAAGTCGTAAGGCGGCGCGGGCATCTTGCGCCGGTCTTGCGGAAACGGGTAGTTCCAGTTCGAGTAGATCGGGATGTCGAAGCCGTGCATCTGCCAGACGCCCGGCACGGGCATCGTGCGCCAGCGCGAGTCGTCGTAGCCCGGAAGTTGGAATCCCGCCGGGCGGTCCGCCGGGCGCAGGACGCCGCGGAATTTCCAGTCGCCGTTCAGCGACAGCCGCCACGGCGACTTCGCGGGATCGAACGTCCGCGCCGTCAGGGCGTCGGGGTAAACCATCATCGTTGCGTGCGGCGGCTCGACGCCTGCGCTGGTCACCGCAGGATTGTCCCACTCGGGCGGCGCGGCAGCCGCAGCCGCAAGCCCGCCCAGCAGGCAGAGAGGAATCAGTCGGACGAAAGCCATGGCAATTCGCTCCCGGGAGTCCGAATGAGACCATATCACATTCACCCATGCCCGCTCCGCCGGCTAAACAGCGGCGCGCCGGGGCCTCTGGCAGCGGGCGCAAACGCCCGGACCGTGCAGACGGGCGGACGCGGCGTGGACGATTCCAGGAAAGCGGTTGCAGGTGCTGATTCCAACAGCCGCAGGCATCCCCCTTGACTGGCTGCCGGGTCTGTGATAGCGTTGCCATCACTCAGGTTAGGGGTTCTTCTCCCAGCCAGGTGATTGCTGTCAAGGAGGCCAAGGAGCCATGTGGATGCGTATCGGTGTTCTTTTGCTGGGTCTATGGACATATGCCGCAGCCCAGACCCTCGGCGATCTGTACGGCGAAGTGCGCGACCCTTCGGGGGCTGTGGTTCCCGGCGTGCGCATCACTTTGACGAATACAGCCACGAACGCTGTCCGTCAGACAGAAACGAATGAGGCGGGCCTGTACAGTTTCCCTGCTGTACAGCCAGGCCTGTATACGCTGCGGGCGGAAAAGGAAGGCTTCCGCACGTCGATCCGCAGCGGGATCGAGATTCAGGTGCAGTTGAGCGCGCGCGCCGACATTGAACTCCAGGTGGGCGCGGTGACCGAATCGGTGGAAGTGCGGGCCGAGGGCGCGTTGCTGCAAACGGAAAACGCCACAGTCGGCACGGTGATCGAAAACAAACGCATCGTGGAGCTGCCGCTGAACGGCCGGAACGCGCTGCAGCTGGTGTCGCTCGCGCCCAACGTCAGCTTCGGATTCCCCTCCGCCGGGCAGGCGGGCTCGCGGCAGGGAGGCATCCGGGCGGAACAATCCATCGCCGTGGGCGGCCAGCGGGCCCAGTTCAACCGGTTTTCGCTGGACGGAGTGGAAAATACCGACCCCAATTTCAACACGATCGTGGTGATGCCATCGGTGGACGCCCTGCAGGAATTCAAGGTGCAGACGGGCATCTATCCCGCGGAATTCGGCCGCGCGGCGACGCAGATCAACATGTCCACGAAGCCCGGCGGCAACGAATATCACGGCACGCTGTTCTACTTCCTGCGGAACGAGAAACTCGACGCCAAGAACTACGCCTTCACGTCAGCGCGCCCTCCGAAGGATCCGTTCAAGTGGAATCAGTTCGGCTTCACGCTGGGCGGACCAGTGAGCGTGCCGAAGCTGTTCGACGGGCGCAACCGGCTGTTTTTCATGACGAACTACGAGTGGTTCCGGCAGAGGCGGCAGGTGCAGGCCGTCTACAGCCTGCCTTCGGCGGCGATGCGGAACGGCAACTTCAACGACGTGATCACGACGCCGAACACGGCGCTGCGCACGCAGGGCGTCTACGACCCGCTGACGCGCACGATCGTCAACGGCGTGAATACGGCCCAGCCGTTTCCGAACAACACGATTCCCGCCTCGAGGATTTCTCCGATTTCGAGGGCGTTGCTTGAGTTCTTTCCCGAACCCAACCTGCCCAACCCGGACCTGCGCAACAACCGGGTCCAGGCGCTCGGGCAGCCCATCAACCGCGACCAGTTCGTGAGCCGCTTCGACTGGGTGGAGAGCGCCAATTCGCAGTGGTTCGGCCGCTACAGCTGGGGCGACGAGAACCAGACGGCCGAGGCTCTGCGGCTGAACGGGAGCAAGATCGTCACGAACTTCAACCAGTACATGGTGACGAACACGCGCGTGCTGTCGCCTTCGATGGTGAACGAGGCGCGGGTGGCGTTCAGCCAGTTCTACAACACGAACGGGCCAGAGCTTGCTTTCTCGCGCGACGTCGTGGGAGAGCTGAAGATTCCCGGGCTGAACAGCGGCCCGCCGGTGCAGTGGGGCATTCCGAACATCTCGCTCCAGGGCGTGTATTCGGGTTTCGGCAACGACTCGGAAGGACCGTATGAAGTCAACAATTCCGTGCTTCAGCTGGTGAACAACTTCTCGTGGATCCGCGGCCGCCACAGCTTCAAGTTCGGCGGAGAAGCGCGGCGGGATCAGTACGCGCAGGTGGGCAACCAGTTCGCCCGCGGACAGTTCACCTTCACGAACAACGCCACGCGAAACCTCGCCATGAGCGGACGCACAGGCGACAACTTCGCCGATTTCCTGCTCGGCGAGACGTCGCAGGCCGAGGCTGCCGTGTCGATCGCCAATGCGAAATTCCGCACCTGGAGCATGGCCCTGTACATGGACGACACGTGGCGCGTGAACTCGAAACTGACGGTGAATTTCGGGCTGCGCTACGAGCTGACGCCGCCATGGGCCGACCAGACGGGCAACCTGTTCAACGGCATCGTGCCCTTCGACGCGCACCTGACGCTGGACAATCCGAACGTCACCGACCGCAGCCTTTTTCCGTTCTTCATGCGTCAGGCGCCGGCGCGGCAGAACTGCTACGAGGGCGTCAACATCCGCTGGCCGGAGATCGACGTCCGGTGCAACGGCAGCCTGGGGAAGCGGCTGGTCGGCATCGACCGGAACGATATCGCTCCGCGCGTCGGCCTGTCGTGGTCGCCGAATGCCCGTTGGGTGATCCGCGCCGGATTCGGCACGTTCTACAGCCAGGACACGGGCAACCCGCGGTTCGACATGGCGCGCAACCTCGCCGGACGGCTGCGCGACAACTCCCGCACGGATTTCCCGAATCTGAACTGGAACAACGCGCTGGCCTCGATCGCCGGCGGCGTGGCCAACGTGTTCCGCCCCTACACGTTCGCCAACCCGTACGACCGCCGCACGCCGTACTCCAACCAGTGGACGTTCAACATCCAGAGGGATCTGGGCAATGATTATGTGGTGGAAGCCGGCTATCTGGGCAACGTGAGCCACCGGCTGGAGTCGCTGCGCGCGGTGAACGAAGCGCGGCCGGCGAACCCTGCAGTCGACCGGCGCACAATTCCGGAGCGCTCGCCGTTCCCGAACTTCGGCCGCATTCAGCTGGTCGACAACGGCGGCGACGGCAACTACCATTCGCTGGGGCTCAAGCTCACCAAGCGGTACAGCGGAGGGCTGACCTTCCTGAACAGCTACACGTGGGCCAAGGCGATCGACACGGCGACGGCGATCCGCAACCACGGCGGCGACACGCTGTTCCCCCAGAACAGCTATTGCCGCGACTGCGAGCGGGCCCGCTCGAGCCACGACACGCGGCACCGCTTCGTGACCAGCGCGCTGTGGGACCTCCCGTTCGGACGGGGCCGGAAATTCAACATCGAGAACGGCGCGCTGGACGCGATTGCGGGCGGCTGGCAGATCAGCTCCATTCTGACGCTGCAGACCGGCTTCCCGGTGACCGTGACGAACGGCCAGGATGCGTCGAACACGGGCGCCTTCTTCGACCGGCCGAATTCCACGGGCAAGAACGCCGAACTGCCCCGAGGCCAGCAGGACCCGCAGAAGTTCTTCGACACTTCGGCGTTTTTCCCGAACGCTCCGGGAACGCATGGCAACGTCGGACGCAACACGCTGACCGGGCCGGGAATCATCGGCTGGGATTTCTCGGCGCTGAAGAATTTCCGGCTGGGCAGCGAACGCCGGCAGTTCCAGTTGCGGTTTGAGTGGTTCAATTTCCCGAACCACCCGAACTGGGGCAATCCGAACACGAACATCGCTTCCGGCGGATTCGGCCAGATCACCGGCACGCGCACGAACATGCGGCAGCTGCAATTGGCCGGCAAGATCCTGTTCTGAAGACCGATCCTTGCGATCGATCTCCGCGGCGGAGCGGAGAGGCCGGCGCCAGGGGGCTGGCCTCTCCGCCCCGCCGCGCGTGTTAAGAATATGTCCATGCACCGATCCGCCGTCCTTTGCCTGCTCGCCTGCCTGGCTCTGCTGGCGCAACAGCCCGTCGACGAGGGCTACACGAAGCAGATCCGCGAGGCGACGACGTCGCCGATGTTCCTGACGGAGTTCGTCGATCACCTGCCCGCCTCCAACACTGTGCCGTCGCCGGAGAAGTTCTTCGGCTACATCGCCGGCGCTGAAAACCGGCTCACCTATGCGAAGGACATCCACCGCTACATGCGCGAACTGGCGCGCGTGTCGCCGCGCGTCCGGGTGCAGTCCATCGGCCAGACCGAGGAAGGGCGCGAAATGATCGTCGTGCTCGTCTCAAGCGAGGAGAACCTCAAGAGGCTGGACCGGCTGAAGCAGATCACGGCGCGGCTGGCAGATCCGCGCAACACGCCTGATGCTGAAGCGGAAAGGCTCCTGCGGGAAGGCGTGCCGTTCTACTGGGCCACGGGCGCGATTCACTCGCCCGAGACGGGCGCGCCGGAGATGCTGATGGAGCTGGCTTACCGGCTGGCGGTGACGGAGACGCCGTTCTACGAGAATCTGCGGCGGAACCTGGTGGTGATGATCACGCCGGTGGTGGAGGTGGACGGGCGGGAGCGCATGGTGGATCTCTACCGCTGGCGCAAGGCGAATCCGGGGAAGACGCCCCCGCCGCTGCTGTACTGGGGCAAGTACGTGGCGCACGACAACAACCGCGACGGCATCGCGCTGTCGCTGGCGCTGAGCCGGAACATCACGAAAGCCTTTCTCGAGTTCCATCCGCAGGTGGTGCACGACCTGCACGAGTCCGTGCCGTTTCTCTACACGTCGACGGGGATGGGGCCGTACAACGCCTGGTTCGATCCGATCGAGATCAACGAGTGGCAGAAGATGGCCTGGCACGAGGTGGAGGAGATGACCAAGCGCGGGGTGCCGGGCGTATGGACGTGGGGCTTCTACGACGGCTGGGGCGCGAACTACATGATGCAGGTGGCGCACGGGCACAACTCGATCGGGCGGTTCTACGAGACGTTCGGCAACGGGGGCGCCGACACGCGCGAGCGCACGGTGAGCCCGCAGCAGACGCAGCGGGCGTGGTACCGGCCGAACCCGCCGCTTCCGAGGGTGAAATGGTCCCACCGGAACAACGTGAATCTGCAGCAGTCCGCGCTTCTGATTTCGATGGACTTCGCGGCGAAAAACCGCGAGACTTTCCTGCGGAATTTCTGGCTCAAGAGCAAGCGGAGCGTGGCGAAGGCGACGACGGAGGGCCCGGCGGCCTACGTCATCCATCCCGAGCCGCGGCCGAATGAGGCGGCAAGCCTCGCCGCGCAACTGATGCTGCACGGCGTGGAGGTGCACCGGCTGGATCAGGAGACGGAGGCCGGCAAGGCGAAATTCCCGCGCGGCGCGTATCTGGTGCGGATGGATCAGCCGTATTCGCGCATGGCGGACATGTTCCTCGACCGGCAGTATTACAACCCGAACGACACATCGCCCTATGACGACACGGGCTGGACTCTGGGCGCGCTGCGGAACGTGCCGGTGACGCGGGTGACCGACACGGAGATCCTGAAGGCGCGGGCGACGCTGCTCGCCGCGCCGCCGAAGCCCGAGGGCGGCGTACAGGGCGAGGGGAGCGTGTATCTGCTGGCGCACAACGCGGACCGGGCGCTGGCGACGTTCCGGTTCCGGCTGAAGGACGTGCGGTTCCTGGCTGCGGAGAAGCCGTTCGAGGCGGGCGGGCGGAAATACCCTGCCGGGTCGTTCCTGATCCCCGCAGAGGGCAACCCCGGGGATCTGCGGGCGCGGCTGGACCAAGCCGCCCGGGAGATCGGACTGACACTGCAGGCTGCGGCGGAGATGCCGAAAGTGGAGACGCACCCGGTGGCTGCACCGCGCATCGCGCTGGTGCACACGTGGACGAACACGCAGAACGAGGGCTGGTTCCGGCTGGGGTTCGAGTCCACCGGAATCCCCTACGATTACATCTCGGTCCACGCGCTGCGCGACACGCCGAACCTGCGGGCGAAATACGACGTGATCGTGCTGGGCCATGTGAACGCGGATTCGCGGCGGCTGCTGCAGGGGATTCCGAAGCGCGGCGAGCCGATTCCGTGGAAGGCATCGGAGCTGACGCCGAACATCGGCACGTCGCCGGATCAGAGCGACGACATCCGCGGCGGGATCGAGCTGGAGGGACTGGCCAACATCCGCCGTTTTGTCGAAGAAGGCGGCCTGTTTGTGACCGTGGCGGGCAACGCCTCGCTGCCAATCGATTTCGGACTGGTGGAAGGCGTGACGATCGAGCAGACACGCGAGCTGCGGGCGCGGGGTTCCGTGCTCAACGCGGACATCGCCGACGCGGGCAGCCCGGTGATGTACGGCTATGAAGGAAAGTTGCCGGTCTATTTCAACGGCGCGCCGGTGTTCAACGTCAGTCTGACAGGAGGCATGGGAGGCGGATTCATGGGCCAGCAGGGCGGGCAGCAGGCCTCGCGTCCGTCGGGGCGCGGGGGGCTGGATGATCCGGACGTGGTCCAGGGACGTCCGCCGGCTCCGCCCGCGCCGCCGATGCGGCCGGGCGAGCTGAGCGCCGACATGATGGAGGCCATGCGGCCCTATCTGCCGCCGCCGAACGAGCGGCCCCGTGTGCTGCTGCGGTTCGCGCAGGAGCGGGAGCTGCTGGTGTCGGGCATGCTGGCCGGAGGGCGCGAACTGGCCGGCAGGCCGGCGCTGATCGATGTGCCGCGCTGCAAAGGCCACTGGCTGCTGTTTGCGAACAACCCGATGTGGCGGCAGCAGACGCAGGGGAGCTTCATGCTTGTGCTGAACGCGGCGATGCACTTCGAGCACCTGGGCGCTGGGCGCCCGGCGGCGGAAGCGGCGAAGCCGCAGGCGAGCGAGGGCGATGACTGGATGGACGACCTGCAGTAGGCCGACAGGAGGCGCAACGGAAGGACCGGCGGCACGGCCTGACAATCTGCGCTTCCGGCGTTTCAAACATTTTCTGCTGATTGTGGTTTGCCATCTTCCGCTTCAGGGGGCCGACCTGGTGACCTTGCGCACGGGCGCGCAGATGACGGTGGAAAGGGCCGAGTGCAGCGGCGCAGGACACGAGTGCATCCTGCACCTCGGCGGCGGGCGGATCGAGATGCCGGCATCGGCGATCGAACGCATCGAGCGGCTGCCGGAACCGGCGCGTCCGGCCGAAGCGCCCGCGGGAGCGCCCGCGCCTGCCGCGCGGCGGACGGAAGATCCGCGCGCGGTGGTGACGGAGGCCGCGCTCCGGCACGGGCTGCCGCCGGAGATTGTCCACGCGGTGGCCGCAACGGAGTCCGCCTATCAGCCGGACGCGGTTTCGCCGAAGGGTGCGGTGGGAGTGATGCAGCTGATGCCGCAGACGGCGGCGCAGCTGGGCGCCGATCCGCACGATCTGCGGGAAAACATCGAAGCCGGCACGCGGCTGCTGCGGGATCTGCTGCTGAAGTATCAGAACACGCCGAATCCGGTGCGGCGGGCGCTGGCGGCCTACAACGCGGGCGCGGGCGCGGTGGACCGCTACAACGGAGTTCCGCCCTACCGCGAAACGCTGACTTACGTCGAGCGCGTCATCGAGCGCTACTGGCGGCTGGTGTCGGGCACACGACCAGGACCTTGAGCGCTCCTGGCGCGGCAGCCTGGCGGAAGGCTTCGGCCACGTCCGCCAGATTCAGCCGGCTGTGCACGAGCGGCGCGGTCTCGACGCGCCTCTGTCGTAGCAGACGCAGCGCCTTGGGAAACGGGCCGCAGCGGGAGCCCACGAGGGTCACCTCAGGCACGACAACAAGCTTCGACAGGTCCGCGCGGACGGGTTCATGGGTGGTGGATTTGAGGACGACCGTGCCGCGCGGGGCGACCAGCTGCAGCGCTTCTTCCAGTCCAGTGGCGCTGCCCGTCGCCTCGACGACGAAGGGAAACGAGCGCGAAGGCCGCCTGGCGCCGCACTGCAGCCGGATGCCGCGCCGCGCCAGCCAGTGCGATCTTTCCGGATGGCGCCCGAACAGGGAGACCTGCGCCCCGGCAGCGGCCAACGCCTGAGCGCAGAGGAGGCCGAGCTTGCCGTCGCCGAGCACAGCCACGGGCGCGGCGCGCGGGATGCGGACCTGCTGGAGGATCTCGCAGGCTGCGGCGAGCGGCTCGCAGAAGACGGCCTCTTCATCGGGCACCGAGCGCGGGATCTCGTGCAGGTTCTCCTCCGGAAGGACGAGGAACTCAGCCAGAGCGCCGGGGTGATTCAGAATGCCAAGAACGCGGCGGCGCGGGCAGTGGCGGCGCATGCCTGACGAGCACTGCAGGCAGCGGCCGCAGCCGAGGTTGATCTCGCCCACCACGCGCCTGCCCAGCCAGCGCGGGCTGCCCTCGACCACCGTGCCAGCGAACTCGTGGCCAGGAACGCCGCAGAAGCTGTAGTAGCCGGCGAGCAACTCAAGATCCGTGTTGCAGATGCCGGCGCAATGGACGCGGATGAGCGCTTCGCCCCTGCGGGGGCGCGGCAAGGGCAGTTCGCGCAGTTCGATCCGGCCGTTTTCGATCCATGCCGCCAGCATCGTTCGTCCCATGCGGACATGATGACACCGGCGGCGGCGGGCCGGTATGATGACGCCATGCAACGCGTATGTTTCGTTCTCCAGGTGAAAAGAGACCGGCTGGAAGAGTACAAGGAGAGGCACAAACAGGTCTGGCCGGAGATGCTGGATGCGCTGCGGTGCACCGGCTGGCACAACTATTCGCTGTTTCTGCGGGACGACGGGATGCTGATCGGGTATGTGGAGACGCCGGACTTCCAGGCGGCGCTGGACGGCATGGCGCGCGAGGAGGTGAACGCGCGCTGGCAGGCGGAGATGCGCGAGTTCTTTGAAGATCCCGCGGGGCGGAACGCCGACGAGCAGATGCGCCCTCTGGAAGAGGTGTTTCATCTGGACTGAACTGCGCCGGACGGGGCGCGTGCCTTACACTGAAGGGTTGTCCACGCCAAGCCTTCTCTGCATCGAACCTTCCTGCGCCTCCCGGTTTCCGCTGGATGAGGTGATCTATACATGCCCGCGGTGCGGCGCGCTGCTGGAAGCGTCCGCGCCGCAGGGGCTCGACCCGGCGGCGGTGAAACGCATGTGGCGCGAGCGCCGGACGTCGAACGCGCCGGAGGACCGTTCCGGCGTGTGGCGCTACCGCGAGCTGCTGCCTTTCCATGACATGACGCGCATCGTGACGCTGGCGGAGGGCAACACGCCCGTGCTGGAGGCGCCGCGGGCGGCGCAGTACGCGGGGCTGAACAGGCTGAGGTTCAAGCATCAGGGCTTCAACCCGACGGGGTCGTTCAAGGACAACGGCATGACCGTGGGGGCTTCGCAGGCTCTGCGGCTGGGGCTGAAGCGCGTGGCGTGCGTCTCGACGGGCAATACGTCGGCTTCGATGGCGGCGTATGCGTCAGCCGCCGGACTGACGCCGATCATTTTCCTGCCGCAGGGCAACATCAGCTACGGGAAGCTGGCGCAGGCGCTCGAATATGGCGCATTGACTGTGCAGGTGGAAGCAAACTTCGACCAGATCCTGAAATTGGTCCGGGAGCTGGCTGAAAAGACGGGGATTTATCTGCTGAATTCGGTGAATCCCTTCCGGATTGAAGGGCAGAAGACGATCATGGCGGAGCTGCTGGACCAGCTGGACTGGCGCGTGCCGGACTGGATCGTTCTGCCGGGCGGAAACCTGGGCAATATCAGCGCATTCGGGAAAGCATTTCGAGAATTGCTTGCACTGGGATTCATCGACCGGCTGCCGCGGTTCGCGGTGATCCAGGCGGAAGGGTCGGCGCCGTTTTACGAATACTTCCGCAAGCGGGGCCCGTTCGTGCCCGTGACGAAGCCCGAGACGCTGGCGACGGCGATCCGGATTGGCGATCCGGTGTCGTGGCCGAAGGCGATCGAGGTGATCGATGAGTCGAACGGGGTGGTAGAGAAAGTGTCCGAGCAGGAGATCGCGGACGCGAAAGCGGTGATCGGGCAGTGCGGGATCGGATGCGAACCGGCATCGGCGGCGACGCTGGCGGGCATCCGCAAGCTGGCTGCTTCCAGAGCGATGAAGGAGGATGAGGACGCCGTGGCGGTGCTGACGGGCCACGTGCTCAAGGATCCGGATTACATCTACCGCTACCACACGGGGCAGCTTGCGACTCCTTCCGGGGAAAGGATTTCGCCGAATTTCGCGAACCAGCCTGTGACGGCGGCCGCGGATGTGGAGGCGATTGCGGAGCTGCTGCGGCGGCACGCGGGGGAGTGAGGCGGCGGGGCCTTTCGACTGGCCGCAGCTGGATGAAGGCGCCGGGAAGGACCCCGGGGAAACCCGGTTTGCCCAGGGTCAGGGGGGAGGCACGGGTGGGATGGCGCCGCCGCCCGGGGGCGGCGGGAAGCCGGGATGACGAGCGGCTAGGGGAGCGCAGCCTTGCCGTCGCCGCCGGAGAAGCGGCGGGGTTCGGGCAGATACTCGACGGTCGGCTGACGGCGGACGGGCTGCGGGTAGAGGCTCATCAGCTCGAGGATCTCGGGCGGCATGGCGGAGCTGACGGGCAGGCAGTACTGCTGGGCCGCTTCGAACGTGATGGGGTGGTCGTGGGTCCAGGTGCCCTCGCTGAGGAGGCGCGATAGTTCTTCCGCTTTGGCCTCCGGGCATTTCTTGCGGAGCAGCTCGAAGACGCCCTCGCGAATCTGGTTCATGGCCTTGCGGGCCTGGTCAGCGAGAATCAGGGTTTCGTCCCTGACTTCGGCGATGGGCTTCTGTTCGACGACCTTCAGGATGGAGGCGGCGGGGTATTGGCCGAGCTGCGGATCGACGGGGCCGAGGACAGCGTACTCGCTCATGACGATTTCGTCGGCAGCGAGAGCGATGAGGGTGCCGCCGGACATGGCGTAGTGGGGCACGAAGGCGGTGACCTTGCCCTTGTGCTTGTGAAGGGCGCGGGCGATCTGCATGGAGGCGAGGACGAGGCCGCCGGGCGTGTGGAGGATGATGTCGATGGGGACGTCGGGGTCGGTCATGTGGATGGCGCGCAGAACTTCTTCCGAGTCATTGACGTCGATGTAGCGGAAGACCGGGAAGCCGAGCAGGCTCATGGTCTCCTGGCGGTGGATGAGAAGGATGACGCGCGAGCGGCGGTCGCGTTCGATTTTGGCAATCAGGCGCTGGCGGGCGGCTTCCAGGAACCGCTGCCGCAGCACGGGCTGCAGGGCAGAGGCCAGGAAGAAGAACCAGATGACATCGGTGGGGCTCATTGGCATCATCGCCTCCAGTATCCGGGCGGAAGGTAAGGCATCTCCATGAAGTACTGATCGCGGGAGAGGCGGCGGTAGGAACCGCGCTGGCGGACGAAGAAGAAGTGCAGGACGAGGCCGGCTGCAAATCCTCCCACATGGGCCCACCAGGCGACGCCGCCGACGTTCTGCGGGCCGGCCAGCGAGAGAGTTCCGCTGAAGACCTGCGACAGGGCCCAGAAGCCGAGATAGGTAACGGCGGGCACTTCGAAGAAAAAGGGCAGGAAAAGAACAGGCAACAGGACGATGACGCGGGAGTGCGGGAACAGGAAGAAATACGCTCCCATGACGCCGGCGATGGCGCCGCTGGCGCCGACCGTGGGGATGGTGGACTGGGGATTCAACCCCATGTGGACAATGCCCGCGGCGATGCCGCAGAGCAGGTAAAAAATCGTGAAGCGCACGGGGCCCATGCGGTCTTCGACATTGTCGCCGAAGATCCAGAGCGTCCACATGTTTCCGATGATGTGCATCCAGCCGCCGTGGAGAAACATGCTGGTGAGAAAAGGCCAGTAATCATCGGCGGGAAAACCGAAAATTTCGGCCCATGCCGGATGCGTATAGCGCGCCGGAACGATGCCGAACAGGCGGAAAAACTCGTTCAGGACGGGTTCCGGCATGCCGAGCTCGAGCAGGAAGACGAAGGCGTTGGCGAGGATGAGGATCCACACCGCAACGGGAGGATTACGCGAGGGGATGGTGTCGCGGATGGGGATCATTCAGCTCATTAGACTAACGCAGATGCGGCAGGCCTGGGGCCGGGAAGGTGAAGGGGCATGAGAAACGAAGCGGCCGGACAGGGAGAACAGCGGGCTGCGGACGAGATGGAGGGAGCGACTCTGGAGAGCCTGAGAGCGCGGCGAAGTGGTGCGGCGCGAAGGAGGACGCGCCGCGGGAAGAAAAGGGGAATTGTGTTCCTGTCCCCTCTTTTGGGGAGAGCGGCCGGACTGTAAGCCGGTTTCTGGACCCGGCCTTGAGGCCGGGCGGCAGTCATTCCTCTAGGCCCGCCATTGCTGACGGGCTCCAGCGACCTACCCGGGAGTCAGGCGGAGCGGGCCACTCCATCCTCCCCTATTTGGTCTTGCTCCGCGTGGGGTTTACCCT
>Ga0209381_1002866_pt1 | contig 19855 bp, 13 predicted proteins | sample DewCreD2012metaG_FD_184111 | JGI IMG/M metagenome (GOLD analysis project Ga0209381, IMG submission 184111) | Hot spring sediment bacterial and archeal communities from British Columbia, Canada, to study Microbial Dark Matter (Phase II) - Dewar... ...
CCGCAAGGTCTGCCAGGCCGACTTCGAGATCAGCGTCGAAAAGGAGGGGCTGGGGCTGGCCGCTCGGCATCGACGCCCGACTGTCGTGATTGAGTGGAGTGAGGTCTTCATCAACCGCATCGTTATCCATTGCAACTGAGAGTCTGCGCACATGAAACGCCTCGCTCTTCCGCTGGCGGTCCTGTTCTTCGCATCCTGCACACCTACGCCGCCATCCCAGCCGTCGAAGCCATCGCCCCTGCCCTACGACGCCGGCCTGCGGGACGGCTCCGTAATCTTCCTCCGTGGCGGCCTGCTGGTTGGGCCAATCTACCGACACACCGACAGCGACTTGACGCACGCCGCCATCGTGCTCTACCACGGCCACGATCCGTGGGTGTACGAGGCCGTGCCGCCTTACGTCCGCCGGATGCCCCTGGGCGACTACATCCGCCTCTTGGAAGAGAAGAGCCGCGAGCGCTTTGAGCAGAAGCGCAAGATGTCGTGGTTCATCATCCAGCCGCGAGTGCGATACGGCCCATTGGAACTGAACGCCATGCGGCACCACGCCGAATCCCAGCTCGGCCGCCCCTATATGCTGCGCGGCTGGTGGAAGGGGCACGAGGTCCGCGGCATCTTCTGCTCGCAACTCGTCGGCGACATCATCGAAAGGTCCGGCAAGATCGAGGCCGGCGGCATCCACGAATCGCCTGGAAGTCTCTTCCAGAAGCTCACCCCCGTTCTACGAGGCGGAGCCGTGAAGATCATCCACTACCCCGAGGCACGTCAGGTCTTCAGCTTCGACTGCGGCGCTATGCGCGGCTCACGGAGTGGCGGCCAGCGAGGCGGCGACCTGGCGAGTGAAACGCCCCCCTCCGAAACAGCGACCGCGGGCGACTGTTTCAAGGGACTAGGCACACCGGGACATAACAGGTCGGGTGTGTGAAGAAGAGTGCCGCTTCGTGAACTTCCCGGCCCGTAAGGGTCTGCCATACCTCTGCGTATGTCCAAACTTGAGACGCATAGTGCTCAGTCAGGGCGGGGATTGCCGAAGGCTCCACTCGATCCGTCTTGTAATCGACAATGACCCAACCCTGCTCTTCCAGGAACACAAGGTCGATCACGCCTCGAAGCAGTGTAGGAAGCCGGCTCGGGGACGATCCATCTGGTGCAAGGAGGGTGTGGAATGGCACCTCGACAAGTCGTTGATGACTGGCTGTCGCCCTCTGCCAAACCGCGGATTCCATGACGCGGCGGACTGTCTGCACGGCGGTATCCGCGAGGCCGATCGGGAGTCCCTGGTCAGTCAGGGCGGAGGCGGCCAACCGCTTGAGATCAACACTCGGGTTGCGCATGGCCGCTTCAAGCAGGGCATGGATGACCGTTCCCCATTCCGTCCCGTGCTCGCCCGAAGTTGCTGCCGGCCGCCTATCACCGAGGGAAATCGCCTTGACAGCCGCCGTGGCGTAGGTCGGGCGGGAGATCGTCTCCCAGCGCTGCTGGATGTTTGCGGCAGCGTCGCGTATGTGACGGGCGGTGAGTTTCTGGGGTCTAGCCGGCTTGGCAACACGCTCGTCGGGCTCTTCAAGTGATGGGGTATCCGCCAGGTGTTGCTCGAAGAACCGCCAGGGATTCCAGTTGTTTCCTTTCGCTCGCTGTGTAATCGCGAGCATCGCGCCGGCACGGGTGGCTGCCACATACAGAAGCCGATTATTCTCGGCATCCCGGAATTTCTTCTCCTCCTCAGCCAGGACATCCCATCCTCTAGGCTGCGCCAACAGGGGCGGAGACTGCCAGCCCGAAGACTCCCCGTAGATCGCCAGATAACCCCGGACCCGACTGCCCGAGCGGTCGATGTGGAGGTCCACGTCATGCTCGGACTCGCCGGCTGGGTCCACAAGGAATACGACGGGCGCTTCCAGGCCCTTGACCTTATGGAGGTTCATAACGCGGACAGCCGCAGCTTCGTAGGGCCGCGCGGGCACGCCGTCGTGTTTTTCTTCCTGTTCGACGATCTGCCCGAGGTAATCTGCCAAGTCGGCCGCCGTCCACCATCCAGCCTGCTGCTTGCGCAATAACTCAATCCCTTTCGCCATGCTGCCTGCTGCGGTGGCTCCTCCCTCGGCCATACCCGCGAGCACCGTCAGTCCAACGTCCGCCACGATCTTTTCGATGGCAGCGACAGGCGGAATCTTGGCCAGCCAAAGGCCGTATTTCCTGAGCCGATCGAAGGCATCCCGAAACTCCGCCGTGACCGATGGCTCTAGCCCCGGCGGAATCGTCGCGTGAAAGGAGAATCGGCCACCAGCCCGCTTGAAGGCGTATAGGCTCCTGTCGCTGATTCCAAACAGCCTGCCCCGAAGCACAGCAACCAGCGCCACCGGATCGTCGGGGCGCGTAATGGCGTACAAGAGCGTGTGGAGCAAGCGGAGTTCGTCAACCTCGTTGAGGAATGTGCCGCCGGTGACCTGGCATGGAACGCCGAACTCCTCCAACTTCCGGGCGTAGACGCTCAGTCGCTCCTTGGTCCGGGTAACGATCAAGAAGTCACCGGCGGTCGCTGCCGGCGTTGCGCCTCGTTTCAGGTCTTTCTGGGAACGTGGAATCGACCAACCTTCACTAATTGCCGCTTGAATTGTTCGTGCCAGCACATCGGCTTCATACTCGGCGATGGCGTTCTTGTCGCCGCAATCGCTGGGCACTCGCAGAACGCGGAGGCCGGCCAAATCGCCGCCGCTGCCTTCAGTGCGGCCAATCTGCATCGGCCGCCGGGCCGGCGCATGGACGGTCGCCTCAGCCGGAAACACTTGGTCGAACGTCCCATTGACCCATTCCACCAGTGGGCCAATGGTGCGGAAGTTGGCAGAAAGAGCGACAGTCCGGCCGCCGCTGCGTTCGATGATCTGGCGGACCTCGTTGTAGGTGGCAATGTCGGCACGGCGGAAACGGTAGATCGACTGCTTCGGGTCGCCGACGACGAAGAGCGAACCATCGACAGGCCGACACTTGCGCCAATCGGTTTCGGTCTCGCTCTGGGCCGTCAAGAGCAGCATGACTTGGGCCTGGATCGGGTCGGTGTCCTGGAATTCATCGACCAGCAGGTGGGTAAACCGCTTGCGGAAGTATCTCCTGATCTGCGGCTTGTCGCGCAAGAGATCGGCTGCTTTCATCAAGAGGTCCTGGTAGTTCAGGCCGCCGGCCTCTTGGCGCAGACGATCGTACTGTTGCCGCGCCGGCATGATCGCGCGAAGAACTGGTTCATAGCGATGCTCCCGCCGCGTTTTAACCAGCGGTTGGGCAACGTCCTCGACGAAGCCATCCCAGCGTGCGAGTTCCTCCAGGGCCTGCGCCTTTCCGCCTGGCCAGTTCCTCTGCACAACCGTGGTCTTGCCCGGCTCGCCAAACCTCTCCAGAACGGCCATCAGCCCAGCCGTCGTCCCCAAGTCCGTATAGCGGGCAACCTGGAAAATCAGCCGATACTTTGGCATCAGCTTGTCGTTGCCTGCGTCGGACGGCAGTGTGTCCAAGAGGCCGCGAATATGGTGGACGTATTGATCCAGTTTCCTTCTGGCCGGTGCCAAGTCGGGCATGGGCACTTGCTCTGCCGGCCATTCGTCTACGTCCGGGTACTCGCAGAACGCGCAGAAAGTCGGTCCCAAATCTCTGATCTCGATGCCCAAGCCCTCCAGTTCCTCTAGGATCGGATCGTCCGTCGCGAGCAGCTTGGCGATATGGTCTTCCCACGCCCGTTGCCGCAAGTGGGCGTCGGCCACATCGTCTAGTTCCTGGAATGCCAAATCGACGCCGGCCTCAACCGGGCGCTCCCTGAGCAAGCGGGCACAAAATGAGTGGATCGTGCCAATGAAGCACCGCTCGATTGCCTCCATTGCCACCCGCAGACAACGGCCGGCCTCGCCTTTGGCTGCCCGTGCCGCCTTTTCGAGGTCTATCTGAAATCGAGCGCGAAGCTCTGCCGCCGCCTTGCGGGTAAAGGTCACAGCGGCCACCGTGTCGATGGGGCATCTTCCCTCGGCCAGAAGCGCAACCATGCGTGAGATCATCGCGGTGGTCTTGCCGGTGCCGGCTGCGGCCTCGACCAGCATCGTTGTGCCCAACTCACTTGTAATCAGGTCTCGCTGGGCTTGGTCGGGCGGTTGATGCTTCTTCTCAGCCATCACCTCTTAGCTCCCGTATGGGTTTCAACGCCTGGTTCCGGCCGTTGTCCAACTTCAACTGGCTGGCGACGGCGGTCGCCTCCAGGTCGTGGCAGACCATCTGGTAGTCGCAATAGCCGCAGTCCTCCTCGGGATCGTTCGTGGCCAGGAATGCGCCGTTGGCGACAATCTGGCACAGGCGGTGCATGACTTCCCCGGCCCCAGCCAGTTGTTCGCGGGTTCTGACGATCCGTTCGCCCTGGCCGCGGCCGGTTGGGAAATAGTAGCCAGCCTGCTCCACGACTGCCTTGCGGCTGACCTTGCGTTTCAGGACGGATTCTGCCATCGTCATGTACAGGGCGTGCTGCACCAACCTTCCCTGGGCGAACGGGTCAGCATCACGATATTTCTTGGAGATGCGTCCGGTCTTGTAGTCCCAGATCGAGAAACGACAGCTCGACTCGTCCCCTATTCGGTCCACCCGGTCGATCCGACCGCGGGCTCGGAATGTCTGGCCCCCTGGCAACGACACTACAATGGGCTCTGGATCGTCGAGCGGCGATGGCTCCCCGACCGCCGTCATGCCCAGGGACGCTTCCAAGTATTTGGGGCAACTTCGCTGGCAGAATTCTTCCTCCCCAGCCAAGAAGACTTGGGCCGCCTCCTCAAGCTGTCGGCGCTGCGCCCGGAAAACGCTCTCGCTCGGCGGCGGGTAGAGTTCCCGGTACATGGCGATCTGCTGGTCGAGAATCTTCGCCAGTCTCCCTTTATCGCGGCTGACCTTCGGTCGCAGGTTCTTTTCGCACAAGTCTGCCATGAACTGCCGGAACACCTCGTGTAAGAGGGAACCGAACGCCAAAGGATCGAGCCACCTTGTCGGATCGACCGCCACCTCTTCAGGAGGCTCGATTCGGAGCGCGTAGTGGAAGAACCATGCCAACGGGCAGCGTCCAATCGTCTCCAAGCTGCTGGCGGATAATATCGGCCCATCAGGCTTGGTCGGGTTGTGGTCCGCGCCGGCCTCGGGCACCATGCCGTCGAAGATCGAAAACTTCTCGCCCGTGCGCTGCATGGCCGCACGCTGGCCCCTGCCCAAGTGTGCGAACCGTTCGGCCACAAGGCCCGGAAGGTCGTCGATGGCTTCCGGGCTGCACAGCCGCCAGAGCCACCAATCGGTCTCGTGGAGGCAGCGCTCAGCGGATTGCGGAGCGAAGGACGCGGGCGGCGGCAGCCACCGCAAAAGGTCGGCCTGATCGCCATCGTGCTTGCCCGACAGGATGCGGAATGCCGCCAGAATCACTGGGCTGGGAAACATCTCGCGATCGTCGGCCAGATCATGGCAGCAATAACTCAGGACGATCCGGCCACGCAATCGAGCAAGCAACCTGGCAAACTTGTCGAGTTTGTCTTTGAGCCGACTGGCAGCCGTGGGCAATTTGGGGGACAGGGCAACGCGCTCGTGATCCAGCAGCAACGGGTCTTGCAATCCTGCTCCGGGAAATCGGCTATCGTCCAGACCGACGATGAAAGTCACCGGCCGCCCCGAATGGCCGCCAGTGAGGACGTGGGCCACATGGACGCAGCCCGGTCGCGGTCCACTGCCGCCAACCCGAACCTGGTCCACCAGCCCGGCGAGCCATTCCCGGAAGTCGCGGCCCAGGTCGCCCCCGATCTGCTCCATCCAGCCCTGCATGGCCTGGATTTCCTCCGCGAGGGCCTGCGAGGCATAGTTGTCGAACTCGCCCGCGGCCCGAGCGAATTGCCCGAGGAACTCTCCGACACTGGCCAGTATCTCCTTGGGGGTAGCTCCGGGCTGAGGTGTGATTGCCAGGAGGCTGCGCGAAAGGTCGTCGAGGAGACGCAGGCTTTCCAGTCGCCGCTTTATCGCCGCCTGTTTGTCGGCGTTAATTGCGCCGTCTTCATCGGCAAATTCCGCCGGGTTGGCCAACTGGCGCTCGCAGCCAGCGATCTGCTCGGCCAGCTTTGGAAGGTAACGATCCCGACCCAAGCCAATTCCTACTGACCGCAGCGTAATGGCCAGACTACTGAAGCTGAATTGCTCCCGGTCGCGCCCCGGAATGTTGAGCAAGCCATCCTGAACCATCCGAACCAAGGTCGCCTGGGGAAACTCGTCTGCCGACCAGGCCAGCCAAGCCATGAGAGCCCGCCCCGGCCGGCTGTACCGCACGGGAATGCCCTCGGCGAAAGTAATCGGCAATTCCCTATCGGCGCTTTCTGTCTCCGGCTGAAGACACCAGGCCAACTCGTAGAACAGCGGCACGTATGTTTCCATATCCGTGTGGAGAACCTCAACGTTGTCCAGAGGTTCGCCCGATTCCAGGCAACGCCGAAAGACCTCGCGGACCTCGTTGACCTCCCCGATCGCTCGGAAGATTCCCGCCGTCCCATCCTTGTTCGGCGCGGGTGCTTCCGCAGGGCTGGGTAGCCATCGCAGCAGCATGGCGTCGGAAAGCCCCTTCTTGCCGTCATCGGGCACCGTCGCTGGCTGATCGACGCCAAGCACGAGCACCTTTTCGCTGGGCAGCGTGTCGAGCAGCTCGCGTTCCAAGGCAGTGAGTTCCAAGTCGTCGGGAACCAGCACGAGCACATCTTCGGCAAGCGCCGAGGGATCGGTCTTTAGCCGATTCATGCCGATCCGCAGCACGGCGGCGTAGTCCACCAGTCCCAGCGCGTCGAGTTGCTTCAAATACTCCTGTAGCAATCTGCCGACATCCTTTGCCTTGGCGGCGACCTCGAACGCGCCCGGCCGAAGCATCTTGGCGTCGATACCGGCCAGACGGATGGTTTCGAGCGCCGACAGCATGGTCTGCGAGAGGCCGGCACTCGGCTGTAGGTTCGACAAATACGCCGACTTGCCTTGGAGGAAACGGCTTGCGATCGTATCGACGAGAATAGCCGCACCGTCGGCCGCGATCAGGCTGATACCCTTGGCGGCCATCTCCGGGGCCGCCAGGTCCAGTGCGAACCCCTTCACGGTGTTGATGCGCACGTTGACCGCCGGCTGGCCGTTGCGTACCACCGCGTCTACCCACTGGTGCCCGACACGTAGCGAAGGGGCGATGAGCCACTTCGGGCAAAGGAGGTGCTCTCGGACGATCTGGGCGAGCCTGATGGCCAGAGTGTTCACAGGACCTCCCTTACCGAAGGTACTCGTCCTCATGTTCGCGGCGAGAACGGATTCTTGCCCTTCCAACCCGGCATTCTGCGCACTGCTTCGAGGACCTGTTCTTGCTGCTTCACTACCGCGTCGCTCATTTCGCCATCTACCGTGTAGTTTGTTCCTCCGAATAGAAGGCTGAACGCATTACGCCTCATCCGCACTATACGCACGAGTCGTTCGTCTCTGGTGCCCCCGAAGGCCGGATACGCGATGCAGACCGGCTCGCCACTCCGCGCCGCCCAACTGTTGATTCGCCACACGCGCCCCTCCCGCTGCACAGCTCGCAGTGGACTCGGGTCCATCTCGTAATGGATCAGGTGCCTACAGAATCCATGCAGGTCCACGCCTTCACTCAACCGATCCGTAGTCACGAGCACATCGGGGCCAAACGGGCTATTAAACACCATCATCAAAGCGTCGGGCTGCATTGCAGTCTCATGCTGCGTTTCCCAGAACAGGCGGCAGTGCCTTGCAGCGCCCGAGGTTTCACAGTACCCGACAACGTGAACGCCCCCCCTTTGGCCTGGCAACCTTCCATCTTCAAGAATCCGCCTACCTGATCGAGAGCCGACGAGGTTTTCGAGCAGACGGCAAGCCTCCTCAAGGATGGAATCCGCAGATCGCTTCGGGGCGTTGCGCGGCCGTGTGGTGCGAAGCCGCGAGGCCAAGTCCGCAACATCACGAGGTACAGGCTCCCCCAACCATGTCGCAACTTGTGACACAATCCCCGGCGAGCACAGCCACTTGACAAATGGATTGCTGAGCTTTGTGAGAAGGCCACCCAAATCGCGAGAAGAGCGCTCCACCTCGACTTTGAACGCCTTCTCCCAGGCATGTCGCCAGTCCGCGGTAGTGAACAGCCACCTTGGGTGCTCCGTGCTGCGCAGGCAGTTGTGCAGGGCTATAGCCACTTCCTCCGCGACCGCATGATGATCGCAGAATACCAGCACCTTCTCCCCATCGTTTGTGACCTCGCAGACGGCCTGAGCGACCGCACTAATCTTCGGATGCGGGTGAGGCGTCTCGTCTCTTAGCAAGCGTCGGAGGGCGCGGAGATGCCCGGCACATTCGGGATTGGCTCGCACCCTCTTGCCGCTACAGGAGAGGGCATCGAGATCAGCAACCAACTTCCGCCAGCCGACGTGGTAGCGGGCATCGTTTGTGCGTTGTTTCCTCCACACTTCACTTCTTTTCGCCAGGGCCAATAGGCGATCCATCCGCAACAGAATCTCCAGTTGTCTCTGACCGGCGGGTCGCACTTTTAGAGACCACTCCATTCCTTTTTCCATGCACTCATCGGTACCCGGCCGATGCTCATACAATCCTGTCTCCTTTTTTGAGAGAGTGGATCGGATCACGTAGGAAGAGATGCTCTCGATGACCTGCTTAAGTCGTCTGTGCAATTCCTTTGCGAACTCATCGACGTTGGCTATTGGAGACGTGCCGGACAGTGCCTCGAACTTCTGGGCCAACCGCCTCACGGCGCGAATTGTCTTGTCCTCGACGCCAATAATCCGCAGGATGGTGGCGAGTTCGGCAATGGAAATGCTGAACGGCGTGGCCGTCAAGAAGAGGACACGTGCGGCGTTCCTGGCCCTCTTCAATCGTTTGGCAAACGCCGTTTCTGCTCCCTTGGCTCGGTGGGCCTCATCAACAATCAGTAAATCGCACGGGGGAAGTTGTTTTCCCACTCTAATTCCATGGCCATGAGTGCGCACGATGATCCTCCCTTCCATGAGGTTCGTGCCTGTGGTCAGGTCATGGCCCTCTCTCAGATCAAGGCAAGTTCTCATCTTTCTAAGGACATCCGCTTGCGTGTTGAGTTCATCTTGCCACCGGCGGACCATAGTGGCGTTGGGTGCCAGGACGAGAACTTTGCCGCGATCTTGACCGTTCAACTTGGTGCCCGCAACCACCAGAGCGACCCAGGCGGCCACAGTTGTCTTCCCTGTGCCAACATCGTCCGCCAACAGCACTCCGCGCTGCGCATCGTTGGCGATGCGTTTCAGAATACACCGTGCGGTCTGTGCCTGACGTTTCGTCGGTGCCATCTGCATTGGTCGTCGATGGGGATGCACCCTCTTAAACGCATGTACCAGCTTCTTATGGTTGCACAGAAAGCGCCATCGCCGGCCATCCAGCACAAATGGATCGAGGTTCATCACGACATTGCCTTCAATCTCGCGTCGATCGCCGAGGCGGCTGCTCTGGCAGATGCTCGCTCCGCGGGGGTCTGACGGTCATCGTCGGCCAGGGCTCTCCAACGACAATGAAGCCGTTGGCCATCGCCGTACAACCTGCGGCGTTCTGCTTCCGAGCGTTCGGCCGCCTTATAGCGATCCGCCCAAGTGTCAATCACCCGCCAACGCCGCCTAGCGATTTCAATCGCAGCAATACGGTAATCGGCGACAGGCACCTTATCGGTGCCTTGCGTCCACTCGTCTGAGGGCGCGTTTCCCGCGTCATCCGCCAGCCCACCACCGTAGTCTTCCTCCAGAAGGCGGAGTTCCAGGTTCACGTCCACATTGGCCAAGGCTGGAATCGGCGAAGGATCGTCTGGCTTCAGCTCGCGGTTGTCGGTCACCAGGACTTCGCGGAGTTCCGTACTGCGGGCCGTGGCCCTCAAACGCACCACGTGCGGAGCGCGGTGGTTGTCGGTCCACCGGATTGTGGTTGACCATGTGCCACTGCGTTTCACCCACCGTGCGGACTTGGGCTGTGGGGCATCTTCGCCAGCGCAGACAATACCCAGCCGTTTCTCCAGTCTTACGCCCGCCTGTACGACACACGCAACACGAATCTGGCGGCCGTTCCAAGTCGCGTCGGCCCAGGAGATCGAGGATTGCTGTAGTTCCTCCTGCACATCAGTCTTCCATACATCGTCCCAGTCCATTTCCTCCAGTTCGCTCAGCCGTCCACAGTCAGTTCGCAAGAGAACTCCCAGCTCGAAGTTCTCAATTTCGAGACCGCCACCGGGACGGACTGCTCCCCAGGCTGCGGGGCTGAGATTTGCTGACGTAATGAGCACTCGCGTCCCGTTGCCTCGACGAAACTTGTAGACTTTTGCGTGGCACCATCGCTCGTCCTCTTTACGGTGGTTAGCGTGTAGGGGCGACTCCCAATCGTCATTCGTGGCTAGCGGGGCGGGCAATGAAAGGGCGCGAACGCCCGTTTTCCGAAAGACCTGTGCAGTCGTCTTGGGGAGTTGCCAGCGGCGATTCCACGGATGGACAGCGTTCAGCCAGGCGAGCCTGAGATCAGACTTGCCACCCAGCCATGATCGCCAGTTCTCAAAGTTCTGTTGCGTCCATCGGCCAACAGTTGGAACCAGCACGTAGACCTCGGTTGTCGCCTTTCCCCCGAGCCCGAGCCGTGCCAACCCGGCCGCACCCCAGGCCGTCGCGCTCCGACGCAGAGCATCCCGGCTGTGCTTGCCGGGGATGCTCGCCACAAATGTCACGCCGGGGGGAGGCTCACCTCGGCCGAGCAAGTGTAGCCAGTGCGCGACCTGCCTCTCCCCATCTGGCCCTGAACTTCGGCCAAGAGCACGAAGGAATTCGGGCACGACACCCCACCGCTTGAGACAAAACCTAGAACTCGCTCGTTCGAGTGGGATGCGGGCCGACCAGCCAGCTTGAATCTGTCGCTTGAGGCCGTCTGCCGTTAGGTTTGCTGACGAGATCGCAATCTGAAGCTCTTCGTGTGCGGCAGGCTTAGCATCGTCGTTGGAATCCTCAGTCACATGCCAGTGGAAGAGCCACAACTTGGAGTGTTGTGTAGCCCGACCAGTGCAGCCGACCGTGAGTAGCCGCACGTATCGCCAAAGCCAGTGATGAGTTGGAACCTGCCCTCCGCTGTCAGAAATTATGGCAAATCGTCCCCGAAGGGGCCGGAGGCGACGGTCCAGTTCGAGGTAGAACAATTGCTGTTCAAGATCGCCGGCTCCTGCGTCAGGCAATGCTCGTTCGACACCAAGCCACTGAGGGAGCAGTTCCTCCACCAGCACATCGGGATCAGGCTGTCCATAGGTCGTCAACATTGCTGCCAAGAGAGTTCGCCTGCCACGGCCATCATCCGACCAAGGGATAACGTCGGTTGCTCGCTGCCAATCGAACTTGCCAATTCTGGCTCCCATGCCGACATCCCATCAGTCTTCGTCTAGCTCGTCCAACTCACCCCCGAACAGCCTTTTGTACCTCGATGCTGCCAACACTTCGCACTGGACAGCCATGCGGCTCAGAGCTACCAGGCGGAAACGGTAGAGAGCACCGCCATAACGCCGATCACGGGCAACACGGAGAATGGTCCTCTCGTCTGGCGACAGGCGAAACCATCGCATACCACCGCCGTGTTCGACATGGTGCGCGATCAATGCCCTCAGTATCTCTGGGGCAGATGGGCAGGCCCTGCAAATCGTGTCGGCTAGGCAGTTCGCAGTGTCCAGGCCAGTAACGGACCCTGTGTTTTTTAGCCTCCTCCATCTTTCGGCCGCTTTCTTGAGCTTTGCCAGTTCGCTTTGGACGGAAGCGTTGTGAGCGCAAGTCTGAACGGAGACGCTCTCTTCGCTCCGCATCGCTTCCCATATCCCATTCATCGCCCTAACGCCCGCATCGGCGAGCACAGAGAACTCCTGTAACCCTATGATTGAGTCACCCAGTTCTTTCCGAAGTCCTCTTGCGATAGCCCCACAGACCGCTGCGTGGTCTTTCTCCTTCGTGGCCTTGATGATCCTAATGACCTTCAGCCGCCGATTTGCATCCTCGTCAGCTTCAGGTGCCTCAGCGCCAAAAAGTGCTCTTCTCAGAATCGTCCTTTCGGCTTCCGGCAGCCGGCGCACATGCCGAGCAGACTCGGGTAGGAACTGCTCCTTTCCAGCGCGTTTCCAACACGACCAGACCTGCCTGCGACAATAGATTTCTTCATCGGGCTTCCTGCCCTTCCGACTGTCTCGCTTGGCAAGATTCAATGACTTCCAGCTTAGGCTGGTGTCCACAATACTGGCCAACTTCCGGCCTTCCTCGCCAACGGTCCATCCGTCACCGTGTAAAGTCAATCCCTTCAATCGCCGTAAAGCAACGCGATATGCTCCGTATAATCCGGTCTGACGATAACGTCGCAGTTGGTCACGCGATAAGCCGAAGTGGTCGAGGTCGGTGTCGTTGTTATACCAGCGTTCAACCGCCCGGATTCCAGGAAGCTGATACCCGGTGGGTTTCCGTTCGCCTAACAATGCCTTGGCTCTAGCAATCCAGAGCAACTCCAAGGGGCGAATCCAAGCGTAGAGGCCAGCCGCCGCTTGACGAGAATCACCCGGACACGAAGTGTCGCCACCCGACCGGAAGTGTTGCCAAAGATCGTTGGCGTTGCGCAATACCCAGCAGAGTATCGTGAGCCACCGTCCGTCTACCGTGCGATTCGATAACCCTGGTGCGAGCAATTCGGCGTAAGTGTCTGTGGCTTGGCGGAACCCCAGGGGATCGCCACGCCGTTTGAGCACGGGGTCCTCGGGTGCCGTAAAAAACCAGATGTGCTCTGCCATAGTAGTATCCACGAACACTCTACAGCGTAATTGGAGACCAGTTGAATCGCAAGTCTACCTAGCCCGGCGGATCATGCTTCCATCACGTTAAAGTAAGCCCTGTCGCAAAGCACCGCGGATGGCAGAACGAAACTCTGCCTGGATGTTCGCGCCGGCCTTGCCAAAGCCGAGGCGGCGAGCCGCGGCACGAATCGCCTCCTCCTCCTCCCACCAACTGCCTTTCATCACGCCAACGAGGTGCTTTTTGAGCAATTCGCGAGGGTAGTCGCTGATCGTCCGGCAGTCGGAGTACAGGAGCCCGCCTTCGGTGCGGACGATCCCGCGGTGCGCGGCGGTGGTCAGGGCGTTGTCAATCTCGTCACGAACCCTCGGGGTGAGACGCTTGCCCGGCAAGAGGCGGAAGATTTCGCGCATCGCCGCTTGGCGGTCGCGGGGGCCGCCGCCGGAGAAAACCTGGCGGATTGCCGGTAGGATGTCTTCCAACTCCAGGTCAGTCGAGCAACGGCCGGAATCGAGCGACGGTTGGTCGCCCGTGTCCTCCGCCGGCTCACCATCATCCCCTCTCGCAGCGACGGGTTCGTCTTCGCCGCTCCCTGGGCTCTCACTGTTTTCGAGAACCTCGCTCGCGATCTCGTGGCCAAGGTGCAGCATCTGGCGCAACTGATCCAGTGCCTCCATTCTTGGGTCGCACAGCCCTCCCCCGGACCTTGCAACATTGCACATGACATGGAAGAGTCGCGCGCATTCCAACTCAGGGAGCTTCGCCCACAGCACATGGCCGGTGGCCACCAATTCCTCGTGTAGGTGCTCACGGAACTCCTCCGTGGACATCTTGTGGACGATCTCGGCAATCTCCTCCTCGGCCCATTCGGTATCGAAGTGGGCTTTCACCCATGCCACCTGCTCCAGGCCGACCTCGCCGTCCGCAGCAAGAATCACCAGCGCGCCGTTGATAAGGAACCGACCCTTGGCCTCCTCTTCTTTCTCGTTTTCCAACCGAAGAATGTCAGGGTCCAAGAGGACGGCGAGCATTGCCTCGATCTCCTGCTCCATTTCCACCGCGGGAACGGCTGCCACCTTACCGCCCAATGCTTGGATGTAGGTTTCCGATTTTGAGAACGCAACCAGAGCTTTCACACGCAGCGAATCGAAGGGGTGAGTCCGCCAGGCGGCATCTTCCAAATCGACCAGTTCGGCCATCGCGGAAAGGTCCTCGAAGTGCCTAGCGTAGGCGGTCGCCGCATCCAAGGAAATCCATTCCTGCGCCAGGCCCGTGGCCAGCCTGAAGGCGGTCATGGACGCAACGCAAACATCCTGGCACGCCAAGAGGCCGAAGCGGTCGCACGATATTTCCCGAGCGCGCCCCAAGGCGCGAATCCATGCCCCTTCCAGCGGGCTGAAATGCTGCACCTGGTCCTCCCAGATGCTCGGGGCGTCTTCCGGCCTCAACAGCGCATGGCCGATTTCATGGCCCATGATGTACAGCAACTCTTGTGGGGTCAGGGCGTTCACGAGGCCAGACGGCAGGCACACCACAAGCCGGTTGCCCTTGCGCGACGCGATGCAGAAGGCGTTCATGTCCTGCTTCGACTGAATGAATATGTCGAGCGGGAACGGGAGCCGAAACACGCGCCTGAGCGTCACGCCGAGCTGAAAAAGTCGGGGCGTGATGGCCTCGTCCACGCGGTAGGCGTCGGTAAGCAACCGGAGCCTTTCCTGTACCTTCGCCTCGTCCGTTTCCTGGCAAAACTCCTTGATTCGGGACACCAGGTCTTCATGCTTCCATATCAGCTCGCGGAGCCGGCACTCGGCGGCACAGCGGAGCGAGGTCGGATCGAATCCTGGAACGACCGGCTGGATGGTCCTGGCCGTGGCTTGCGGCGAAGCCGCCACGGCGGTCCCGGAAGAGGTGTCCAATGCGGACAGTACCGCAAGTCTGTTGCCATCTATCGGCTCCATGTCTCGTCTCCGCAATTCGCCTATCGTCTCTGATTCGTTCATCCCTGGATTGCCAAAAGCCCTTGCAGGGCCTTCTCGATCATCTGCGGCTGGGCCAAGCCTTCTCGCCACTCCCGCGGTATCCCCGACTCGCCCCAGTACGCCCCGGCAAGCTGCCCGCAGACGGCCCCGGTCGTGTCGGCGTCGTCGCCCAGGTTTACGGCCCGCAGCACGGCTTCCCGGAAGTCCTTGGCGTCGTTGAACGCCCACAGGGCGGCTTCCAGGCTCTTGACCACGTAGCCAGAGCCGACGATTTCGGGCGGTTGCTTTTCCCGGAAGCCACCAGCGGCGACCGCCTCGACCTCGGGGTGCAGTGCGTGGATTCGCTTGAGTTGTACCAGTGGCTCCCATTTGGCGTCCAGCACTTCCTGGCGGTCGATGCCGTGGATCAACCCGCACAATACCAGGCCCATGTACGCACAGGCCGAAAGACACTGGGGGCTGGCATGGGTCACCAGGCTGGACTCGATCAAGTAGGAAACCAACTCCTCCAGGTCGGCGGGAAAGAGATCGGCGTAGCGGATCGGCACCGGGGCCAGACGCATAATCGACCCGTTGCCGCTTGCCCGTTCCGACGTGTCACCCGAAGTCTTGCCGTTGCGGGTCTGCTCGAAACGCCGCAGGGCGTTTTGCGTCGTGATGCCGATGTCGAAACAGCGGCCGTTGACTGAGTATTCGCCCTTGCGCCACCAGGCAAGATAGCGGCAGGCTTGGTCGTTGAGATTCCAGCCCGCGCTAGCGATACTGTGGGCCAGAGCCAAGGCCATGCTCGAATCGTCCGTCCACTCGCCCGGAGCCAGGCCGTGGGGACCGCCTCCACGGAAACCGGTCACCTTGGGAAAGGTGCCCGGCGACTTGAACTCGACAGCCGCACCCAGGGCATCGCCGATGGCGAGGCCCAGCAAAGTTCCGCGTTGGCGATCGGTTGATACCATGACGACATGACCTTGTTCAGCTTGATGGAAGACGTGGCGCGTCGCATCTGCGACACGTTCTCGGTTCTCTTGGTCATTCGGCCCTCATACTCACGACCGGCTTGGGCTGGGCACTTCGACCCCTTCCGGCAGGACGCCGCTGCTGGGCTGCCAGAGCCTCTTTCATCTCCTCGATGACCTGATCCCGCAATTCGGCCGGCTCCACCACTTGCGCATACTTGCCGAAGCTCATAATCCACCGCTTGATCTCCTCGGTCCCATCGACCGTGAACTCGGCAGTCAGGCTACCATCCCGCTGTTTGGTCAGCTTTTGGCTTGGATGCCACGTTGACTCTTCGACGTACCGGGCGACGGCAGGCAGGAATCGGACCTTGACGCACACCTCCTCGTCCCCATGATAGACTCCGAAGGACTTGGACAGGTGCCTCTGGAGATCGAAATCCTTGGGCGGCTGGAATCGCTGGTCTTTCAACTCCGCAGCGTCGATCCGATCGACCTTCCAGTGGCAAATGTCCTCGTGGCGGCGGGTCCGGCCGACCAGGTACAGCGCGCCGCGATGGTAGGCCAGCCCGTAGGGGTAGGTGGTGTATGTGACCGGCTCGGTCGCCTGAAGTGCCTGGTATGTCAACGACACGGCCCGCTTGTCCTCGATTCCCAGCATCAGCAAGTCGATCAGGTCGGCCTTCTTCGAGTAGTCGTGCGTCCCGATCATCGTCTGGCAGAACATCGCAGCGAACTTGTCGAGGTAGTCGCGCGGTACGGGTTCCAAGACGGCCTGAATCTTCCTGAATGCCGCACGGGCGGCCTGCCAGAAGATTGTGCCCATCAACGGCTCCAGCAGGCGGCGGCCAAGGTAGAGCGCCGCGGCCTCGTCCCAAGTGAAGTTCAACTCGGCAGGCGGCTTCACCGACTCCAGGTGCCACTTCTTTCGCCCAAACTCGCAAACGACCTCCCGGAGCGCAAATCCCGCCGCCTGGAACGTCTCCAGGTCGCGGCGGATCGTCTTAATACTGACCCCTGCCTCCTGGGCCAATTCCTTGACCGTGGCCCCGTATTTCCTGGCGGCCAGGGTCCGCAGGAGTATCCATTGTCGGATGAGGGGGGATTCGTCGTTCATGGTGCTACCCGCTTGTCTGAGGCAATGCCGCAACAGGATTCGAGCATACACGAACCCCTCGCACATGCAACCCGCGAGTCCCGCATGGGGAGAGTCTTTGTCGGCCTCCAGGGCAAGCGTAGCCATCGAAAGGTCCCTCCCGGTTAGGCGTATGGATACTGCCTCGCACGTCGGACTTCAAACGGTGTCGCCAAACGCCGCGACATGGCACACGTGGCCGGCATAGATGAGCGCGCCGCCAACGAGATGATCCCCGGCGATGTCCAACTCGTCGCCCAGCCCCAGAGCGGCGGGACGGGGCCGAACCGATGCCGCAACACGATCGAGAAACGCCTGCGCCGACTTGCGGCTGGCTGCCCGGTGCTTGCGGTTGTCTCCCAGGGCGTCAAAGAAGTAGGCGTCCCGCAGTCGGTTCCACATGGCTTTGAGCGTTGTGGGCGAACCGAACAAGTCCATGCCGATGACGTGCGTCTCTTTGGCCACCAGTATGCCCGCGGCCTCCTCGGGCAGCGAGAACTGCTGCCGGTACTCGGCCAGACGCTTCTCAGAGGCCAGGAAACCATCGGTCAAGGATGCCGTCTCCGACCGGGCAGCGACTTTGTTCAGGCACACCTGCACTTCGTCCCAAACCTCGCCCTGGTCGCTTTCAGCGCGCCCACCTTCAGCACGGTTCCGTTGCACAGCCTTCATCTTCTTGTTCCGAAGCGATGGCGGGGCACAGAACATTGACTCGAAGTGCCGCGACCGGTAGCGCCAGCGGCCGGCCTCGACGCAACTGACCGGCACGATGAACTTCACCCCCGCAGCCACCAGCACCGTGACATTCAGGACCCGGTTCTGCTTCGCACCGATGAGAATCTCCCCTTCGGGGACTAGCAATGGCCGGTCGGCCTTGTTCGTGACTGCCAAACTGGGAACGCTGCCGGCCTCGTTGACCTCTTCGACCACCGCTTGGCCCGCTTCAATGGCGGTTCCCAGCAGGATGTAGGGGGCGTCGTGGGGATGCGCCCAAGATAACGGGAAGACGGTGAGGTTGTGGTGGTGCAGTGGCTTGCCGATGCACAGTCCGGCGAATAGGTTGCGCTGAGTGGCCGCACCGGAGCCACCTTGCCTGGTTTCGGCCACGGCGGATTCTCGCGATTCTTCCTTTGCCAGCTTCGATCGAACACGTTTCGCAGACATTCTGTGTCTCCTGAAAATGGTCAGTCTAGCGGTTTGCGCCGCGTCGGTTCGTATCCGCACAACCTCGTCAAACCCAGGCCGAGTAATCGCCCTGCGGCACCCGCGAAACCGCGTATTCTCGCAAGTCGCATCCCGCCTGCTTTGGATCATAGCACAGGGGTTGGTCAGATCACGGGTAACCCGTACGCGCGTTCACGTCCCCGCGTGACGGACGCACCCAAGGCGGTGCCAGATTCAGGCCGAAGCGACCATTTGGTCTTGCCAGGGGGCGGCCCCCAGCAACAAAGGTGGCCGGCCTGATCCAGGTGGCCACCGGTCCAAGGCGACGGCCGCGAACCTTCTTGCCGCAACGCTGCAACGGTTCTGGCTCGCGGCGTCCAAAGCAAGAGGCAGATAGAGAACGAGCGTCAAGGAAATAGCCGGCCACGACCAGAAGAATCGGGAACTCGGCGGCCACAGTCCCGTGGTCCCATTGCCGCAGTGGCATGACCGCAGGGCGAATAGACCGTAGCAGGCCGACCCCAGCGGCCATGATAAGAGGTGCCGGCCCTGTTTCTTCGACCCTCGTGTCAAAACATCTACGGCAAAGGCGGCCGTGATAGGAGCAGCCTGAAGGTGCCGGCCGCATGAGCATCAGAAAGGGCGGTTCTGTAGCCAGCGCTGGAAGTGAAGGTAGCCTCTGTCAAATCGACTCCCTCGACAAGCTCTTGGCGTTCTTGGACAAGCGAATGGATCAAAAGGCCAAGGGGTCAGAATCATAGGGGTCAGAATCGCCGAGGCCCGAAGCGCTTGGCGGCCGGCGCGCTTCGGACCGGCGCGCTTGCTGTCGATCCCAAGGCCCTGAGCCAGTGAAGCATCGAGCGGAGCGCGTAAGCGCCCTCCGGCGGCCGAAGGAACAGCCACGGCTGCTACGACCGACCGAGTAGACCAAGCCGAAGGCCGGTGAGCCTTCGCCGAGCGACAGAATCCTAATTGCCGGTAGCCTCACGCGACGATACCACCAAGGACAGGGCGCCGGGCATCTTCCACTGGGTCGAAGATGCACGGGAGCCTGGGCTGCGGATGGTCCGCACCGCAAACGGCCCTCTCCAATATGGGGCCGTTTTTGTTGCGCGGAGGCCGCGAGGGGCCGTTGTCATGGGACGCAAGATCAAGGCTAGTGCTGGTAACTCCCTGAGCGTGCGAGAGGCCGTGGCCCTGAACCACGCCTACGCGACGATCCTGAAAGCGGCGTTGGAGCAACGCTTGGGCCAGATCGGCGGCACGGTCGCCATGCTCGGCAGTGTTGTGGAGATCGCCGCCGACGCCGGTTATCAAGGCACGATTGACCAGGCAGGCGACATCCTGCGTCGAGAAGGCGGGTTCATCGTCGAGCCAGACCCGAGCGGGCGGCTGACGGTGCGCCGCGCGGATTCTCGGTAGCCCACCCTTGATGCCAATTCTCCCACGGTTAGGTCTCAAGGCTTTGCGCTTACGGTTAGATACTCGTACGCGCCGGCCCTTCAACCGCCACAACCGTCAGATTCAGCACCACCCCCGCAGCCGTCACAGGCGCGCAGACCGGCGCATCCCGCCACCTGCGCATAGCCGCGCTGGTCGAGGTCTCCGGGCAAACCGGCGCTTTCGCGCCGACCGTGGCCCTGAAGGGGAAACGCTCGGGGCGGCGGGGAAAGGCCACGGCTTTCAGCGCCGACGCGACCGCCACGACCATCGGCCGCGCGGCCGGGTACAGCGCGATTGCCAAAAGGCATAACACGATAAGCCAACTCA
>Ga0209381_1002886_pt1 | contig 19764 bp, 18 predicted proteins | sample DewCreD2012metaG_FD_184111 | JGI IMG/M metagenome (GOLD analysis project Ga0209381, IMG submission 184111) | Hot spring sediment bacterial and archeal communities from British Columbia, Canada, to study Microbial Dark Matter (Phase II) - Dewar... ...
AATGGGGCCGCAGCACATCGCTGCGGAAAACCACGTGATTGCTGCGCTTGTCATGACTCACCCCCCCGAAGCTTCAATGGGGCCGCAGCACATCGCTGCGGAAAACGCCCTGGACTGGGAGATTGAGAACCGCCTCGACTTGCTTCAATGGGGCCGCAGCACATCGCTGCGGAAAACATGAAATTTTTTCCGTCGCAAAATCAAGGGGTTAGAAAAGCTTCAATGGGGCCGCAGCACATCGCTGCGGAAAACGCTACCACCAGACGCGCTTGGTTCGGTTTTCGCGTTGCTTCAATGGGGCCGCAGCACATCGCTGCGGAAAACAGTCCGCGCCTAAGTAGCCAGAAACGCGTAGGAGCTACGCGAGTTTGCGAGCCCTGCACATTTGCACTTGTTCGCCTCCCCGGAAGGCGCGGGTAGCGGGTGCCTCCACTCGTTCTAACGTGCCAAGTTTTCAAACAACTCGGGCTTGCGAGCCCTCCCCAGGCTCGGGGCCAGCACTGCAGCGCTCGCAAGCGCAAAGGCAAAAAGTTCATACGATGATGGGCCCTTTTTGCACAGGTTGTACTGCTTTGCCAAGGCTCACGATTCTTGGCACTACCTTGTCGGCCAATCCGAGATCGAGCACGAGCACATGGTCTTCGTCGTGATGGATCATCTGATCTAGTGCGCCCAAGAGTTCAGCCAGGCGCATCCGGTTCAGGCGGCACTGGAACACGGAAAGCTGCAGCCACTCGCCATAGCCCTGCATTTTGCGAAACACTTTGCGCCAGCGGCGCGGTTCCCGGATGTCGTAGCACACGATGTAAAGGTGTTCCTCGTTCATGTCAGCGGGTGGTGAACTGTGGGTACTCGGGAATTTCCCCCAGCAGATGGCGGGCTAGGAGCCGCGCCTGCAGTTCGAGCAGACGCCGATAACTTACGCGGTAGCCAAACACCGGGTGAGTCACCTCGTGACTCAGGCGTCGCTCGAATGCGGCAATGAAACGGCGCCGGCCATCGTTAGTGAGAGCAACGGCCGCCCCGGCGTGCACGAAATCGGTCGCTTGTACCTCTCCGTTGTTGATCGCTTGCAACACGCTCGAGTCGGCAATCAACGGCCGAAACGGTTCCATCATGTCGAGGGCAAGCGCTGGTCGCCCATATCGGGGCTGATGGTAAAAGCCGCGATATGGATCGAAGCCAACCGCGGTGAGCACCACCGTCCAAGTACGCGTGAGCAGTGCATACGCATATGACAACAACGCATTCACAGGGTCTCCGGGTGGTCGGCGGTTGCGTTTGGAGAAGTCGAAGGGCAAGCGTCCGTCGGTGTCTTGCCGGAGCATCGCGGAAAAATTTCCAAAGTACCGTGCTGCTGCTTGCCCTTCGGCACCGAGCAACGTTTCGAGCTCCGTGGCGCTTTGCACGCGCCGCAAGTCGCTCTCGAAACCGGCTAGTACCGGCTCGGGATCGTCGGCACGCTTCCAGTTACGGCGCAACAGCGTGCGCTGGTTGCGGATTTTTGCTGCCACGATGCCTTTTGCGAGGCGCAAGCACGCAGCCGGGTCGAAACTGGTCCGGTACTGTGCCGTGCGGATTTCGACATTTTTGTGTCCGGTGCCGATCGTGTGGCCGAGAAACCAGCCCCCGAACGAATGCCAGCTCACCGGGATCTCGCGTGCCATCAATTCGTGGAGAGCGGGCGTGGTGAGCGAAACGTTGCCAAGAAGCACCACTTGCGACACGTCGATCAGCCGCACGGTTTGCACGTGTTCGTCGTCTTGTTCGATTTCCAATACCTCGCCGGCTTTGCGTATCCTGGCGTTGTGTGCCTGGACGTACAGAGGTAGGGCATGGTCGCGAGCTACTGCTACCGGACGAACACCGGGTTGGCCTTGGGCGAGAAAATTGACTTCGTCGGGCAAGCAGATGCCGACGAGCGAGCAGCGCGGGCACTTGGGGCTGTCCTCCAACGGCGGTGGAATTTGTCCGCTTGCTGCCAGTGCGCGCAGGCCGGCGATCGCCTGCAGCGTTTCGGCTCGGAGTGCTTCGTCGAACTCCACGCGCACCCGCTCGCGGCTTCCGGTGAAGTACAGCACCCCCTCTTTGCAGATGTACCCGTGCTCTTCGAGCAGGAGTCCTTGCGCACAGAGCTGCACGCGTTCCGGCTCGTACGTGCCGCGCGCCGTGTGCGGCCGTTTGCCGTGCTTGTAATCGACTGGAACGACCGTTCGGCCGTCGCCTTCGATGAGGTCGATGCGTGCGACGAGTCCTAGCCGGGTTGAGGAAAGCGTGACGGATCGAGCGTGAATCCTGCTGTCCTCTGCGATTTCCCCCGGCGGTGGCAGTGCGCCACTGCTTTGGTCCACCCGGCGGTGCACGTAACGGCCCTGGATGGTGTCCACCGAGTCTGCCCATTCGCCTTGGACCCACTCGAGGTAGGCAAGACGCGGGCAGTACACGAACTCGTTCACCATGCGAGCGGGAACCAGCAGCGGCTCTTCTTCTGCGCGCGAGTCAGTGTCTCGAACTTCTTGTTCGTCGTCCGGCATGATGCCCCCAAATGGCGTATGCCCAGGATGCGAAGGTGGGATCGAGCAAATCCCGTGCACACTTGTGGCTGTTGCGTCCACGGCGCCCCGACGCCTGAGCGGCGTGCCTGCTTCTGTTGGCTGTTGCCACGCTGAACGCGTTTTCGACGGCGCGAGCGCTTGAAAGGCAAGAATTGCGCACGTCGAAGGCTGGGGTCGTTGTCAACTGCCTCGGCAAAGCGCAAGGCGCGTGGAGATGAGATCCCCGTAAAGGTTACGGAGGCTTCGTGGCGAGGTTCGATCTTGACAAGAGCGCGGAAACTGTGGCTATTAGGCGGCACGGAGGCAGGTCATTGAAGGATCGAAGAAACGCGCAGCTCGAGGGTGCGGGCTTGTTTGGGAGCGTTGAGTGGGAACAACGCATCGCACTACGAATCCGAGCGAAGCTCGAACGCTCTCGGCCGATTGCACAAGGGGGCAAACGGCCGTGACGCACGCGCCTTGGTTCCCAGCTTGGGTCGAACGTCGGGATGCGAAGAGAGACGGACGTTTCGCCGTAATGCTGTCAACGGTTATTGTGGGGTGCCTTTGCTTGCATTTTCGAACGATGAACCTCTTCGCGGTTTTTTTCGGGGCTTTGATTCGAGGGCAGACGCCGGTCGAGGTAGCGGTCCTAAAGGGGCCCTTTGTTGAGTGCGTGGGATACTCGCCGAGCCGGGTTCAGTGCCGGCCACGGCGGAAACGACGCCGGACCATAGGGCCAACGGGAGTCTGAAAGAATGAACTGTAGCTTTGCGGAGTTTTCTCAGGCTCTTTGGGGCCATGAACCGTTTCCCTGGCAGATAATGCTTGCGGAGATCGTTGCGCGCGAGCCATGGCCAGCTGTAGTGGACTTGCCCACGGCTTCCGGCAAAACCGCGTGCATTGACATCGCAGTGTATGCGCTGGCGGCTCAGGCGGACTACCCCTTGGAGAAGCGCTCTGCCCCACGACGCATCTGGCTGGTTGTCGATCGCCGCATCGTGGTCGACGAAGCATTTCGGCGTGCCAGCGAGCTCGCGGACAAGCTTGCACGCGCCGAGGATGGGCCCCTTAAGGAGGTAGCCGACCGTTTGCGCGATCTATCCGGTACGGGTCGCCCGTTGTCGGTAGGTCGATTGCGGGGAGGCACCCTCCGCGATGACGGGTGGGCACGAATTCCTTCGCAACCGGCTGTGATCACGTCGACAGTGGACCAGGTTGGGTCCCGGCTTTTGTTTCGCGGGTACGGCCATAGCTTGCTCTCTGCACCTATTTTCGCCGGGCTTGCCGCCAACGATAGCCTCATAATCCTTGACGAAGCCCACTGCGCGGTTCCGTTTATGCAGACGCTCCAGGCCATCCGCACCTACCGAGCACCGGCCTGGGCAGAGGAACCGCTTCCGAGCCCCTTTGGTTTCGTTCTTATGTCAGCCACTCCGCCCCGAGGTCTACCGTCGGAGTCCGTGTTTCCCGGTCTCGAGCGCGAACGAGCGCTGGATCATCCTGTGTTACACCGCAGACTTCGTACCTCGAAACCCGCAGAACTCGTTTTCTTGGAGCCTCGGCAAGTGGACGCTGACCCGCTCGTTATTGAAGCTGCCCAGCGAGCGGAGCGGTTCGTGGGTGAAGGAAGGCGTCGGGTTGCGATCATGGTAAACCGGGTCCGGACGGCTAGGGAGGTGGCCGCCAAACTGCAAGATATGTCCCAGGACAGGGACGTGGTACTGCTGACTGGACGGATTCGCCCCTTGGATCGCGACGCCCTTGTCGAGAAGTGGATCTCGTACCTGAAAGCGAATAGTCCACGAGAGCCTGAGCGACCCATCGTGGTCGTCGCTACTCAGTGCCTGGAAGTGGGGGCAGACTTTAGCTTCGATGCGCTCATTACCGAGTGCGCGAGCCTAGACGCGCTCCGCCAGCGTTTCGGGCGCCTGGCCCGACTTGGGTCGGACGAGCCGGCAGTTGGAGCGATCCTTGTCCGTCGGGCGGATATCGATGCTAAGCAGCCGGACCCTATTTACGGCAGGTCACTGGTCGATACCTGGAAGTGGTTACAAAGCGAGGCCACAAGCGATCTTGAAGGCCGCTTGGTCGTGGACATGGGTGTCGAGGCTCTCGAACGGCGCATCCAGAGCGTCAGCGCCGAGGATCTCGCCTCGCTCCTAGCGCCGAGGTCCGATGCTCCGGTCCTCCTGCCCGCACATCTTGATTTGCTCTGTCAGACAGCACCTGCTGCGCACCCCGAACCGGATGTGAGCCTGTACTTGCACGGGCAGCCTGGGCCCCCGGAGGTGTCCGTAGTGTGGCGCTCGGATCTCCCAACAACCGATACCCGGCAGTGGTTAGAGATTGTCGCGCTTTGCCCGCCTGTGAGCGGCGAGATGCTGCAAGCGTCGCTATGGCGGGTGCGTTCGTGGTTGGCGGAGGCAGCCACAGTGGACGAGTCCGGAGATGTGGAGGGGCTGCAGGACCGGGAGGGCCTGGAGGAGAACCGAGAGCGTTTTGGGAAGCGGATCCGTCCCTGCGTCGTGTGGCGGGGACGGGAACGCTCCAGTGTAGTCGTGGAGGCAGCCGAGATTTTACCCGGCGATGTTATCGTGGTTCCCGCGGCTTACGGGATCGAGTGGCTAGGCCAAGCCAGCAACGGACGAGCGCTGGGTAGGGAGGGCCTGGACCTCTTTGAGCTGGCTCGGGTAGCTGTCGGACAGTCTGCGGTCGTGCGCCTGAATGAGGCTGTGTTGACTCATTGGCTCGATTGTCCACCTCTCCGGAACCTAGTGGAACTGGCCGCTGCACCTGCTCCACTCCGGAAAGAGATCCAGGATGCGATACAGGAGGTCCTCGACTACCACCGAAGGGACGAGGAATCGCCTCCGCCGCCTCCTGAATGGTGGCTTCAACTCTTGGATGCCGCCCGGGACGGTAAGATGGTGGAACACCCCGCCGGAGGGCTCATTTTAGTAGCCCGCACTCCGAGGCGTAGCGGAGCGGAGCCGGACCTGTTCGCCGACGACGACGATCTTGCGTCCGCTGCGCACAGGGTCGTAGCGCTAGAGGAGCATAGCCACCTGGTTCGGCGAGCTGCGGAGAAAATCGCAAAGCGATGCCTCCCGGTCCATCTTCAAGACGCGCTTGCTCTCGCGGCCCTCTGGCATGACGCCGGGAAGCTCGACCCTCGGTTTCAGGTGCTGCTCCACCAGGGCGATGAGGTAGCAGCGGCCGGCGCGCCGGTGCCGATAGCGAAGTCGCCGACAGTGCCTACCTCTCCGAGCCAGCGCCGGGCGATCCGTGAGGCGACCGGCCTGCCCGAAAACTTCCGGCACGAGATGCTGTCGATGGATCTTGCTCAGCGGTTTGCTGCCTTGCCTTCAGGTCCCAGCGGCATTCTGGCAGACCTCGTCCTTCACCTCGTGGCGAGCCACCACGGTCATGCCCGGCCCTTCGCGCCAGTGGTCGCAGACCCTTCGCCTCCGCCAGTCTCCGGGGTCCTCGTGGGCGTAGAGATCAGGCTTTCCCCAGAGGCGCGATTGGAATCCCCACCAGCTTGTCGGGTGGACTCCGGCATCCCGGAACGGTTCTGGCGGTTGACACGCCGGTATGGGTGGTGGGGACTCGCGTACTTGGAGGCCCTGCTGCGCTTGGCGGACTGGTACGCCAGCAACTTCGTTGTCCGAGAAGGGGGTGCTAGCTGATGTCTCGATCCTTTGACCTGGTGGGGCTCGATGGAACCAACCCGCTAGGCTTCTTAGCTGCGCTCGGCACCATGGCGAGCCTTCACTACGCTGGCCGCGGCGAGCCAAGGCTTCGGTGGAAGTGCACCAACCGTTGGACGGCAGTCCTCGAGGCTGTGAATGTGAATGCGAAAACCCAGGATGATTTGGTAGCTCTCCTGGTTGAGACCTTGCGGGGCCGTACCGTTTCAAAAGAGGCCGACGAGCGCCGGAAGTGTGCCGAACAAGAAATGCAACGTGCGAAGACCGCGATCAAAAACAAGCGGGAGGAAATTAGGAAGCGCCGCCTGCGGGGTAGCCAACGCACCGAGGTCGAGGAACGAGAACTTCGTCCTCTGGAACGAGAATATCAAGAGAAGCGCCGCCGTTGGTTGGATGCTCTCCGCGAGGTGGTCCCTCGCCCTGAGCTTGCCCTTGGCAAGCGCCTTGACTGCACGCCATCTGAGTACCGCGAACATGTGGCAGCTGTAATGAATTCGGCGAGCCAGGCCTCCCGGGAGACCCTCGACATGTATGGATCGTTCGGTGTGGATGCCATCCGCCAGAAAAACAACGACAGCATTGAACCGACGCCCTTCTGCTTCATCCGGGGATCGGGACACCAGGACTTTTTGGATACTGCCCGAGAGCTTATCGCGCGAGTAACTGAAGAGGCGGTGGCTAGAACGCTCTTTAGCGTTTGGAGCTACCCCGACCAGGGCTTGTCGATGCGCTGGGACCCGATCGAAGACCGCCGTTATGCCTTGATGGATCGCGACCCGACGGCTTCGGGGAATAAGCCCCGCACGATGTGGATGGCCAACCTGCTGGCGTACCGCTCGCTCGCGGTTTTCCCCGCCGCCCCCGTTGGTCGGCGTCTCCAGGTCTCTGGGTGGGATCCGAATCACCAAACTTTCACATGGCCTCTTTGGGAGCACCCTCTGAGCCTGGATGCCGTTCGGTCCTTGGTCCAGCTTCGTGAGCTTGTGAAAGAGAGGCCTAACGTTCCGGCTTTGCGAGCCTTAGGGATTGTGGCAGCCTATCGCACGACCCGAATTGAGGTGGGTTCCGGGGCCAATAAGAAGCTCAACTTCTCCCCGGCTCGGAGAGTAGTGTAACCCTACCCTATATGGGGGTACGTGACGAAAAAGAAGAGGAGGGATTATGGAAGAACTCAGCCTCGAAACCTTACGCGCCGCAGTGGGAGGTAGTGCTGCGGCTTTTCGGTCGCGGCGCAGACTCCGCCCAGCAGGCGGCGACGGCGACAAGGTCTTTCCGCCGACGTTTGCAGGGGCCGTCTACGCGATCGAGAAACGTCGGATTCCCGGCCGCGCCGAACCGGTTACGTGCGTGCTGCTCGACAGCGTGCAAAGCCAGGCTAACCGGATGGAGCTCGCGTTGCAGGACGCCGTGGATCAGGGCAGGATCCAACTCCCGTTGGTCGTGGTGGACTTCTCCGACTTCCACCCCACGGGAGACGTCGAAGCCGATAAGGCCGCAGGGCGGCTCATCGAAAAGGTGGGACAAGTCAGTAGCCTCCAGGTGCCGCACCGGCTGGCGGACGCGATCTTCCGGGATAGCGAGCTAGATGGCGTGAGGTTCCGCAGGTCCGACCGAGGAAGGGCGCTCGACACGGTTAGCCTTACCAATGCCACTCCGCTCTTTGAACTTTGCCCCACGGCGTTGATCTTCGGCATGTGGGACTCGACGGGGCCGAAAGGGGGTTTAGGTCCCAAGTTCGAGCGAGCGATGGTGTCGGAGATCGTGGGCATCGGGGCGCACTGGGAAGACGGCTACCGAAATCGTGGGGTGCGCCGGGATCCGCTGGAAATCAGCAGGAACGTCCCGGTGTTCGCCGACAGTGACGGGGCCCTGTACCGGGTGGCAGAGCCCGAAGAAAAAAAAGGAATTCGGCCCTCTGAGATCAATCACTCCAGCGTGCCGTTCGAGTCTCCCAACTCAGGGGTTACCATCGAGTACGCGGAGCAGATTACAACGCTTTCCCTCATCTGCCTGCGGCGACTGCGCTTCCCGCTGGGTGGTAAGGTGGACGCCGAGGTGGATGGGGCAGCCCGAACGGTGCTCGCAGCGCTTGCGCTAGCAGCTGCCACTTTAGCCTTCGAGGCAGGGGTGGACCTGCGATCGCGGTGTTTGCTCTGGCCGGACGCTCCGATGGCGTGGGAGCTCTTGGAGCACCCCAGCGAGGACCCGGAACAATTCTTGCTGACCAGTGAGGGCGCGGTGAGGCTCTTGAACAGTGCGGTGCAAGAGGCGAAGCGAGTGGGCCTGCCGTGGCTTGAGCGTCCCGTGGTCCTCAAACCTTCGGCCGAGCTGGTCAAGTTGGTACGGCTGAGCCAACGGGAGGCGGCCAAGAAGTCGCGAGAGGTGGCTTAAGATGCTGGCGCTCGGAATCCGCTATCTCAACGGGTTTGTCGCGGCTTGCGAGCCGCACGAGCGCCTAGCAGGCTGGGAGCGCGCGGAGTGGCCGCCACACCCTGCGCGGGTGTTCATGGCGATGGCGGCCGCGCACTTTACTAGTGGAGCAGATCCGGCGGAGCGCGAGGCGCTCCTTTGGTTGGAATCGCTGCCCCCGCCAGGGCTTCAGGTTCCCAGCGCGATCGCTCGCGCGGTGGTCACGCATTACGTGCCTGTCAACGACAAGTCGGGGGAGGTAACCAAACCTCCTACTGCGATTATTCAGTCGGCCCCCCAGCTTACCCGTGAACGGCAGCCTAGGACATTCGCTCGTGCGTGGCTGGAGAGGGACACAGCGTACCTAGTTTGGCCGTCTGTGACTGCCGAGCCACCGGTGGCCGCGGCGCTGGAGTCGCTGTGTGCGAAAGTCACTCGAATCGGACACTCGACTTCGTTGGTCCAGATGTGGGTAGCCCGCCCTGACGAAGTAAGTAAGCCTACATGGGTCCCGGACGACGAGCGGGCTGAGTTACAGCTTAGGGTCTGCGCGCCAGGGACGCTCGACGACCTTGAACGTGCATACAACGCTAAGGCGGTCGAAGCGTACGCATCCCTCGTGCTAGCCGCAGAAGATGACCGCGATAGGAACGCGCAGCGAGCGGCAAAGAAGAAGTTAAGGGAACAATTTGGCGGAGCCCCTCCGGACCAACTCCGTCCGCAGGTCTCTCTCTACCGAGGCTACGCTAGGAGCGGCCACGTGGAGGATCCAACAAGCGCTCCTGGAACCGTGTTTAGCCCAAACATCGTTGTTTTTGGCTTGGAACGGCGCAGCGGGCCCTTTGCCACCCTTGGGCTGCGGGCCGCGGCCAGGGTTATTCAAGCTTGGAGAGAGGCACTCCTGAGCCATTTGAACGATTTGCCGGAACGCCTGCGTGGGATCGTGAGCGGCCACGATCAGGCCGGGGGCCCGCTTCAAGGTCCTCACCTTGCCCTGATGCCTCTGCCGTTCGTGTCGCACCCTTATGGGGACGGTCACCTCTTGGGACTGGCGGCCGTGCTCCCGAAGGGCCTCCAAATGGAGGAGCGGCGATCCGTCCTCAGGGTCTTAGGACGCGTGGCTGAAATTCGGCTTGGCCATTTGGGAGTGTGGGAATTGACACGGGATCTCGGAGAGCGGCCACCTTGGAATCTCCGTCCGGAGACGTGGACGGCCTATCCGCGAGGGGCCACCCACTGGGCCAGTGTCACGCCGGTGGCCTTTGACCGGCATCCGAAAGGCAAAGATCGTTTCAGCTACCAGCGGGAGGCCGCAGAGATCATTTCGGGGGCATGCGCCGCAATTGGCCTGCCGCGCCCGCGAGAGGTGGTGCTTACGCCAGTCTCAGCCCACCTCGGTGCACCCCCGGCGTACTTGTTTCCCCGCCTACCGCGCAAGGACGGAAGCGAGCGGCAGCACGGCCACGTTATTCTCGTCTTCGACGAAGCCGTTTGCGGACCCGTGCTGCTGGGGGCTGGGAGGTACCGCGGGTACGGGTTGTTTCGGCCGATGGGCGCGTGAGGAACATGCATGCGCACGGCGGTACAAGCTTGTGCGTTGGAATTATTTCGCCGCCGCTCACCGGTGTGGCCGTTCTCGCGCCTCGGGTCCTCCCTTGCCGCCTGTGGTGCCGGGGGAAGGGTGGAGTGCAAGGGGAGGCTGGGAAGATGACTAGAGCTTGGTCGCTGCTTGCATGACCGTGTCGGCGAAACGACGCAGGCCGTCGCGGATGCTGTCGGGGTCGAAACCCTGGCGGTGCGATGACGACGCGGTGCACCCCCAGCTCGGCGTAGCGCGCCACGGTGTCGGCATCGACAGTGAATGCGCCCGTGGTGATTTCGATGTCCGTCTGATTGCGACCGATGCGGGCGCATTCGGTGCGCAGAGCGTCCAACAGGCGAGCAAGCGCTGCGGGCTCCCCAAAGGCCGGGAAAAAGCCGTCACCTAGGCGTGCCGCACGTTTGGCTGCCGGGATCGAGTGACCACCCACGACGATCGGCACGCCCGGCTGTTGCACCGGCTTGGGATTGGACTCTACGGGATCCCAGCGGAAGAATTTGCCCTCGAAGCTCTGCGGCCCTGGTTGCCACAGCGTGCGAATCGCGCGGATGGCTTCGTCGGTGCGCGGCCCCCGCTCTTCGAAGGGAATTCCGAGGGCAGCAAATTCCTCCGCAAGCCAGCCGGCTCCGATCCCGAGAATCGCCCGACCTCGCGACAATACGTCGAGGGTGGCCACCTCCTTGGCCACATACGCAGGATGCCGCTGCGGCAAGATCAAAATGCCTGTACCAAGGCGAATCCGCTCGGTGATCGCCGCAGCGTAAGCCAAAGGAATCAGCGGATCGGACAGCGGGACGTCATCCGGTCCGGGCATCCGCCCGTCGGCGCTGTACGGGTAGCGCGACTTGTACCCCACCGGCACCACCACATGCTCGACCGTCCACACGGAATCGAATCCGCACTCCTCAGCGGTGCGCACTAACGCCGCAAACGGCTCGGGATAGGCGAGCGGACCCGCATTCGTGAACGCGACACCGAACTTCATCGTTGCCCCCGCTAGGCTTTCGCACTTGGTCGCGACGACACTTCGTCGTACCAACGCTTGAGGTTTTTCTGTTCTGGCTGGATGCGAATGTCCGACACTCGCCCGAAATCGATGCCGCAAAGCGCGGTGATGTCGGCAATCGTGTACGCATCGCCGGCAATAAAGGGCCGTGTGGCAAGCTCTTGGTCGAGCCATGCCAGCGCCTCGAGCGCCCACTCGCGATTGACTTGCCCCCACTCTGGCACCTGACGAATGCGTCCGGCAAAGAATGGATGACAGTTGCGGAACACCTGCGCGATCGGAAGAAACACGTGCAGCTCCATCCGCCGCTGCCACATTTCTACGATGGCGCGGTCGCGCGCGTCGCGACCCATGAGTGGAGGCTCGGGATAGAGCTCCTCGAAATAGCGGCAGATGGCCACGCTTTCGGCAATGCAGGTGCCATCGTCGAGTTCCAACACAGGCACCGTTCCCATCGGGTTTTTCTTGCGGAACTCCGGCGAGCGGTTTGCACCACTGACAATGTCCACTTGCTCGTAAGGCACCTGAATCCCTTTTTCCGCCAGGAAAATTCGTACCCGCCGCGGATTGGGCGCCAACTGGGAATCGTAAATTTTCATCGGTCCCTCCTGCTTGTTTTGTTTCTCGCCATCGCGGGCCGTTCACTCGAACGAGCCGTGCCGGCCTTTGCCCGCCGCAAACTCCCGGGCTCCGGCAACCGACTCGCCGCTCGCGAGCGTTTCGGTTCCACGACGAAATTCGTTTTGCATCGCAGCCTCGAGTGAAAGCCCGTCTTGCTCGTATGCGGAAAGCCGGTCGTGACGCAAGCATGCCTGAGGAAAGCGGGCGAGCTGATGCGCGAGCTCCTCGGCGTGCGCCCGGCTGGTGCCATCGGGCACCACCCGGTTTACGAGCCCCATTTCCAACGCCTCGCGAGCCGATACTGGGCGGCCGGTCAAAATGAGATCCAACGCTCGGCTCAGCCCAATCAAGCGCGGCAGCCGCACCGTGCCCCCGTCGATCAATGGGACACCCCAACGCCGGCAGAACACGCCCAATACGGCCGACTCTTCTGCAACCCGCAAATCGCACCACAGCGCCAGCTCCAACCCACCAGCCACGGCGTAGCCCGCGACGGCGGCAATCACGGGCTTCCCAAGCAACATCCGCGTGGGGCCCATAGGGCCATCTCCGTCGGGACTGACTGTAGGTCCTCGGCCCTCGGCAACTGCCTTGAGATCGGCGCCCGCGCAAAAGGTACCGCCTTCTCCCCAAAGCACAGCCACGCGGGCCTCGCCGTCGGCCTCGAACGCGCGGAACGCGTCGGCCAGGAGAGCGGCGGTGGCGCGGTCGACCGCGTTTTTGCGGTCTGGACGCGAAAGAATGACCGTCCATACCGGCCCGTTGCGTTCCACACGCACACTGCTCGACTCCATGGCGCAGCTTCCTTTCGTCGGTGGTCGCTACCACCGCCCCCACGCAGAAGAAAGGTAGGGAGAAATCTTCGCGCTCGTCTTCGACACGCGCCGTGTTCCATTCGCACTCTTCCCTTGCACGTGCTGTTCGTTGTCACTCGTGTGCCGGGGGCGCTTAGCGCACGGGATGCGACCGGCTGCTGCCGTGTGCCCGAGCCTCGTTCCGGTCCATGGAACGCCGAGAACACGGCCCGCTCGTGCGCGGTCGATCGTACGCGTGCAGACGCCTGCCGCGCTGATCGAGCAAGAGCGCGCCAAGCCCCCTTCCTGCAACCGATCGAAGCAAGGCTGGTTGGGTCTGGTGGCGACGCGGAACCGCGCCATTCAGGAACCCTGCGCGACCCAGTGGTGGGCGTTGCGGCGCACCAGCGCCATGATCGTAAGCTGTGGGTTGATTCGGTTCGACGTGGGAAACAGGCTCGCGTCGGCAACGGCGAGACCGTGGTAGCCGTAAACCTTCCCCCATGGATCGCACACCGACCATTCAGGTGCTCCGGACCGGGCAGTGCCCATTGGGTGGAAGGCCATGACCTCGATCTGACTCGGCGAAACGCGACAGCGCTCGAATTCAGCAATTTGTGTGCGGCTGCGCAAAACGGGCAGCGCGGCCACACCCGTGTACACCTCCTGGGCACCGGCAGCGAAAAACGCCTCTGCGGTGCGTGCGATCGCGAACAGGAGCTTGCGGCGGTCGCGGCTGTTCAGCGAGTACCAGGCCAGCGGCCGCCCGCTGTGCCCAATACTCCACACCCGCCCAGCGCTTTCGTCGCTGATCAGTGCACCGAAGCTCGCCATGCGATTGAAGGCACGCATGCGCTCGCGGTATGTGGCACCGAAGCCAGGCACGGCTGCCGCTTGAATTTCGGGCGGGACAAATTGCCCCTGGATGAACACACCTTGGGGAATGAACTCGTCGATGTTGTACGCCTGCGGCACTTCGCGCCAGCCCCGAATGGGTTCGGGAAACAGCCCGAGCACGCGCGTGGCGGGGTGGAGGTGCAGGTTGCGGCCGAGCCAGGGGTGGCGCACGCCCGAGGCTTGCAGCAGAGCAGGCGTGTGCAACGCACCTGCAGCGACGACCACGAGCGGAGCGAGAATGTCGATGCGCGTCCCGGTGGGCCGTCCACCATCGCCGAGCGCATCTGCAACGACACCGAACGCTCTGCGGCCATCCAGCAAAATCCGGCGCGCTCGGGCACGAACCCAGAGATCTGCACCATGCGCAATGGCCTCGGGCACCTTGCTGACACTCATGGCGAGCTTGCCGTCGCTCGGACAGCCAAAGGCGCAACGCCCAGTACCGAGGCAGCCTTGCGCATTGCGCGGGATCCGCGAGCCACGCCAGCCGAGCACACGCTCCACAGCGTTTTGAATCAGCTTGTTTGCGGGGCCGTAAAACTCGTCCGGCACGGGTTCGATGTGCAGGTCTTGCTCTAGAGCACGGTAGTGCTCGTCCAGTTCCGTTGCCCCTTCGAGGCCAAGCACCCGCTCCCAGTGCTCCAGCACGAAATCTGGGGTCCGATAGCAAGTGCCGCTGTTGATCGTGGTCGTTCCCCCGACACACCGCCCGAGGGGTACGATGATGGGTGGACGGCCCACAGTACCCGTTAGCCCTCCGTCGCGATAGAGCCGGGCAAACGCAAAGCGGACGTCGCCCTCGAGATGGGTACCCGTGAAGTACCCTCCTTCCTCCAGCATCACGACCCGCCAACCAGCCCGCGCGAGTTCCGCCGCAGCGACCGCACCGCCCGCGCCCGTACCAATGATCACGGCGTCCGCGACGATTCGGTGGTCTCGGCCAAGAGTGCGAGCGTCGTATACCGGCATGGCGAGGCTCAGTCGATTGCAACGGGTTCCGGGAATGGCCCTTTTTCCCCACGTTCGCGTCGCTCGCGCGCGAGTTGGAGCCGGGTGGCAAGCCAGTCGTCGTCCACTCCAAGCTCGGCTCGCAGCGCCGGGTCGCTGTAGGCGTGAAGCCCGAACAACAGTTTCACCGCGTGCGCAGCCTGGCGGCGCACGGTGCAGCGACTGCGCTCCATGGCTTCGAGGATCCGTACGCGGCTAGCCACGGGCAGCTCCGAGAACGCACGCGCCGTGGCGTGAAACCAGAACGGACTCGTTTCCACGAACAACAGCAACCATTCGAAGCCGCGAAGTGCGAGTGGTCCTTGCGCTTGGAGCTGCGCTTCCACCGCCTCGGCAAACTTCATGACCTCCGGGTGCTGGTTCGCGCCCGCTCCGGATGCGAGCAACGCCTCGCCAATGGCCACCAGAGTGCGGCGGGCGCGAGCGGACAGGGGACCAGGCACGTTTGGTTCCGACGCCCGGTACGTGCCCCACGCCAGGAAAGCCAGAGAGGCGTCGACGAGAAAATTTGCAAGGTAAACGAAGTAGTGGTCGTGGAACATGAAAAACCAAAGGCAAGTCAGGCTGCTGGTTGCCTTGCCGACAGCGAGCGGGAGCATGAGGAGGCGCCGCTCTGTGGGAGCGCGAGAGATGAACGCGGCAAGCGCTGTGACCGTCGCCATGTACGCGACTCCGAGGCTCAACCAAAATCGGTGTGCCAGGTGCGGTGCTCGAGGAAAGCCAAACCACGATCCGACAGCGTTGAGCGCATCGATCGTTCCGTCGGGAAAGGCAAAGAACACGAACCCGACGATGCCGAAGGTCCAAGCTAGCACCGTGTAAACCCAACCGAGCACTGCATCGATCACAGCCCGGCTCTCCGAAGCGACTTCTCCGGACATTGTTCGCGATTCGAGGCTCATCTGGTTGGCCCTCCGCGTATCGCTCGCTTACCTGGTTGCCAGTCAAAAGCCTAGCAGGGGAAGGGAAACCGAGGCCGATGAGGCGAGCGCTTTGGTCTGTGTCTCTCGGCCACACGGTCGGTGAGCGTTCGTGGGCAGGAACCCCCCGCCGCTCAGTGTGCAAAATGCAAAAGAGGTATCGAGTACTAGAGCGCGGTCGTGGTGGGTTGTGCAGATCGTCTGGGGCGGCTGTGTACGGCTGGACGGTGCCTCCATCCATGCGCGGGTGGAGAGTGTGTGGGGATCTACCCCCATGGAGTGTACTGCTGCATCGCCGCAGACCGCGGACGCACTGCCCATCGTGTGGCGCACTGGGTGCAAGCTCGAAATTTTGTGCTGCTTAGGCCGGACGCGGTACGGGGCTGAAACTGGAACGTCGCGAGCTAGGGGCAGCGCGGAGGGCCGGGCCGAACGGGCGCTTACGTTCCCGTTACCGCGTTTTGCGAGCGTCGATGAGCCGATCTTCGGTTTCCGGACGGCGAAGCTATGCAGAACGCGCTACCACGCGGATGCCGGGCTTGGTTCGGCGCCGAGAGAGGGCGGTAGCCAGTGCGTCGATCTCGTGGCGGACGAAGGCGAGCACCTCTTCGCGCCTTTTGTACCGGGCTTGGGCAAAGGTCGCCTGCACGCGCTCCCGCATTGTCTGGACCAGAGTAGGCGACTCGGAGAGGTAGCGTATGCCATTGAATGAAATCGGTCCACGTGGCTAGCCCGCCGCTCACGTAAACGCCCTCGTACGATGCGAACCACGGTGGCATGCCAGTGATGGTCGCTTGGCCCACCAGTACCAGGTGCAGTGTTTCTTGGAACCCCTCCAGCAGCTGCACCAATCCGCGTAGGCAATGCAGGCGCAACGAAGGAGACATCCCGCTGTATGTATCGGAGCCGCGAGCAATGGATTTGATGGTGTCCGTTGGAAGCGCGACAAACCACTGGAGTTTCTTTGCCGCCAGAAGCGGTAATGTTCGTTTCCGGTTGGCTTCGCCGATCAGCAGGCGGCTTTCTGCCACCCGTTCTCGATGTTGGTACCCGGCTGTTCCTCTGGTAATCGAAGACGCCCAAATTTTCGCGTACCGACGAAGGAACTCCGGGGATTGGACGGAACAAGGCAGCACGCGAGTCCACGTCCAGCGTTCACTGGCGTTCTCCTCGTGGAAGGCGATGAGATCGGCAATTGGGCGCGCTCGCGCTGGTTCGATGTCGCAGTCCCACACCGCGTCGCAGCCATTGGTGCTACCGCGGAGCCACGTTTCCGGGACGTCGAGGGCGGCAGCGAGCAAGCGAATTTCGTTGTCCCAAATGGACCGCGCTCCGTTAGCGCTCGAAGACGCGGCAAGTTCGATCTTTGCAATGCGATCTCGTCGGATGTGCGGCACACGCGGCAACCACTCCGCTGGGAAGAGTCGGGTGCGGGCTGCGCGGCAGCGCTTCGCCAGCTCTTCTTGGGTGAGGCCTCGGCGTTTCCGGAGCTAGATGAGGCGTTGAGCCAAGTCGGCCAAGTTCACCTGGTTCATCGTCTCGAAACTCCCCCTTCTTCTGGAAACCAACGCGGCATCTGCCGTCGCTGAAGGTTGCAACTCTCGCTACCAGCAAATGTTTTCTCGTACAAGAAGGCCAAACGAGTGGCCGCCTCCTTTGGAGCGTCGGAGCAACGGCACGAGGGAGATGATTTTGTGCTCGCATTAGCACAAAGCAAACTATTGACGCGGGAACACTGTTCCGTAGATACTCACGGCAGCTGTTGTACGCGGTGAATGGATGAAACCTGCTCGCGTTGGATCAAAGGAGTTCATGACGAGGTGAGGCCCACGGGACTCCCCCCGGCTGGCACATAGGCGTGGCCGAGGCGACCCCGGGGGCATGGTGTGTTGCCCGACGTGGTTCACGCGAGCCAGACGCCCCGTCGGCCCTCACAGTTTACGCACGCTTGGCCAGGCTTCGTCGTCGCAGGACCAGGTGACCTCGTTGCTCCCGCTCTACCACCCAACCTGGGGGCAGCCATGTCGTTGCGCTGAGTTCCACGATGAGGGCCGGGCCGGGGATTGCTTCCCCAACGGCAAACGAATCGCGTGGAAATACCGGAACACGATACCAGCGCCCACGATCGTACACCTTCTGCTGGAGCAGTGTTGGCTTCCGGGAGAAGGCGGACAGCGACAGCCGCCGCGGGAGCCGGACACGCTCGCGGCCGAAGGCGCGGATGTTCACCACCTCGACGCTTCGCCCGGGATCGGCGTACCCATACCATCGTCGGTGTGCTCGCTCGAACGCAGCGCGGTAGTCAGGCCGAAGCGGTACGGCGAGTTCGAAGGATTGACCACGATAGCGGACCTCCAACTGCACCGAAATGTGTTGCCGTTTGTTGGCAACGCCGTCGCGGCGCAAGTCCTCCTGCACGGACGCGACGAGCCGCGCAGCCAAGGCTTGCAAACGTTCGTAGGATGGATCGCGTTCCAGCACCGGGTAGACTGCCGTGCGCTCCGAAGGCGCAAACAGAGCGCCCCATGCCGACAGCAGTCCGGGAAGTGCAGGCACCACGACCGTGTCCATCCCCAGTGCCTCTGCCAGAGCGCAGGCATGCTGGCCCGCAGCGCCGCCAAACGCAACCAAAGCGCACTGGCGCGGGTCGTGCCCGCGTTCCACCGAGATGGTCCGAATGGCGCGCTCCATGCCAGCGTTCACAACGGACACGATTCCTTCCGCAGTTTCTTCCACTGTTTTGCGGAGCGCGCGCGCCAGCGAGCCGATCGCAGCGCGGGCGCGTTCGGGGAAGAGTTGCATGCGTGCGCCCAGAAACAACTCTGGAACCAAGCGGCCGAGCACCAGATTGGCATCGGTGACCGTAGGCTCGGTGCCTCGTCCGTAGCAAGCTGGGCCTGGATCGGCCCCGGCGCTTTGCGGCCCCACTTTGAGAAGTCCACCCTCGTCCAAGTACGCAAGCGAGCCCCCGCCAGCACCCACCGTGTGCACGTCGACCGCCGGCACCTTCAGCGGAAAACCGCCAATTGCCCAGTCGCTTGTGGTCGTCATCCCGCCAAGTAATAGACTCACGTCGGTCGACGTGCCGCCCATGTCGAAACTGATGACTTGCTGGAGGCCCAGCGACGCGGCCACCGACCACGCGCCGCGCACGCCACCGGCCGGTCCCGACAAACACGTGCGCACCGCTTCACTGGCAGCCACGTCGACGGAAACTGCCCCTCCGCTGGACTGTAGCACTCGGAGCCGCACATCCTTTTTCCGCAGTGCCTGCTGCAAGGCGTCGAGATGCTTGGCCATTACAGGCTGGATGTACGCGTTGATCACCGTGGTGCTGAAGCGCTCGTACTCCCGGTGCTCGTTTGCCAGGACATGCGAGAGGGAAACGAACGGATAGCCGGCGCGCGCAAGCGCCCGCCCGATGCGGCGCTCGTGCTGCGGATTCGCATAGGCGTGCAAAAAGCAAACGGCTACGGATTCGGGTTGCAGCTGCTTCAGCTTGCGTAACGCCGCAACGATTGCCTGCGGACGCAATGGAACTAGTGGCCGCCCCGTATGCAGCATCCGCTCGGCAACACCGATGCGAGCAGCTCGTGGTACGAGCGGTTCCGGCCGCCGGGGTTCTGGGGCGTACAGTTCAGGGCGATTTTGTCGTCCGATCTCGATGACGTCTTCGAACCCCGCCGTGGTCAGCAAGGCAACCCGCGCCCCGCGTCGCTCGAGAAGGGCGTTCGTGGCTACCGTGGAGCTGTAGGTCACCGCAAACCCACGCGCCTCGCCAAGAAGTTCCTGCAAACCCCGCAACACGGCTTCTGCCGGGTTGTGCGGAGTAGAGGGAACCTTATGGACGAGAACCTGGCCGTCGACCCAGACAACCAAGTCCGTAAACGTGCCGCCGGTGTCGATGCCGACCAGGGTTGCTGGCGGACGCGTACGGCTCACCAGTCCCCACGTTCCATTGCGCACATGCCGCGTTGCGGCGCCCCACAAGCGCCACAGGGACCAGGCTCTGCCGACGCGCTCAGGCTCGCATCGCGACTAACGGCAAACTTCGATAGCAAGCGCTCTACCCGCAGGCTTTTGCAGTGCGAGCAAGTGATGCGGTCGGCTTCCTCGTACCGCACCAGCTCTTCGAATTCGGCTCCACAGTCGTGACAGCGATACTCGAACAGCGGCATGATTCCCCTTTCGTGATCCTATGCAAAACGTGTTTGCCCAAAGAATGGCATGCTCGCCGGACAAACAAGGCGGCTCGAACATAG
>Ga0209381_1002888_pt1 | contig 19759 bp, 14 predicted proteins | sample DewCreD2012metaG_FD_184111 | JGI IMG/M metagenome (GOLD analysis project Ga0209381, IMG submission 184111) | Hot spring sediment bacterial and archeal communities from British Columbia, Canada, to study Microbial Dark Matter (Phase II) - Dewar... ...
CCCAGAAGACACCCCAGGCGAGCGACAGAACGCGCGCCACCATCCGCTCCCATTCCTGCAAACCGTACCAGTTCAGGTGCAGTTGCCTCATTGGAGCAGCCTCCGCACATCTTAAAGCGTGACTGCAGCGGTGGCAAGCGAAGACAGGACGAAAGCGGGAGATCGGCGCGTTTCTGCTGAAGCGGAGCCGGGCAAGCCACAGGCGGGAGAGCCTGCGGCGAGCCGTGAGGCGCGCGGGGCGCCGGGCACCTGCCGGGCGCTGTTCCGGGGCCTGTCGGAGGCGCCGGACCATCGAACGGCGGGACGGGCGTTTCGGCGCCCTTTCAGGACGCCACGCGCGCCCTCCGGCCTGCCGAACTGCTGCAGGCCGCGAGAGAATCCCGGAACGCGCCGAGTTTCGCCCGGCGACGGCCGGAGTCCTGGCGGCTGCCGTTACTGCTCAAGGGGCAGGATGGATGTAAAAGCGAGCCCGTTGAAGCGCAGTCCGAGCACGCTGATCGCGCCGCCCACGGCCCGGAACTCGACCGATCCGCGCTTTCCGGCAAGCGAGGAGAGTTCCGGCCGGTCTCTGAGAACGAAGGCGCTTCTCTGTTTCGGCCCGAGATGGAGAGTGAAGGAGCCGAGCGAATTGCCTGCCGCATCGCGGGCCGAGGCAGTGACGGTCACGGGCGACGAGCCAGGGTTGGCGATGGCGATGGCCGTCACATAGGTGGTTTCGTCAAACACGATGGTGGACTGGGCCGAGGTGCTGGATGAGAAGGGGATCACGCCTTCCTGCGGATTGAGGCCCGCGGAGGACTGGCGGAACACGCCGTAGCCGGTGACCCCTTCTGGCAGATCGAGGTGGATGGATCCCTGAAGGAGCGGACCGGAAGAGACGAGATCCACCTGAGCCACGCCCCGCGGGCTCAGGGTGACGTTGGCCGCGGGCCCCCACTTCGGCACGTTCAGCGGCGAGCCGTCTTCAGCGAAGAAGCTGACGGCGGCGGACACGGTGGAACCCGTCAGGTTATGCAGGTAAATCTCGGTGGTCCAGGCGCCGAGCTCGGCGCTGACGCCGAATGCCATCTGGGGCAGCACCCGCCTCTGCCGCGGCCCTCCGCTCTGCCCTTCCTGGCGCACCGTGAAGGTGCGTCCGGCGACGACCACGGTGCCCACGCGGGGATTGCTGGAGGAATTGGCGGAGATCTGCAGCGTGACGCTGCCGCTGCCGGAACCCTGGGCGCCGCCCACGAAAGAGGCCCAGAGCAGGGTGTTGGTGGCCGACCACGAGCAGCCAGGAGCGGTGGTGACCGCGATTGTGAGGCTGCCTCCGGCTGCCGGGACCTCAGCCGACGCGCCCGACAGCGAGAAGCTGCAGCCGACGTTGGACGGGGAGCTGACGACGTTATATCGGGCCGAAGCGGAGAGCGGCACGCCGAAGGAGACGCTGTCGGCCGTAAACCGGAATTCGTGGCTGCCGACCGAGTCCGGGAGAGTCAGAGTCCAGGTGCGGGTGACGGAGGCGCCGGGCGGGATGGTGCCGAAAGACTGCACGAGCGGCAGGAGCGATCCCCAGGCGGCCAGCCCGCCGCTGACGGAGACCGCCGGCACGTCGCCGGTGTTGTGAACCGTGCAGGAGACTGCGGCCTGGGAGGAAGGCGCGGCCTGTGCAGGGAACTCGCAGGAAACGCCGAGAACGGGCCCAGCCGTCCACTGGAATCCTCCCTGGGAAAGCGCGAGGCCGAAATTCTCGCTGTCCCGGCACGAGCCCTCCTCAAGATGATGGACCGCCAGCACGACGTCGGAAGCGACCGAAGCCCGCACCTGCTCGACGTTGTCGCTGCGGGAGTTGGAGCTGGTCAGCAGCGCGCCCGAGCCGCCATGATAGAGGGCGAGGTTCAGATTCGAAAGACAGCCGGCGGAGCGCGCCGCGTTCACCGCGCGGTTCCAGGCGAGGGTCGCCTGGAAGGGGCCGCTGGCGCTGCCTCTGAGCAGACGGATGCCGCCTCTGGGGACGGAAGAGGCCAGGGTGGAGTCCTTCTGCACGAAGGCCCGGGCGAGATTGACATACCCCCAGCCCCTGGCAGAGTCCCAGCCGTCGGCGTCGGCGCTGTTCAGCAGCAGCGCCTTGATCGCTCTGGGATCGCGCACGCCCGCCTGCCGCAGCAGGGCTGCCGCGCCTGCGACGTGGGGTGCGGCCATGCTGGTTCCGGCCATGGGGACGAAGTCGTTGGCGTCATGCGGCACGGACCAGATTCCCTGGATCGCCTGCCAGCCGGTCTGGATCCAATCGTCCCGCAAGCCGCCCGGCGCCGCAAGGTCGGGTTTCTTTCTGCCGGCGCTTGTGGGTCCGCGGCTGCTGAAGATCGAGACGGTATCGTCGGACCGCGTGGCCGTGTTGTGCGTGTTCATGGATGCAACGGCCAGGACGTTGTAGGCGATGGCGGGAGAAGCCAGAGACGGCGAATCCGTCCGCGGCCCGGTGTAACCGGGGCGGCTCTCATTGCCCCCGGCCACGACGATGGTCAGATCATAGGTGTCGGCGAGAAAATCGAAGAGGCGGGCCAGGTCGTCGTCGTCGCCCTGAGCGTCGGCGCCGGCGCTGAAATTGAAGATCCTGACGAGGGGCGCGTTCTGGACGGCCCAGTCGAAGGCGGCAAGGACGTCGCTGGCGTCGAAGTTGCCCTGGCTGGCGCACGCCGGAGTAGCGGACTTCCGGTAGGCCACCTTGAGGTTGTAGAGCAGCCCGAGGCTGCGGGCCACACCGCTGTAAGAAGACCAGCCTGCAGCGCCGCGGCTGGCGACAATGCCGGCCACATGAGTGCCGTGCCCGTGCAGATCGGTGGCCGAGGTCCGCTGATCGTTGAAACAGGAGCTGGCGGCGCCTCCATTAAGGAACACGCGGTGAACGATCGGCATGCTGGCAAAGGCCGGATGACTCAGCCTGACGCCCGTGTCGAGCACGGCCACCGACTCGCCCGCGCCGCCGAAGCCGGCGTCCCAGAACACGGGCGCGCCGATCGACGGCGCGCTGGCGACGAGCTGGACGGCCGCCTGCTGGCTGGCGGCGATCCGGACCACTTCCTGCAGGGAGGCCACCTCTCCAAGAGCCTCCGCAGGCACGACAGCCGCCAGCATGTTGATGGCGGCGTAGCGGTAGACGACCCGGCCGCCGAGTTGTTCAATCCGGCGGGAGACGACGTCCTGCCCGGGACCGATGCGCGCCTGAATCTGCCGGAACGCCTCCTCGCGCGCCGCCAGCATTTCCTTCTCGAGGTTCTCCCTGGCTTCGGCGACCACAGGGTCGTTGTCGCGCGAGGTCAGAGAGACCTCGGCGAAACGTCTCTCGGCGGGCTTCAGCCTGCCTGCGAGCCGGTTCTCCACTTCCCCGAGAACCTCGCGTTGCGGCTGGGAACGGAGCAGGACCAGGACGGAAACTTCCCGCTCGCCCGATCCGGCAAGCCGGAGCACTTTCGCGTCGATCTTCTGCGCCGGATCCGCGGCGATGGCAGCTTCAGCCGGCTCCCCGGAGTGTCGAAGAATTGCGGAGGGAGGTTGCGCCGCGCGCGCGGCCGGAGCGGCCAGCGAGGCGGCGATGGAAGCGATGAGGAACAGCGTGCGCATCGATTTCCTCCTGTTTCACAAATTGGACGCAACCGGCCAGGGAAGTGCGGAAAAGGCGCCTTTGACCAGTCCGGGGCTGAAGCCGGCCTCCCGGGCCTCCGGATCCGGGATGCCGCGCTTCGCAACGGGCGCAAGACTGCTGTCTTTCGCCCGGAAGGCATCAGCCGGGAGCGGTCGCGTCAGCATGGAAGACGAGCCTTCCCTCCTAACCCTAGTTCGGCAATTTCAGCCCATGACTTTAGTGATCGAGACGGACGGGCTGCCGCCGTGCGCGCCCTCCATTTCTAGCGCAGAACGGCGGCCGCTTCAAGGATATGCGCGAGAATATCCGGGATTTCGAAGACGGCGCGGTTGACGATCCGCTGCGCGGCCTCGCGCATCGGGGCGAGCCGGCCGCCGGCCAGAAGGGAAGCCACGGCGGCGCCCGTTTGGCCGTGCCGCTTGAGCACGATGCCGGTTCCGGTCTCCTCGAGCCACTCTGCGTTGTAGCGCTCCTGCGGCAGCGTCCACGCATTGCGGACCGTGATCACGGGCAGGCCGCAGTGCAGCGCCTCGGAAATCGAGCCCGGGCCGGGCTTGCCGATGAGGAAATCCGAAAGCCGCATCCAGTAAGGAATCTCGGCAGTGAAGCCGAGCACGTGTTTGCGCAGCCGCGTTTTGCGCTGCTCGAGCTTCTTCCGCAAGGGTTCGTTCCGGCCTGCGATCAGGACGAGCTGGACGTCCGCCCCGGTGCGGTCGACGCTGTCGAGCACGGTCTCCATGGCCGCGGATCCGTAGCCGCCAAACAGGACGAGACCCGTGGGCAGCCGCGGATCCAGGCCGTGCTTTTCCCGCTCCGCTGCGCGGTTGATGGCGAGCGGCTCGTAGAAACGCGGGTGCAGAATCATGCCCGAGACGCGAAAAACCCGCTCATCAGGATGGCCCATTTCCAGGGCCTGGCGGCGGGCCTTTTCGGTTCCGCAGATGAAATACTGCGGCTGTTTTTCCATCCAGAAAGCCGGCGGATAGTCGGCCAGATCCGTGAGAATGGTCACATAAGGCGCGCCGGGTTTGACGGCCTGCCAGGCCTCGAACAGCGCGCGGTTGAAATTGGGCACGACGCTGACCACCATGTCCGGGGCCCGGGAGGCGGACCGGCCCTCCCACCACTCTTTCAGGAGCCGGACTTCGCTGGGGTGATAATGCCGGATCACCGCCTGCATGAAGCGCAGTCCCTGCACGGCGCCCAGCGTCCAGCCGCGGCGCAGCATGAGGTTGTAAATTTCCTCCAGATCCAGTCCGAGCACCTTCCGGAAGACGTCCACGGGCGCGAGGATGTCCTTGAGGTGAACCAGGCGGATTTCAAAGGGGCGCTGCTGCTGGCGGCAGACGAGCTGGAGAGCCGTAGCCGCGGCGCGGTGGCCGCCACCGGCGTCGAAATAGATGACATCGACCAGTCTCATCGGCGGCTTGGCCCGGCTCCCATGGCAGGATAGCAGACGCCGCCTGCCCGGGCGCATCCCCCCGATTCGTCCCCTTCCCTAGCCCCGCGGGGCGATAGGCCGCGCAGGGCCTCCAGCCTTACTCTCGGAATCGGAGGCGGCATCAGGCCGCCTCGAATCAGGATAAGGAGTGAATTTCCGATGAAGAAGATTCTTGCCGCGCTGACGACGGCTGCTTTCGCTGTGGCTCTGGCGCAGACGCCGCCTGCGCAGACCACGCAGCCGAAGAAGGAAGAAAAGAAAGAGAAGAAGGAAGAGAAGAAAGAGGAGAAGAAGGAGCAGAAGAAGCAGTAACTCCGCTGCACTGCTTTTCCTCAGCGGCCGCCTTCCGGTGCCACGGGGCGGCCGCTTCGCTTTCGGGGGGCCATGGCGCGCCGCGCGGGGCCGGGCGCCAGGGGGAGGCGAGGGTGAGGCGGGCGGGCGTGCATGTGTTTGCTGAGCTCAACGGGACCCGGCGTCAGGGGCGGGAGTCAGCCGACCGCACGCGAGCCTGATGCCGTCGTTGGAAGAGCCCGGGCGTCAGGGGGAGGTGAGGGTGAGGCGGCCGTGCTGCACGCCTTTGGTGGCAATCAGACGGTCGGCGATCTGCCGCACGCGGGCGCTCTTGCCGCGCAACACGAGCACCTCGAGGCAGTGATGGTGATCCAGGTGGACGTGCAGGGTGGAAATGATCTCGGTGTGATGCTCGTGCTGCATGTGCGTCAGCCGCTCCTGGAGCTGGCGGACGTGATGGTCGTAGACAAGCGTGAGGGTGCCGACGACTTCCGCCTGGGGGGCGGCGGCCCTGTCCTGCACGAGGGCGTCGCGGATGAGGTCCCGGAACGCCTCGCTGCGGTTCGTGTAGCCCCGGCGCTCGTTGAGCGCGTCGAATTTTTTCAGAAGGTCTTCGTCGATGGCGACGCCGATGCGGGCCAGCGCTCCCATGGTCCCTCCTGCCTCGACTGGCGGCGATTCAATCCCCCCATGCTAGCAGGAAGCCCGGGCTGTTGAAGCGCGGCGGCGCTTCTGAAACAATAAGGTTTGTCCCCCACAATCCAGCCTTCCGGTTCTCAAGGAGCGAGTTTGTCCAGACAGGCGATCCTTGCCCTGGAAGACGGAACCGTCTTCCGCGGCCAAGCGTTCGGTGCCGAGGCGGTGCGCACCGGCGAAGTGGTCTTCAACACCGCGATCACGGGCTACCAGGAGGTCTTCACCGATCCGTCCTACACGGGGCAGATCGTGGTGCTGACCTATCCGCACATCGGCAACTACGGCGCGAACCTCAGCGACAATGAAGCGCCCCGGCCATACATCGAAGGGCTGGTGGTGCGCGAGTTCAACGTGACGCCCTCGAACTGGCGCGCCGAGATGAGCGCCGACGAGTTTCTCCGCCGGGACGGCATTCCCGTCATCAGCGGCATCGACGCCCGCGCCCTGGTGCGGCGGCTGAGGACGCAGGGGGCGATGCGCGGGGCGCTGTCGACTGCGGGGCACACGGCGGAGGAACTGATCGAAATGGCCCGCAACACGCCGCCGATGGCGGGGCTGGACCTGGCGACGCGGGTCTCCACGGCGAAGCGGTACGAATGGACGCAGCGGCTGGAGCCGTGCTCTCCGTCCGAGCACATCGGGCTGCAGCCGGCAGGCGAGTTCCGCGTGGTGGCCTACGATTTCGGCATCAAGCACAACATCCTGCGCTGCCTGGCCTCGATTGGGGCGCGCGTCACGGTGGTGCCGGCGTCCACTGCGGCCGAAGACGTGCTGGCGCTGAAGCCCGACGGCGTGTTTCTGTCCAATGGTCCGGGCGATCCGGAACCGCTGGAAGGGCCTGTGCGCGAGATCCGCAAGCTGATGGGCCGGGTTCCGATTTTCGGCATCTGCCTCGGCCATCAGCTGCTGGGCCTCGCGCTGGGAGGCCGGACGTTCAAGCTGAAGTTCGGCCACCACGGCATCAACCATCCGGTGCTGAACTACCGGACGCAGCGGGTGGAAATCACGGTCCAGAACCACGGCTTCTGCGTCGATCCCGACAGCCTGAATGCGAATGAAGTCGAACTGACCCACATCAACCTGAACGACCAGACGCTCGAGGGTCTGCGCCACCGCTCGCTGCCGCTGTTCTGCGTGCAGTATCACCCGGAAGCCGCCGCGGGCCCCCACGATTCGCGATACCTCTTCGAGGACTTCGCCTCCCTGATGAAGGAGTTCCAGCAGTAGAGAATGCCGCGCAGAACCGACATTCACCGCATCCTGATCATCGGCTCCGGCCCCATCGTCATCGGGCAGGCGTGCGAGTTCGACTATTCCGGCACGCAGGCGTGCAAGGCGCTGCGTGCCGACGGATTCGAAGTGATCCTGATGAATTCGAATCCGGCGACGATCATGACCGATCCGGGCGTGGCCGACCGGACATACATCGAGCCTCTGACGGCCGAATACGCGGAGGAGGTGATCCGGCGGGAGCGGCCGGACGCCCTGCTGTCGACCGTGGGCGGCCAGACCGGCCTGAATCTGAGCGTGGAGCTGGCCGAGCGGGGCATCCTGGACAGGTACGGCGTCGAGCTGATCGGGGCCAAGCTGGAGGCGATCAAGAAGGCCGAGGACCGGCTGCTGTTCAAGGACGCGATGAGGAAGATCGGGCTGGAAACGCCGCAGTCGCGCCTGCTGACGTCGGTGGAAGAGGGCCTCGAGTTCGCCGCGAAAATCGGCTACCCGCTGATCCTGCGGCCGAGCTTCACGCTGGGGGGAACGGGCGGCGGCATCGCCTACAACCGCGAGGACCTCGTCGAGATTCTGCAGCGGGGGCTGGATCTTTCGCCGGTGCATGAAGTGCTGGCGGAAGAGTCCGTGCTCGGCTGGAAGGAGTTCGAGCTCGAGGTGATGCGCGATCTGGCGGGCAACGCCATCATCGTCTGCTCGATCGAGAATTTCGACCCGATGGGCGTTCACACGGGCGACTCGATCACGGTGGCGCCGGCGCAGACGCTCACGGACCGCGAGTATCAGATGATGCGCGACGGCGCGCTGGCGGTGCTGCGCGAGATCGGCGTCGACACGGGCGGCTCGAACGTGCAGTTCGCCATCAACCCGGAGAACGGCCGCATGGTGGTGGTGGAGATGAACCCGCGCGTGTCGCGCAGCTCGGCGCTGGCGTCGAAAGCCACGGGCTTCCCGATTGCGAAGATCGCCGCCAAGCTGGCCGTGGGCTACCGGCTGGACGAAATTCCGAACGACATCACGCGCGTCACGCCCGCCTGTTTCGAGCCGACCATCGACTACGTGGTGGTGAAAATCCCGCGCTGGCAGTTCGAGAAGTTCCCCGGCGCCGAGCCGGTGCTGACGACGCAGATGAAGTCGGTGGGCGAAGTGATGGCCATCGGCAGAACGTTCCGGCAGGCGCTGAACAAGGCCATGCGCGGGCTGGAGACCGGCAAGGCGAGTTCGCCCGCCGTGCTGCGCGAGGAGCTGATCACGCAGAAGCTGATCACGCCGAACCCGGACCGGCTGAGCTACATCCGCTTCGCCTTCGAGCGCGGCTACACGGTGGAAGACGTCTTCGAGATGACGAAGATCGACCCGTGGTTCCTGCGCCAGATCCGCGAGGGCATCGAGTACGAGAAGGAACTCGAGGGGCGCGTTCTCGAGACGCTGCCGCGCGAGGAGCTGAGGCGCGCCAAGCGGGACGGGCTGAGCGACGCGCGCCTGGGGCGGCTGCTGAATGCGGATCCGCTGGCCGTCCGCGCCCGCCGCAAGGAGCTGGGGGTGGCGGCGGTGTTCAACCGGGTGGACACATGCGCGGCGGAGTTCGAGAGTTTCACCCCGTATCTGTACTCAAGCTACGAGGACGAGTGCGAAGCCGAGCCCTCGCAGCGGAAGAAAGTCATGATTCTGGGCTCCGGCCCGAACCGCATCGGCCAGGGCGTCGAGTTCGACTACTGCTGCTGCCACGCCTCGTTCGCGCTGCAGGACTTCGGCGTCGAGTCGATCATGGTCAACTGCAATCCGGAGACCGTCTCGACCGACTACGACACGAGCGACCGGCTGTACTTCGAGCCGCTGACGCTCGAGGAAGTGCTGAACATTTACGACACCGAGAAGCCGGACGGCGTGATCGTGCAGTTCGGCGGGCAGACGCCGCTGAACCTGGCGCTGCCGCTGAAGCGCGCGGGCGTTCCGATCATCGGGACGGACCCGGAGAGCATCGATCTGGCCGAGGACCGCAAGCTGTTCGGGCGCGTGCTGGACGAGCTGGGCATTCCTGCCGCGCCTTACGGCACGGCCACGAGCGTGGAAGAGGCGCTGGAGGTGGCGCGGCGGCTGGGGTTCCCGGTGCTCGTGCGGCCGAGCTACGTGCTGGGCGGGCGCGCCATGACGATCGCGTATGAAGAAGACACGGTGCGGCGGTACATGCAGGAAGCGGCGCTGTTCTCGCCGGACCGCCCGGTGCTGATCGACCGGTTTCTGGAGGACGCGATCGAAGTGGACGTGGACGCGGTCTCCGACGGCGAGGACGTGCTGATCGGCGGCATCATGGAACACATCGAAGAGGCCGGCATCCACTCGGGCGACTCGAGCTGCGTGCTGCCGCCGCAGTCGCTGAGCGAGGGCACGCTGCGGGTGATTGAAGACTACACGGTGCGGCTGGCGCGGGCGCTGAACGTGCGCGGGCTGATGAACGTGCAGTACGCCGTGAAGGACGGACAGGTGTTCGTGCTGGAGGTGAACCCGCGCGCGTCGCGGACGGTTCCGTATGTATCGAAGGCGACGGGGGTGCCGCTGCCGAAGATCGCCGTGGGCATCATGCTGGGGCGGAAGCTGAAGGAGATGGGGGATCTGACGGGCGGGCGGCACTCGGGGGTGCTGCCGGTGAAGCAGGTCTGCGTGAAGTCGCCCGTGTTTCCGTTTTCGAAGTTTCCGGGCGTCGATCCGGCGCTGGGCCCCGAGATGCGGTCGACGGGCGAAGTGATGGGCGTGGGGGAGAACTTCGGCGAAGCGTTCGGCAAGGCGCAGCTGAGCGCGGGGGCGCCGCTGCCGCAGGAGGGGATGATCTTCTTCAGCGTGAACGACCGGCACAAGGCGGAGGCGGTGGAGCTGGCGCGGCGGCTTTCGGCGCTGGGGTTCCAGCTGGCGGCGACGCGCGGCACGGCGGCGGCGTTCCGCGCCGCCGGGCTGGCGGTGAAGACGGTCTTCAAGGTCAACGAAGGCCGGCCGAACGCGGTGGACCTGATCAAGGACGCGAAGCTGAAGCTGGTGGTCTACACGACCACGGGCGCGCACTCGTTCAGCGACGAGCGGGCCATCCGGCGCTCGGCCGTGACATGGCGCGTGCCGTGCATCACGACGATCGCCGGCGCGCGCGCAGCCGTCCAGGCCATCGAGAGCCGACGCCGCGACCCGCTGCGCGTGTGGTGCCTGCAGCAGATGCACGCCTGAGAGGCGGCTACTGCACGGAGCCCTGCAGGCCGGTGAGCCGGCACAGCAGCTCGTCGATGCCCGCAAGACCGCGGGCGCGGAGGAATTCGCGCCGGAAAGGCTGGAGGTCTGCCAGGGGGACCTCGCCCCTGTGCAGGCGCTGGAGCGCGTCGAGATACTGGCACCACCCGCGCGGCTCTTTCAGCCGCGCATACCAGACCTCCCGCAGCAGAAAGCCATCGAAGAACATCTGGAACTGAAAATCGAGCACGCGCACCAGTTCCAGGTATTGCCCCAGCCGGGAGGAGTCGAACGCGACGGGCTGCAGGAGGACGTATTCCAGCAGCGCGTGGGCCGCGGCGCGCTCGTAGAACAGCGGCCTGCCGAGCCGCAGCACGGTGGCCACATACTCCATGGGCGCCAGCGTGTGCAGGAACGGATAGGTGTACCAGCGAGAGAGGCGGCCGCTGATCAGCCGGTCGTACTGTGCGATGTTCTCCGGCGCCCAGGAAGACGGATCCGGCGGCGTGAAGTGCAGCAGGGAGTAGTGCGCGAACCACTCGGGGGACTCGTAGCACTCGGCGAGCTGCGGCAGATCGAGCGACGCCGTCAGGAGGCGGAGCCGCCGCATCTCCTGCTCGACGCGCGCGGGCGGCAACGAGGGATGGAAGGCGGGAAACAGCGAACAGTGCGCGGCCGCATAGAGGTCCACGGCCGCGGGATCGCCTTCCTGGAACTGCTCGAGCAGCCAGACCTGCCGCAGGCGGTTTTCCAGGGCCCGCTGCATGCGGAGCGCCTGGTGCAGGAACGCGCCTTCCGGGGTCCGCTCGGCGCGCCGGAGCAGGCGGCGGGCGGCGGGAGCGGAGAAGGCGGCCAGCTGCTCCTGCTGCGCCGCCGTCAGGCCGCCCGCGCGCGCGAGGCTGAGGAGGAAATCGGTGACCCACGGCAGGGAGGCCAGCATTTCCGGCAGGTGCTCGAAGTTCTGGTTTTCGGCCGGCGCGGGCTGGGAGAGATTCGACGCGACGTCGCAATACTGGGCCGCCAGCCGCCAGAAGACCGCGCCCGGCTCCGGCCGCAGCGATTCCCGGTAATGATGGAGCAGGTTGAGGAAACAGGACAGAACCGCGGACATCGACTGCGGGGAGGGCCTGTCGACGAGGTCCATGGCCGCACTGTAGAGCCTGGAGGCGTGGCGGGCCAAAGTGCGGTTGCGGCCGGCCGCGAAGATGCTGTTGAGATCCATCGCGCAGTCGACGAGCTGGTCGTCGAAGGTCTCCGGCAGCTCTTCGGAATCCAGCTCGAGATAGCTGGAAAGGCTTTCGAAAATCGGCGGGATTTCAGGATCTAGGATGGCGGATTCTCCCCCTGGGAAGCGCCCTGGGGCAGGGCCAGGGCTTCATTCAGCGATCCCTGCCGGTAGCCGCGCAGGTCGATGGCCGAATACGGGAAGCCGAGTTCTTTGAAAATCGCCGATAAACGGTCGAACATTTCCAGCGAAAAAGCGCGGCTCATTTCCGTGCGTTCGATTTCCAGCCGCGCCAGATCGCCGTGATAGCGCACACGGAACTGCCGGAATCCAAGCTCCCGGATCCGCTCCTCGGCCAGTTCCACGCGGCGCAGAATGTCCGGGGTGACGGGCGTTCCGTAGGGCACGCGGGAGCTGAGGCAGGCCGCCGCGGGGCGGTCCCACGTGGGCAGGCCGGCCATGCGGGACAGCTCGCGGATCTCGGCCTTGGAGAGGCCCGCTTCCACGAGCGGCGCCTTGACGCCGTGCAGGCGCGCGGCGTTCTGGCCGGGACGGTAATCGCCCAGATCGTCGGTGTTGACTCCGTAAACGATCACCGCTCCCCCGTAGCGCGGCGCGATCTGCTCCATGCGGCGGAACAGCTCGTCCTTGCAGTGGTAGCAGCGGTCGGGGTTGTTGGCCGTGTAGGCGGGGTTGTCGAACTCGTGCGACGGGATCATCTCGTGGCGGATGCCGAAGCGCCGGGCGAAGGCGATGGCGTCGCGTTTGTGCGACTCGGGGATCGAGGGCGAGTCGGCGGTGACGGCGATGGCGTTGTCGCCGAGAACCTCGCGGGCCGCCCAGGCCAGATAGGCGGAATCCGTTCCGCCCGAGTAGGCCACGAGCACCCTTTCCAGCTGGCGCAGGATGCGGAACAGGCGGTCCTGCTTCTCCCGCAACAGCGCCACATCGGGAGTCGAGTTCTTGCCCAGCGCGACGAGGCCCGTCATGCCTGCATTATACCCGCCGGGGGGCGGAGGCCGGATTGGCGGGCGGCGGGGATGCGAAGGACGGGAGGCGGAAGGCGGAAAGCTGGTGCGGAGTCCCTGGCGTAAAGAAATGACGCGCTTCCGCCGATGAGTGACATGTGGTGAACTGTGGGGCTGCATTGCATCCGAGGCTGCGGCGGGCGCGCTGCGCGATGCTGGCGCTCGTCCTGGCGGCAGGGGCGGCGCATGCGGGGCCGTGGGTGCAGAAGCGCGGCCATGGCATCGTCATCGTGGGGGTGAACGCCTACCGTGCCGATGAGCGGTTTGCGGCGTTTGGCGGCGGGACGCAGCCGCTGGGCCCGGAAGGAAAGTTCCGGAGCATCTCGCCGCATCTCTGGGCGGAGGTGGGCCTGACGGACGACTGGACGGGAATCCTGTCCTTCCATGCTCCGTGGCAGCGATATACGCAGACGGGCTATCAGGCCAGTGCGTTTGCGCCGGGCGACCTGCAGGCAGGATTCCGGCGGGCGTTGCGCCGTCCGGACAACGGCTGGCAGCTGGCCGTGCAGGTGCTCGGAAAAGCGCCGACCTATGGGGCCGATACGCAGCCCCGTCCCGGCAACGGGCAGGGGGATCTGGAGTCCACGCTGCTGGCGGGCCGCAGTTTTCCTGTGGGCAGCCGGTGGGGGTTTTTCACAAGCGAAGGAGGGTTCCGCAAGAGATGGGGGCGGCCTGCGGACCAGTGGCGCGGCGAGATTGGAGGAGGGCTGCATGCGACGCCGAGGCTGACCGTGATGGGCCAGGCGTTTCTGACCCGGAGCGTGGGCGCGTTCCCGCGGGTGGAACCGGGAGTCAACCCGATGATCGAGCCGTATTACCACCTTGTCCGGCTCCAGGGTTCCGTCGTGACAAAGCTGGGCGGTCACTGGCGCGTCCAGCTGGGCTACGCGCAGGATGCGGCGGGGAGAAATGTAGGACGGGGCGGGCAATGGGTGCTTGCCGTCTGGAGGAGCTTCTGAAAGCCCGGTTCGCGGAAGGCAGGGAGGCTGTGCAGCGGGAGGCCGTTTGATGAGTGGAACGAGCCGAAGCCACGCTGGTCCGCTCGGCCCGCCGGCGGCCGCCCGGCCGATCGGACAGGGCCTGGTGGATGCGGGACTGATCAGCGCCGAGCAGCTGCAGGAGGCGCTGGCGCGGCAGCGTGCCAGCGGATCGCGGATCGGACAGATCCTGATCGCAGAAGGATGGGTGAGGCCGCTGGATTTCTACCGCGCGCTGGCCGGGCAACTTGGCCTGGAATTCGTCGACCTTGTCCAGCAGCCGCCGGATGCGGCGCTGTTTGATGAAAGCCAGTATGACGAGTACGCGCGGCTTCAGTACGTGCCGTGGCGAGCCTCCGGCGGCGCCGTGACGCTGGCGCTGGCCGAACCGGACGAGGCAGCGCTGCAGGATCTGCGGTCCCGGTACGGGCCGGAGACCCGGTTCGTGATCACGTCTCGGCTGGACATTCTGTGGTCGATCCAGCGGATGGCGCAGCAGAGGCTGGTCGCCGACGCGGTCTGCCGGCGGATGCGGCTGGATCCCGAGCATTCGGCGGCGGACGTTCTGACGCGTCCGCAGGCGATGCTGTTGGGCGCCGCCGCGGTGGTTCTGACGGCGCTGCTGATCTGGAAGCCTCTCCTGACGCTGCTGGGGCTCAACGCGCTGTTCGGCCTGCTTCTCTTCGGCAGTTTCCTTCTGCGCGCGATCCTGGTCTGGAAAGGCAGCGGGACGCTGTACCAGGCGAAGTCGACGCCGGAGGAACTGGCCGCGCTGGACGAGCGTTCGCTGCCGGTCTACACTGTGCTGGTGCCGCTGTTCCGGGACGCCGCCGTCGTGCCGAAGCTGGCCGCCGCGCTGAGGGCGCTGGATTATCCGCGGTCGAAACTCGACATCAAGCTGGTGCTGGAGGGCGACGACGCGGAGACCATCCAGGCGTGCAAGAAAGCGGGCATGGAGGGCAATGTCGAGCTGATTGTCGTGCCTCCGGGGCTGCCGCGCACGAAACCGAAGGCGCTGAACTACGCCTTGCCGTTCGCACGCGGCCAGCTGATCACGATCTACGACGCCGAAGACGTGCCGGAGTCCGGGCAGCTGAAAAAGGCGGTGCTCGCTTTCCGCAAGGCGCCGTGGGAGGTGGTCTGCCTGCAGGCGCGCCTGAATTATTTCAACTGGCGGGAGAACTGGCTCACGCGCCTTTTCACGCTGGAGTATTCGCTGTGGTTCGACTGGTATCTTCCGGGTCTGGAGGCTTTGGGGATTCCGATTCCGCTGGGGGGCACGTCGAACCATTTCCGCGCCGAGGTCGTGCGCGCCATCGGCGGCTGGGACCCCTTCAATGTCACGGAAGACGCCGATCTGGGCGTGCGGTTCACGATGAGCGGCTGGCGCGTGGGCGTGCTGGACTCGACGACGTTCGAGGAGGCGAACAGCCGGCTGGGCAACTGGATCCGGCAGCGCTCGCGGTGGGTGAAGGGGTACATGCAGACCTGGCTTGTGTATATGCGCAATCCGTGGCGCACGTTCCGCCGCCTGGGCTGGAAGGGATTTCTCGGATTTCAGGCCTTCGTGGGCGGGACATTTCTCGGTCCGCTGGCGTTTCCGCCGCTGACAGCCATGTACGCGTACTGGCTGTTGACGCGGACCCACGCCCTGGATCCGCTGTTTCCGGCCTTCGTTCTGGACATTTCGCTGCTGCTGCTGCTGGCGGGCAACGGGCTCCTGATCTATTTCCATATGCTTGCGGGCTGGCACCGGGGACGGCACCTGCTGGTGTTCTGCGCCCTGCAACTGCCTGCCTATTACATGCTGATGTCGATTGCGGCATGGAAAGCGCTGTGGCAGCTGTGCTGGCGGCCGCATTACTGGGAGAAGACGGAACACGGTTTGACACGGGTGGAGGCGCCGGGGGGAAGCGATGTCGCCGAAGCAGCCTGAACTGGAAGCCTCGATCGAACGTTGGGCGGCCCGCCTGCTGGTCCTGTGCCTGGCGGCGGCTGCGCTCGGCTGGCTGAGGTTGGCCGAGGTGCTTGCCGTCAGCTTCTCAGGGCTTGCGCTGCGGTCGCTGATGCGGAGTTGCACCGCCCGGTCGCGGCTGCAGACGGGCATGGCGCTGCCGCTGATGATGGCGCTGTCGCCCGCAACCGTGTGGCCCGCACTGTGGCTGGCGCTTTCGGTGGTGGCGCTGGCGCTGAGGGAGAAGAGCTGGGTGGCAAGGCTGGCTTCGCTCGTGACGATCGCCTTCCCTGCCCTGCTGCTCCACGCCTCCCGAGCCTATCTGCAGTGGCTGGGATACAGGCCTTTCTGGGCTGACTGAAGCGGAGGCAGAAGCCCTCCGCCCCGGAGCCGGAAGCATCTGCCCAGCCGCCCTGCCCGCCCGCCCGTCCGCGCTGCATGGGCGGCGATGTTGCTGCATTCCGCTCTTCAACGCCCGCGCTGCCCCAGTAGAATGATTGCAGCCCCCAGCAGACTCACGATGGCCCCGAGCGCGTCCCAGCGGTCCGGCGCGCTACCCTCTACGAGCCACATCCACGCAAGCGACGCCACGATGTACACTCCCCCGTATGACGCGTACGCACGCCCCGCCCACGCGGCATCCACGCGCGTCAGGATCAGCGCGAACAGCGCGAGCGAGACCATGCCCGGGATGGTCCACAGCGGGCTTTTCCCGAGCCGCAGCCATAGCCAGAACGCGAAACAGCCCGCAATTTCGCCTGCGGCAGCCAGAAAATACCAGAGAAACGAATTCATGCACCTTTGGGAATTCGAGGATCGATGTTCGCGGCAGAGCTCGCGGCCTGCCTGTCTCTTCAACATGGCATAGCCGGCCGGGGGCGGTGTCGGGGTGCGCCTCACGGCGACGGGCGCTTCCTGTGGCAGAAGCCCGTACGGCTGGAAGCGGCAGTGCGTCCGCAGGCGCGAATTCCAGAGAAAGTTGGGCGCGGGATGCAGAAAAGGCGGATGGGGGCAGTATCGTCCTCCGGTTCTCGAAGAAAATTTCCGGCGCGCAAAGGGGAGAGGACCGGGTGACCGCCTGCACTGCCTTCTGACGCAGATGGGAGGCGGCCGCGACTGCGACCTCACAACTCGCCGTTCGATTCGGGACCGTGAGAGGACCGCTCGCTTTCGCAACCTGCGCCCGCTTCACCCGCGTCCCGGAACCCGTTTTGGGATCTCGGGGATTTTCCTGCATGCTGATCTCCTGCAGGGTCATGGGGCTCGGTCTCGCGGCCAAGGCGAACACGGTTGGGATGCAGCCCTCGCGCGAGCGCGAGGGGAAACCCGGGAGGAGGGGCGGGAGGACGCGGTTGGAGGATCGCTGGCTTTCGCGGCCTGCGGCCGCCTCGCTGGCGGCTCGGAACCCGCTTTGAAGCCGCGGGGATTCTGATTCGTGCGGATGACCCGCAGCGGGACCGGCGCTTCCGCGAGGCTATTTCCGGCTGGAAGCTGCGGGCTGACGGAGTGGGAGTCCCGTTCCGGGGAGGCTGGACGCGGGCACCACGGCTTCGTCTCCCGGGCACTGATCCGGAACCACGGCCACCTCAGTGGTAAAGATGAGCGGTTTGCCGCCGGGTCCGTCGTAGGTCAGTTCCAGAAAGAACGCCGTCCAGCCGGATTCGGGCGCCTCCACCACAGCTTCATACACTCCATCCTGCGCCTCGACGGGGGAAGACTCCCATGCCTGACCGATGGTTTCGAGCCGGAAATCCCGCGCCGCCGGATTGTGCGCCTTCCACAGGAGGACGGACTTCGGCGGATCAACGGGGCGGAGGCGGATTCGGCCGGCGGCGCGGTCCATCTCCCAGAAGAAGCGCGGCCGGGGCTCGCCGCGCAGGATCAGCTCGATCCAGGACTGGATGCTCACGGCCACCTCTGGGGAGAGGGAATGATCGGTGTTGGGGACATAGCGCAGATATTTTTCGCCAGGCAAATCATTCCAATAAAAACGGCTGGAATCGGGCAAAAAGAATTGATCACCCGTGGAATTCACAATATATTTCGGCAGCGTCAGCCGTCCGCGATATTCGTAAGGGTCCTCGATCTTCAGCAATGCATCCAGAGCCGGATCGCCGAATTTGTCCATGACGCCGCGCTGCACGTAGTCCTCCACCGCGGGCGCCCAGAAGCCGTAGCAGGAGTAATGATGCAGGAACGACGGCTGCAGGTTGAGCATGTCGATGACGAGCGGAACGGCGGCGACGACGCGCGGATCCACGGCAGCCGCCGTCCACGCCGTCCAGCCGCGCTTCGAGGCGCCGATCAGAACGAACCGGTCCGCCAGCCCGGCGTTCTGCCGCCGCAGCAGATCCGTGACCGCGTCCATGGCGCGCACCACAGCCTTGGTCATCGGGAGCCGCGCCGGCCAGCGCTCGTCGCCGGTTTCGAGGAACCGTTTCCAGGTGTAGGCGATCAGCGCGTCTTCACTCAGCGGCTTTTCCTCGCCGGCGAACTTCAGCGGCTGGTTGGGCACCGTGCGGAGGTCAGCAACAACCGCGCCGGTCTGCGCCGCGAGAAGCGCGACGAGCGGATCGGGCGCGGGCGGCGCCGCCGTGTTCGAACCGCCGTTGATCAGAAGAATGGCAGTCCGGAAGCGGAGCGTTTCCGGATAGGCGATCGTCAGCCAGTGCCGCCACTCGTTCCGGTCCACTTCGGTCAGCTCCAGCCAGCGCTGCGAGTTCAATTCAGCGAGCAGTACCGTGAAACCGCCCAGAGGGCGCCGCGTGGTGGAGACGATGCGGTAGGCGTCATCCGGCGCCGCTACATACCGATCCAGCGCCGTCGAATCGATCCCCTGCGCGGCTGCATGGGGCGCGGCGCAGAGGCAGATCAGCAGAACAGCGGCCGTTGCATGGTGCATGCCCACAGGCTAGCGCGGCGGTCAAATCAACGCCAATCGTCCGGGGCGCCCGCGGCGCTGCCGCCCGGTTCAGAATGCCAGCCGCAAGCCGAACTGAATCTGCCGGGGCGGAAGCTGGCTCTGCACGACGCCGAACTGCGGGTTGTTGAGGATGCGGCCCACGATGTCGTAGTTGGGCGTGTTCAGGGCGTTGAAGAACTCGCCGCGGAACTGCAGCGACGCGCCTTCGGTGATGCGGAAGCTGCGCGCGGCCATCAGGTCGAAGTTGAGGAGACCGGGGCCGATGATGGTGTTGCGGCCGACGTTGCCGAACTGGAAGGCCGGCGGCGCGACGAAAGCGGCGGTGTTGAACCAGCGCTCCGTCGTGCGCTCGTTGGCCGGCAGCTTCCAGTGCTGCCCTGGCACGGCGTTGGGGCGGATCAGAATAGCGCCGGTGCCGCCACCGATGCCCGCCGTGTCGCCGGCGAGATTGGCGGTGAACGGGAAGCCGGTCTGCATCGAATGGATCGCCGAAATCTGCCAGCCGCCGGCGAGCCATGCGCCCGGTCCCGAGTTGAGCCACTTCTGTCGCGGGCCGAAGGGCAGGTTCCACACGGCGGAATTGACCCATCGGTGGCGCACGTCGAACGACGCCAGCCCGCGCTCCAGACGCACGTTGTGCGAGTCCTGCGGCGGCGAGTTCTCAGCGCCGCGCGCGCCGCCGGCGTTGCGGAACTGCGGCGCGTTGGTGATGGCCTTGCTCCAGTTGTACGAACTGAGCCAGCTCAGCCCGCCGGTCAGCTTCTTTTCCACGCGCACGAAGAAGGCGTGGTAGTTGGACTGCGCGGCGTTGGGCAGATAGTTGATGAAGCCGACCGGGACGCTTTCGCCCTGCACCACGACATAGGGGGGGAACACCGTTCCGGGCGCGAAGCGCAGCGCGCGGTAGGGGCGGCGCGGATCGACAGCTCCGGGACCGGGGCGCGCGTTGTTCGGCTGCGTGTTCTGCGACAGCTTCAGCCCCATCGTGGCCAGATAGCCGGCTTCGACCAGCAGATCGCGCCGGAGCTCCTGCTGCACGGTGAAGCTCCACTGCGGCGAGTAGCTGGAGCGCTGGAACAGATCGATGCCCGCCTGCTGGATCTGCACGGGGCCCACGACGGCAGGCCCGAAGATGTCGAAGCCGCGGAACTGC
>Ga0209381_1002891_pt1 | contig 19724 bp, 19 predicted proteins | sample DewCreD2012metaG_FD_184111 | JGI IMG/M metagenome (GOLD analysis project Ga0209381, IMG submission 184111) | Hot spring sediment bacterial and archeal communities from British Columbia, Canada, to study Microbial Dark Matter (Phase II) - Dewar... ...
GGTATTCCGATCTCCCGGAGCAGTTCCCTTCCATCGCCCATTTCCACACCATGCGGGTCAATCAACCGGCGAGCAAGTTCTACAGCACGGATTACCTGAGAACCCTCTGCGACCTATGGGAATACCGGGGAAGCGGGATGATGAACTTCCATGGCTCCACGGGAGACATCATTTTCATAGGAACCTTTACGGAGCAGTTGGAGCCGATTTTCTTCGAGCTGACCCACGTACTCCAGCAAGACCTGGGCGGCTCAGGCTCCAACCTGCGGACCCCTTCCTGCTGCATCGGCAAGGCTCGCTGCGAGTGGTCCTGCTATGACACACAGGACATGTGCTATGAAATGACCACGCACTACCAGGACGAATTGCACCGTCCCCAGTTCCCCTACAAGTTCAAATTCAAGTTTGACGGTTGCCCGAACTGCTGCGTCGCCTCGATCGCCAGGGCCGACATGTCCTTTATCGGGACCTGGAAAGACGACATCCGGATCGACCAGAAGGCCGTGAAAGCTTATATGGCCGGGGAGATCAAGCCCAACGCCGGAGCCCACGCAGGAAAAGACTGGGGCAAGTTTGATATCGAAAAGGAAGTCATCGGCCTCTGCCCGACCGGTTGTATGTGGATGGAAGGCGGAAAACTGATGATCGACAACAAGGAATGCAACCGCTGCATGCACTGCATCAACGTCATGCCGCAGGCCTTGTGGCCGGGCAAAGATACCGGTGTGTCCATCCTCCTGGGCGCCAAGGCGCCCATCCTGGAAGGCGCGCAGATGTCTCTGCTCACGATTCCCTTTATGAAGGCCGAGCCTCCTTATGACAACATCAAGGAGAAGGTCATCGAGCCGGTTTGGGAATGGTGGATGGAAGAAGGGAAGAACCGGGAGCGCTTGGGAGAACTCATCCAGAGACAGGGAATCCGGAAGCTGCTTGAAGTGCTGAACATTCCGGCCATGCCCCAGGTGGTGAAAGAGCCTCGATCCAATCCCTACATCTTCTGGAAAGAGGAAGATGTTCCCGGTGGATTCAAGAGAGACATCAAAGACTTCCGATTGAGACACAAGAGATAGTTCCAGAGAGGAGGGACACAACTATGGCATTATCACAGGACAAATTCGGACGCTATAATCCACAAAAACCCATGGAGAACCGGCTCACAGACATGGGGCCGCGTCACTTCTGGCAATATTTCCCACCCATCATTCAGAAAAACTATGGGAAATGGAAATACCACGAGATCCTCGAGCCCGGCGTGCTGGTTCATGTGTCGGAGACAGGGGACAAGGTGTTTACCGTCAGGGTCGGCGGTGCCCGGTTCATGACGGTCGAACATGTCCGCGAGCTCTGCGAAATCGCGGACAAACACAGTCAGGGCATCTTCCGGTTCACCACCCGGAACAACATCGAATTCATGGTCGACAGCCTGGACAAGGTGCAGGCCCTGAAAAAAGACCTGGCCAGCCGAAAACATGTTTCCGGAAGCTTCAAATTCCCCATCGGGGGTACAGGCGCCGGCGTGACCAACATCGTTCACACCCAAGGTTACATTCACTGCCACACGCCCGCCACAGACGCATCCGCCATGGTCAAAGCGGTGATGGACGAACTCTTTGAGTACTTTCAGAGCATGACGCTTCCCGCCCAGGTGAGGGTCTCCATGGCCTGCTGTCTGAACATGTGCGGGGCCGTCCACTGCTCCGATATCGCCCTGCTGGGCTATCACCGGAAACCGCCGATGATCGACAGCGAGGTTCTGGAGAGCGTCTGCGAGATTCCCCTGGTCATCGCCGCCTGCCCCACCGCAGCCATCTCCCCGGCCAAGACGGAAGAGGGAAAGAAGACGGTCAAGATCAAAGAGGAACGCTGCATGTTCTGCGGAAACTGCTACACCATGTGCATGGCGCTCCCCCTGTCGGACGGACCGGGCGACTGCGTCACGATCATGGCAGGAGGCAAGGTTTCCAACCGGATTTCGCCTCCCAAGTTCTCGAAGGTCGTGGTGGCCGGGGTGCCCAACACCCATCCGCGGTACCCGGAAGTGGTCCAGGTGGTCAAGCAGATCATCGAAGCGTATGCCAAGGATGCCAAGAAGTATGAGCGCGTCGGCGACTGGGCAGAGCGGATCGGCTGGGAAAAATTCTTTGACAAGTGCGGTATCCCGTTCACCGAGCATCTGATCGATGACTACAGGCTGGCCTACGATACCTTCCGCACCTCGACGCAGTTCAAGTTCACCGATGCGTCCTGGGCCGTGAGCAAGGCGGTAGAGGGCTAGCGGGAAAGGATCAAACAAAATCCCCCCATCCCCCCTTCAAGAGGGGGGGTGAGGGAATAGGGAGAGGAGCCATTCCATGGACGATTATAAACAGACAATCCTTGAGTTTGCCGAAACGAGCAAGAAAAGCAAATTCTACTTCAACGATCTCGAACAAGCCGTAAAGGCCAAGTTCCCCGACGCGAAAACAAGGGATATCAAGAAGGCAGCGACCGAACTGGTCAACACGGAGAAATTGATCTATTTCTCCACGGGCAGCACGACCATGTACGGCCTCAAAGGCCGTGGACAAACCGAAGATCACTAGGATTCCGCGATGGGGGGAAGCCTCCCGCGCGAAAAGAGCAGTTGTTTTTTCGTACTCTAGACCTAAGGGTTAGAGCAGTGCAGGGGTCGTTGCCCTGGCAGGGTGGCGACCCCGGTCATTTTTGAGGTCTCCCATGAAAGAACCGATAGGCTCTGAAGAGTTTATTGCAGAGCAGAAAAGAAGGCTGGCCGAGGACCCGGAATGTGCGACAACCTCTTACAATTTGGGTGTCGCACTCATGGAACAGGGAAACCTCGAGGAGGCCGTCGAGGCGTTCAAGGACGCCATTGAAAACAGCGCCCGCATGTTTGAAGCCTGGGTCAACCTGGGCTACATCTACTTCAAACAGGGCGATCTGGAGCAGGTGGTTTATGCAAACCAAAAGGCGATCGACGCAGAGCCGAGATATGCGCGGGGATATGCCAATGTCGGGTTCGCCTATCTGCAAATGGGAAAGACCGAGGAGGCCATCGAAGCCCTGCGGAAGGCCTTGGAGCTGAATCCGGACATTGTTCAGGCTTGGAACAACCTGGCCAATGCCTATCTCCAGAAGGGGGATGTGGATCAAGCCGTTGAGACAAACCTGAGGCTGCTGAAACTTGCTCCGAATTTCGGCCTTGGGCGAAATAATCTCGCCGTGGCTTACTATCACAAAGGTGAATTTGACAAGGCGATTGAGCAGGCGGACAAAGCCAAAGAGCTGGGATTCGAGGTGCATCCGGATTTCCTAAAAGAGCTGGAGCCCCATCGCCGCTCATGAAAAAAAGAAACGATCTTTTTGAGAGCTACGAACTTTTGGTGGACAGGGCTGGGGCCGCTTTCCAGGAGATGCAAAAGCAATACGGGGCCTGCATGAAATGCGAGCCCCACTGCTCTGATTGCTGCCATGCCGTCTTCGGCCTCTTCCTCATGGAAGCGGCCTATCTCAAGGAGCATTTCGACAGGCTGGCGGAGGGGGAGAAAGGGGCGGCTCTTTCAAGATGCGAGGAAGCGGAAAAGAGCCTGGAGCGGCTTCAGAACATGCTCCAGGCCCATGAGGGAGATCCGCAGATGCAGGTCTACATCATGTCCCGGGAAAGAATCCCCTGTCCTCTGCTCAACGAGCACCAGGAGTGTATCCTTTATTCGCATCGCCCCATCACCTGCCGGGTGTATGGAATTCCGACCAAGATACAAGGCAAGGCCCGCGTGTGCTGGAAAACGGAATTCAAGAAGGACGAGCGCTATCCAATCTTTGATCTGGACGGCGTCTACCGGGATCTCTATTTTCTGTCCACCGAGCTGCTCAAGACCGTCGGCAGGGCTGACCCTGAAAAGGCCTCCCTCCTGATCTCCGTCTCGAAGGCCATTACAACCCCCCTCGAAGAGCTCCTTCATCAACAGCTTGCAGGGTCTGCCAAAGCGTCATGACGTGTCGCTCCAGGTTCTTTTCGACCACAGGAAAATCCGACGGATTCTCTTCCCGGTAGGCATCCATGAGCGGAGCGTAGAGTCGGTGTAGTTCCTCAGGGGAGAATCTTTTTAGCAGCGATGGGAAATCAGGCCCATCCATCCCATCCAATCGCCCCTCCGCCTTCATGGTCTGCAACGCACTGAAAAATCCTTCCACGCATGGGCTCATAAATTCCTCTTGAGCCCAGAGGGGTTCACCCACGCCGCCGAGTTTATCCAGCCTCATCTGCACCGCCATGTTCAGGAGAAAAGCCACCAGGGCCGTCACACGGTTAGACTCGGCCTTTTTAGGGAAAAAGATGAGGGGGAGGTAGTTTCTTGCCGTGGTCAATCGGACCTCTGTCGTGTTTTCGGCGCTCTTCACAACGAAGTCCCCGGCCGCATGATGCCAGGGGTAGATCTGCCGGTAGGTCGCCGGGTCATAGTAAAGGGTGAGGATCTTCGATGCCTCCCTGAAGATAGACCGTCCTTCCTCAGGAGAGGTCTTGCGGTTTCCTTTTTCCATGTCCCAAAGGAGAACCGCTTGCTTTCCATCCTGATCCGCCGTGAGATGCCACTCGTGGTAACCTTCCAACCACTCGGCCACGCTCATCACCACCGTTTCCCTTCCCTGGGCGTTGGAACAGAGAGTCTCAGAAGCCTGATAGACTTCCGGGAGATACCGAAAGGAGAACCGCTGATTGAGGTATTTCATGGTTTCATGTTCGCGCAGGAGGAGCTCCTGTTTTGTTTCAGAGAATGCAGTGCTGACGGCGAATTTCTTCCTGGCGCCATGGCCGGTGATCTCAACGCTTGCCACGTGGTAGAGGGTGCCATGTTTTTCGCTCCGTATCATTATGCGCTCGGCGGGATCAGGACACAGGGGCGTCTCCAGAATGAACCGTTCGATGCACTGAAAGTAATCCCGAAGCGTGAGGAAGGGATGGGCTTCAAAGGGATTCAGGAGAAAGGGGCGGACCAGGGTTTTTTCGTCAAGAAGAACATCCCCTTCTGAGGAGGAAAAAAAGTATTGGACGATCATAGCTTTGCCAGAGACTCGACGGCGACTTGATCCAGGGTGGTTTTTTCGATCTGCCCATTCCGATAAATGTCGATCGCCGTCCTGTCGTCCTTGAGTCTTGCCATATCCTCTTTTGCCTCATGGGCGTGGAGGAGCCCCAGAAGGATCACCGCATAGCCCCGAACCTCTGAGTCGGGATTGCGCAGAAGAGGAATCATGGGATATGAGAATCTTCGGAGGAGATCAGGGCGGGTCTCGCCGATTTTGGCCATGGCGCGGAGAACCTCGGGAAGCCGCGCAGGGTCCGTCGACAACTGAACCAGTTGAGGAATGAAGCCGGAAAACCGATCGGGGACGGAACCGATAATCTCGCCGATTGCGTCTACCGATCCCCAGCTGGAGGCCGCTGTGTCGGATACAGAGCTGAATAGGCCCTGGATCAGCTTGGAAACGGCGGTGGGATTTTTTAAGGCAACCACGGCAGCGGCTTTTCCAAGCGCTTCCGCCGCTCGCCACCTCAGGAGTTTGTCGGCGGAGTAAAGAAGCCTCTTAAGGTCCCTGATGATTCTGTGGTCCTCTGCAGCCATTTCAAGGAGGGCCTTCAGGTCGTAGCGCCCTACGAGGGCTTCCACTTCCTGCTTTGCAGAAGACCGCCTGGGTATTTTGCAAGCCGGAGCCTGGACGGGACAGGGAACCGTCGGTTCAGGGGGAGCCTTTATGGCCGTGGCCTCGTTCAATCTTATAAAATAGAGAACCCCGGAGATGCGCCTTCCCTCGTAAACGCCCCCGGGAATAATGTGGTGCGTCTCCAGGTCGTAGGTCTTGACCTGTTGGTCCACATAGTCCTGATCGGGGGTCAGTTCCCAGGCGCAATCCCAGTCGCCGTGACAGGCATGAACCAACGCTTCGATCATGGCTGATCCGAGGTTGTGACCGGTCACCTCACAAGCATAAACCGCGCCGCAGGAGCAGGTGCCGAGAGGCATGTCGCTGGAGGGCACCGGTTCAGGTTTCTTGAGCAGCATCCCGCAGAAAGGGCAGGTGGGTTTGACCATCACCCCTCTTTCCATGAATTTGCCTTCCGTAGGTCGTAATGTCCTTGCCATGATATCCTTCTTTCAACCTTTACAGATCCAGGTCTATTCCGCTCCCTTCTTCATCCCACTCGAAGTCTACAATCTCGAACTCCTCGCCCCGGGACCTGAACTGAATCATCCACTTGGCGTATTGAGGCCCTGCAAACTCACAACTGATGGTTCCAAGCCGCGCATCCAGTTTCCTGAGCTTCGGCACCATCTGCTCGAGAAAAAGCTCCTGGATATCGCCTTTCTCTTCATCGGTCAGTGCTTTCTTCATGGCCACCTAATGCTGAAAACCCTCTTTGTCTCAGGCTGATGGAAAGTGAAAGTCCCCCGCACCTCGGAGGACGGAAGTTCAATCCATATCTTCCCTCTCCCTTGGAGGCGGAGTCCCTATGTCCTTTCGAGTCCCGCTCAGCGAGCGGGGCGGGAAATCTTGATTCTGAAGATGCCGAGAATTAAAGATTTCTCCCTTCGGTCGAAATGACAGAAAAGAGACTCTACATGGATTGTCACACGAACTCGGAAATGAAAGGGGCCGGGTGAGGGATAAGGAGAGCACTTGGGCGGGATCCTATTTGGTCGGTCCAGGGACATTGAGGGTGTAACAGGAATTGCCGGAGCCGCAGGACTTGGTGGTGAGCGTCGGCTTTTCACCGGCGCCTTTGGCCATCACATGACTCGTCTTGCTCAGAACTCGCTCAAAGGACTCGGACTTGCACTCCGGGCATTGCATATCCATCGTGTCATCCGACTTCACGGCGATTTTCTCAAAGATATTCCCGCATTCAAGACATCGAAACTCGAAAATGGGCATTTTGACAACTCCACAATGACTGGTTTTTATGCTAATTTCGACAACTATAGTGACTCCGAGGGATAAAGTCAAACCAAAGCCCAAGGGTACGGATTCAGCAGAATGATCCTTTCCTTTCATCCCTGTTTTACTGCCGATGCTCAGATCATCCTGGCGGACCGCCCGCTGAGAACAGAGGATCGACGCTTGATCCAGCACGCAGACGCCATCATTCTTCCACAGAGCTGCTCTTTTCCCCTGTACAAGGCTTGCGCTCTTTCGGAGGCCCTGTTGTTCCCGGAGTATGGGTTGCGCTTCAAATATCCAGGGAAAATGGGTCAAAGCGTTCTTTTCGGAAAACTGGGAGTTCCTCACCCGGTGACGATGCGTTGGGCTTCCGTCAATAAATTCCGAGCATTTCTGAAGCGGCAGGGCGCCCCGCCCCATGAAATGCCTTTTTTCCTCAAGGCCGACAGGAGCCATGAAGGAGACGGTGTTTACGCGGTTGATTCCCATATCGGCCTCGACAGGGCGCTGCAGTCTTTGGCAAAAACCGGACCGGAAGGGTTCATTTCCCAAGAGGCGATTCCATGCCGGGGGAATGTGCTCAGGGCGGTCGTCCTTTACAAGAAGATCATGACCTACTGGAAAAGGCCGGGCAGGTCCCAGGACATCATCACCACCGTGAGCCGTGGCGCAAAAGTGGACAGGGTTTGGAAACCGGCGCTCCAGGAAAAGGGAAGGGAACAAGCCCGGTGGATTGCTGAAAAAAGCGGAATCCTTCTGGCTGCCTTTGACTTTGTCTTCAATCTGGACCATCCTGATCCCCAACCTTTGATTTTGGAAGTCAATTATTATTTTGGAAGACGAGGTCTGGGAGGCTCGCTCAGGTATTACCGTCTTCTCCTTGAAGCCATTCAGGAGTGGCTGAAAGAGAAAGGGTTCGATGCGAGAAAAGTGAAGCTTGTTTGATGTGCGCATTTAAGCCCTAGCTCGAGAATAATCTGCTATTTACGGAGAAGCTGAAAATTCGAAATCCGAAGCACGAAATCCGAAACAAGCACGAATAAGCAAAATTCAAATGTTCCAAAAGAAAGGCATGTTGGGGTGGTTCTGTTTTGGTTATTGGAAAATTCAACATTCGAATTTGTTTCGAGTTTCGGATTTCGATATTCGAATTCAGTAGCGCCCAATGGCCTGAATTAAGGGGCTCAGACTTAAAGACATGCTAAACCACGGCAAAATATACCACTTGTTTCCTTTTCTGCCCTGGCTGAAGGGGTACAACCGGACCGCGTTGCGGCAGGACGCGGTGGCAGGGGCCACGGTCGCCGTCGTGCTGATACCTCAAGCCATGGCCTATGCCATGCTCGCGGGGCTGCCCGCGGTTTATGGACTCTATGCGGCCATGCTCGCGCCCCTGGTCGCGGCTCTTTATGGCAGTCTGCAACAGCTCTCCACCGGACCGATAGCGATCTTGAGCCTTCTGGTCCTCACCACTCTGTCGCCGCTCGCAGAACCAGGGACCGCCCGCTATATGGAGCTCGCGGTTCTCCTCGCGTTCATGGTCGGAATTCTTTACCTGGCGATCGGGATGTTTCGACTGGGCGCCGTGATGTCTTTCATTTCTCACTCCACAGTGAGAGGTTTTACTTCTGCGGCATCCCTGATCATCTGCGCCACGCAGGTTCCCCATCTTCTCGGTATTGCCGTTCCACGGCGGGAGTACCTGTTCCCCATGGTCTACGATCTCATCAAAGGCCTGCCCTCGACTCATCTCCCGACCCTGATCGTCGGTCTCCTCGCCTTTGCGGTGATCTTTGTCGCCAAGAGGTATCGAGCCGCTTTCCCAGGCGGATTGGTCGCCCTCATTCTCACCTCCGTCCTCCTTGCTCTTTTTGAATGGCATGAGAGCGGCATTGCCATCGTGGGACCTACGCCGGCCGGTTTTCCGCATTTCGAGATCCCGTTTCTCCACTTCAAGACCATGAGCGGCTTGCTGGGCCCTGCCATCGTCATAGCCCTGGTGAGCTTTGCGGAAACCTATTCCGTCGGTAAGGCCGTTTCAGGGCAGACCAAGCAGAGGGTGGACGTGAACCAGGAGTTCATCGGCCAAGGCCTTGCCAATCTCATCGGCTCATTTTTTCAGAGCTATCCGGTGAGCGGGTCTTTTTCAAGGACGGCTATCAACTTCGCCTCCGGGGCAAGAACCTGGGTGTCCAGCGCGGTAGCTAATTTGGGCGTCATCCTGGCGCTCCTCTTCCTGACCCCTTATATGGCATACATTCCCAGGGCGGCGCTATCGGCCCTGGTGATCAGTGCGGTCATCATTCTGTTTCACCCGGGACAGGTTTTTTCTCTTTGGAAAATGAACCGCCACGACGGGATTGTGGCCTTCACCGTGTTTGCCCTGGCAATTCTGACCAAGCCGGACTACGCGCTGCTTATCGGGGTTGCCTTATCCCTGATCCTTTTTCTGTGGAAGACCATGCATCCGCGCATTGTCCGTATCACCAAGGACCCTGAGCTCAACATGTTTCTGAACGCCGATGTTTACCGCAAACCGAACTGTCCGCAGATCCTTGAACTTCGGCCGGACAACTGCATTTTTTTCGGAAACGCGGAATACACGATGGAGCGTATCCTCATGCGCGTGGAGGAGCAGAAAACCCCCCTCAAGTTCCTTCTTCTGGATTTTGAATCGATCGCCTTCATGGATATCAGCGGCGTGGACGAGCTTTTCGGCCTGCTGGACGAACTCAAGGCTAGAAACATCGAGATGGCTTTTCTCTATGTTCACTTGCCGGTCAAGAAAGTCCTTGAAAACACCGGCTTTCTGGACAGGGTAGGACGGGATCGGGTCAAAGAAAAAATGGGAGAGGCCATTGCCTACCTATTCGAACGCTTGGATCACGGCTATTGCCGCAACGTGTGCCCCTACAAGCTTTTCCACGAATGCTCGACGGTGAAATGAATAGGAAAGTGACGAATGACAAGTACCCAGTGACAAGAGAGAAACGTGAACTTGACACTGACTTTCAGTGGGGCATGTAGGGGTGGGCGTTACGCCCACCCACGGGAGGGGGTAAACTCCTCCCCTGCACAATCTGCAAAATGGGCGGGCACTGTTCGACGACCTGCGGGTATAGTGTCCCAAGAGATTGCTGAAAAACACGTAGTTTGCAGGCTGCTCAAAAATGGTCAGATGCAAGGCATCCGAAATTCCGAAGAGTGAGGCGTACATAGAAGTACGCCGCAACGATGAGGAATGAGGGTAACGCCGCAGATGGCCATTTTTCAGTAGCCTGCTAAAACCTGATGTAGACTTTTCGTGATCTGGGTCCGTCGAATTCGCAGAAAAAGATTTTTTGCCAGGTGCCCAGGACAAGGCGGCCGTTTTCCACGATGACCGTCACAGAACTTCCCATCAGCGATGCCTTGATGTGGCTGTCCGCGTTTCCTTCTGTGTGGCGGTACGCCCTGTTCGGAGGGACAAGCTCGTTCAGCTTGGTGAGGATATCGGTGCAAACATCCGGGTCAGCCCCTTCATTGATCGTGATCCCTGCCGTGGTGTGGGGGACATAGACCACGCAAATCCCATCCTGCACACCGGCTTTGGATATCTCCTTCTGCACGGAGGAGGTGATATCGAGCATTTCTGTTCGGGAATCGGTTTTGACACTGATGCTGGCTGGCATGGGGTGCTCCTGGGCTTGGAACGGCCACCAGGGACCGTCCTCCGCCTCCCCGCGAGCCGGGAAGGCAGAGGCCAAGGCGTAAGGATTGTCCGGGGTCCGTGATAAAGTTCGTCAACCCTGGATTTTCCGCATCAGAAGACCTTGCTGCGGATTTCTTTCCCTGCGAGAGGGTTGTAGAGTTTAATAATCGCCACTTTCATGCAGTCCAGGGTTTTTGATGTGGTCACGATGTCGAGCAGAGTCTTTGTCGCCGGATCCGGCAGCACGCAGGCGTCCGAAGCGTCAAACTTCAGGTCCGGGAAAGCCTTCAGAAGCTTCTTGTGCTCTTTGTCACCCACGGGAACCTTGACGGCTTTTTTGCCCTCCACCTGGATAATCTGGTCGCCGAGTCCGGCTTCCTGGATTTTCTTTTCCTGCGCCTCATCCAAAAAGATATTGATGCAATAGCTTCCCATCACTTCACCTCCAAAAAGAATGATTCAGACCCAATGCCGGTCCGATTGCGTGTGCCTTTATATTATGAGGGACTGCCGCTTGTCAACAGGGCAAAACGGCTTCAGTTCTAACAACTCCTGTCCAAGGCAGGCCTTTAGCCGCAATCAAAGTCTGCTGGAGCCCAGGACGGTCCGCGAAATGCAAAAGTAAGCACTATGCAGGGCAAACCATGAAAAGAGAATAACTGGAGACTGCTTACTGCCTACTGCTTACTGATTCCGGGCGGCTCTTTAGAGACCACACCCCCCCAGGTCCCGGGCTCCAAAGATCTCCGCATCGTGCACAGAAGTTTCAGCTTAAGACTCTAAGGGCTTAGAGTGGCAGGTACCGTGTCAATGGAATTGGCGCGCCTCCCCACGTTCACAGGCATCAAAAGGCGATTCCCCACCGGCTCAGATATGCCCAAACGGCGACAGCAAAAACGTACCAAAAATAGTGCCACTCAAAGTGCTTGAAAAAAGGACGCAGGGTGGGAGAATCCACGCTGTCCCTGAACACGGTGGCACAAAGAAGAACCGCTGCGACCATGGCAAAGACAGCGGCGAACCGGCCGTCCCATACAGCCAGGCAAGCAAAAAACAATGTGTTCCAGCGGTGAGGCGCCATGAGCTTCTTCCAGTAAGAGGCGAGACACAGAAGGGCGGGAATTCCTATAGCCGCCAGCACCTCCAGTTCAATGCGGTCAGGGGGGACACGCCCCCTGGGGAAAAACTGCGAGGCGCAGAAGATCGAGCGATCGGCGAGAATGTGGCCGATAAAAGCCAGAAGGAATCCTGCAATGAGCATGTAGGAAAGATGCCGCCGGAAGTGCGGTTTCTCAGCTCGGGGAAATGCAAGATACATGCATGAGAATACCGCGCCCAGCCACCAGGAGGAATCCACCAAAGACCAGCCCAAGAACACTGCCGGCAGGGCATAGATGCGCGTTGGCCGCCTCTCGCGGTACCCTTCCATGACGAAAATCGTGAATCCGAAAAGCAGGTAAGGGACGACCCAGTTCGACTGAACGACGGGTCCCTGTGCAACGCTGACCGCCGCAAGCAGGACAAGGGAGCCGATGACATGATCTTCTGTTTTTTTCTTGAGCCCCAGGAACAGGAAAAAGGCTCCTAAAGTGGCCAGGATCGTTTGATACCAAAAAAGGAAATCGCCGAAATACAGAAGCGCAATAATCGAATAAACAGACGCCATTCCGAGATATTCGACCTTGAGCTTTCTTCCCATGCGCTCAACGGGTCCGGGAATGTAGGCGATGCCGGGATCTGTCCCTGCTATGGAAGGATTACTTGCCACGTGCTTGCCTCTCAAAAATGGCCGATCGTCCGCAGATGATTCTCACGCAAAGCGGACGCTTTTGGCTGCAGGTTGATTCTCCGGGTGCCTCTTGCCGCTTCACATCTGAGCCCGTGGAGGCGTTCTTGTTCGGAGATGAGTATAGACATCAACTGTGAGCAAAGCCTGATCGACCGAACTTCCTCGCAATGAGGATAGAGGAAGACGTATACCCTGTCAAGGAACGAGACGCTCCGCCCGCTCTGCGAATGGTTCCTCCCCTCTTTCTGTCATAGCTGGGTCAAAATACGATTGGCCCCCAAATCTTCTTCATGTTTCAGTGGGAAACGAGGGCAGGGGAGTCCCCTTGTGGGAGGAGAAAACGAAGTCCCCCGAGCCAACAGGGCTCATGGGTTCTTTCCTGTGTCCTCATCTCTTCTTGAAAAACCGAGCGGGAAGGCCTCTCCAGGCTCGAGGTAGATGCTCTCGGTATTGTCATCGTAGGCCAGGAGCTCGGCATATCGTCCCCACCGTACCACGGTGTCGAGCTGCCGGGCCGCTTCATCCCCCGGGAACTCCAGCTCAAGGGCGGCCTTGACCACATCCCATTCCAAGCGATGTTTATCGGATGCCTTCAACAAGGAGAGAAGCCAACGGATGATGGGCAGTCGTTTCATGCGTGCGGCGAATATCTCTTTACGGCCAAGAATACTGGCCTCGGCAAAGGTTTCGCCCAGAGGGGTAACAACCACATCCCCCTGAGTAATGGTGGCGAACCCGAGCAGTTCCGCAGCCTCCATCAACCGCAACAACTGATCCGAGTTGACCTTTAAGTCCTCGGCCAGTCGAAAGATGTCATCTCGGCCGGAATGCATGTAGAGAGCATGTTCCAAGAGACCCGCCAGTTCGTTGATGCTGATGTCCGGCAGGCCGCGGGTCAGGCCGGGCTCGCCGGGGGCTGAACCCAGCTCCACATGCTCCGGCTGAGTTTGTCCGGCCAGAATTGCGTACACCTGGTCCACCACCTCCAAGAAACGTGGGTCTTTTCGTAGGCGAGGATGCGGCAGGGCAACAGCCATCTCTCTTACAATACGCCCCGGGGCTTTTTCCATGATCACAATTCGATCCGCCATGAACACCGCCTCCTCGATGCTGTGGGTGACCATAAGGAGCGCCCGGGTGGGTATGCGGCCGCTGGTCCAGAGTTCGAGCAACTCGCCCCTCAGGCTCTCGGCACTGAGGACATCCAGGGCGGAAAAGGGCTCGTCCATGCAAAGCAACTCCGGCTCGACGGCCATGGCCCTTGCAAACCCGACCTTCTGGCGCATACCGCCCGAAAGTTCTCGAGGATAGGCCGTTTCAAAGCCGTCCAACCCCACGCGATCCAGAAGGTCTAAAGCCCTTGCCGATCGCATTTGAAGTGGAATCCCCTTCGCCTTGAGGGCGACCTCCACGTTGGCCTGCACGGTGAGCCAGGGAAAAAGAGCAAAGGTCTGGAAGACGATTGACGCATGGGGGTTGACCCCCTTCAAGGGGCTTCCGCGGTAGAGGACCTCCCCTTCAGAGGGCTTCTGAAGGCCGGTGATGATGCGCAAGAGGGTGCTCTTTCCGCACCCCGAAGGTCCGAGCAAGGCTACAAATTCTCCATCTCCCACCGAAAGATCAATGTCTTTCAGTGCAGTAAACTGTTTCACCCCGCTGCCGTAAATCTGGCCGATTTTCCTTAGTTCCACCAAGAGAGCAGTGCTGACCATCATCATCACTCCATCCGATAGCGTTCCTCGGCAAGGCGATACAACCGTCTCCAGAACAGCCGGTTAATAAGAGCAACCGCGAGGATCATGCTCAGGGTCGAGGCCAGGAGCAGGGGGTAATCGCCCGATGCAGTGGCCTCGGCGATCAGAGCGCCGAGACCCAGCGTGGAGACGGTTTTGCCTCCGAAATGGACATACTCCGCAACGATACTGGCATTCCAGGCCCCGCCGCCTGCAGCAATTCCCCCGGTGATCATGAACGGGAAGAGTGCAGGAAGGACCAGGGTGCGCCAGCGCTGCCATGCCTTCATGTGGAGGAGCTGGGAAGTGTACTTCAGGTCCTGGGGTATGGCGGCGGCGCCGGCAATGATGTTGAACAGGAGATACCATTGTGTTCCCATGAGCATCAAAAGGATCGCCGCCAGGTTGAGACCGCCGGGAATCTGTAGCATGAAGAGCAAAAAAACCGGGAAAAGGGCGGTGGCGGGCACGGAAGCGGCAATCTGCACCAGAGGTTGGAGCAGGGCTGCAAGGCGGCGGTTAGTCCCGATCGCTACGCCCAGAGGGACTGTCCACGCAAAGGCAAGGGCCAGCGCGGCGGCAACACGCAAGAGCGTGGCCGCCAGCCCTGTGGCCACGAGACCCCATTGAAAGAGGGGAACCCCCGAGAGCATGACACCCGCCCGGTAGGCGCCGTAAAGCAGGAATATCCCGCAAACAAGTCCAAGGACAGAGGAGGCTAGGAGGGCCGCGCGGGAAGGTTTTTCGGGAGCCTTTGCCGGAAAAAGCCGCGACAAGATGGCCTCCGCGCCTTCGCTCATGGGCCTGAAAATCTTCACGTGAAGCCAATGAAGAAGGCGTGAACTGAGGAGGGCGTCACGAAACCACGACTCCGGAGCGACTTCCCCTTCAGTCATTTCCAACTTGAATCGGTCCGACCAGGCCAAAAGCGGGCGCCATACCAACTGATCCAGGGCCACGATGAGCAACACCAGAGTGCCAACACCCCAGAGGATCGCCCTGATATCCCCTTGGTTTGCCGCTTCAGAAAGGTAAGCGCCCAGCCCCGGTAAACGAAAGTCTCTCTCTCCTACGGTGAAGATCTCCGCCGCCATCAGGAAAAACCACCCGCCGGCCCAGCTCATCATGCTGTTCCAAATCAGGCTGATGGCTCCAAAGGGGAGCTCCAGCACCTTGAAGCGCAAGAAGGGCTTGAACTGGAAGACCCCGCTGGCTTCGCGCAGTTCCTTGGGAATGGTGATGAGCGATTGGTACCAAGAGAAGGTCATGTTCCAAACCTGGCTGGTGAAAATCAGCACGATGGAAGCAAGCTCGATGGCGAGCCTCTGGGGCAACACGGCGCTGAGGCTCAGCAAGACCACGGGCAGGAAGGAGAGGATGGGCACGCTTTGAAGGACGTCGAGAATCGGCATCAGGAACCGCTCGGCCCGGCGGTGGGTGGCGGCAAGATAGCCATAGATGAGGGTGAAGAGCAGAGAGAAGAGATAGGCCACGGCCATGCGTCTCAAGGACAAAAGGGCATAAAACGGCAGGTGGGCCGGTGAAAGGGAAATCTCCGGCCCCCGGATCACCGCCGACACGCTTGTGGCAAGGTGCAATCCCGCATAAATCACCGAGGCGATGCCTACGAGGACAATTCCATCGCCCCAGGCCAAGAGGTGTCCCGTATGCTGGCCTGTACCATATAGACGGCCGAGTCGTCTCATGCGAACCTGTAACTTCCATTCTCCTCCGCCATAGCCAGATGCTTTCGGAGGCTGTATCACCCTTCAAGGAGACAAGAGTAGAAAAAGGATAGAGCTTTCGAAATGAAATGTCCATCTTTACTCTCGAAATTGTCAATCGAGACAGTCCGTGCAAAAGAGCTCTGCCATGGCTGATAGGTCTCATGAGAACCTCGCTCTCAACAGTTCAGTTCAAGAGGAGTTATAACGTCCCCCGGAAACGACGAAAATTTTCCGCCGGGTGAGGCGTTATGTTATAATAGACCAAAGTCACCAGCCAGCAGCTCCTAGATGGGGTCCAATCCGGTTGGTGATGTTGCACGGGTTATTGGCCTTCAGGAGTCTGAATCCTGTTGACTGGTTGGGTAAGAACAATGGCGGATAGAGAAGGCAGTGTCTTTCCGAATGGACAGCCCGAAACAATCAAGCCTTTGACCCAGAGCATGAGCGCTGACCATGAGGCGCTCGTCGTCTCTGAGGTTCAGCTTCTGTTGGCGGAGAAACGCACATCCCTTGCTGCGTTGAGAACCGGAATCGCCGTTTTTGTTTTGCCCCTGTCGGTGCTGAGCGTTCTCGTCGCCACATCGAGGTTTTACGACTTCCTTCGCGTTCTACACTTGATCATCCCTCTTTTGTCGCTGAGTGCAGCACTCGTGCTTCTTGCTTCCTACCTCGTCATACGAGCCGTCATCAAAATGCGTCACCAAGACAAGCTCATCACAGAGATCAAGAAAAAACACCCCCTGATCGCTCCGTTCATCGACTGAAAGGGTGTGCTCCGCGAAAACCCGCAAGAGAGGGTTCCCATTAAGCTCTCGGAGGCTGCTCTGAGGGTGGGTGAATCAGGAATCCTTGAGTTCGCCCGGCATTTCGCTCCAGATATAATACGGGATTTCCTCTTTGATGATCCGCTGCAACTCCCTCGATACGGCAAAGACTTCCGTGAGCTCCTCGGCTCCTTTGCCTCGCTCCCGCATCGCGCTGATTTTTTCAGCGAATTTCTTTTGGATCTTTTCCAGCAGGAGGGAGGAATTTCTCTCCCAAAACCCGAGATAATTCAGATAGAGCTTTGCGGCAATGCCTGCAGCGACACCTTGAAGAACGGTGAGAAACCAGAGATAGGAGTCTTTTTCCGGATAGGAGTAAACCCAAACAGGTACATTCCCAAGGATCATTTCAGCGCATTGCTGAGGAGTCATCTTGCGGAAATCCTCCCCGGAGGCTTTCTTGCCTTCCTCCCTCACTTTTTCGTTTCGCACTTCGTCCTCACGGTCCAACATGGAGGTGGGAACCGGGAAGGGAATGCGGACTCTCTCCATGTAGTTTTCTATTCTCTCCCAGCCCTTTTCGAACGCTTTCCGGCGGAAGAAACCCATCACATTGCATTCGATATGTTTGTGCAGAAGCTCGTGGGATGAGCAGTCCATCTCGTGATCCGCTGCGTTTTTCAGAAAACTGTGAAGGGATAGCACATCCTCCTCTGTTAACCCCGTGCCGATCTTGCCGTGGTATTCGACAATATCCTTAAAAAGAAGAGCCTGAGACCGGTTGCGGTTTTCAATGAGCTCTTCATGCTTCGTCCGCTCTTTTTCCAAGACGCTTATCTCAGCTTTTCGGCCCACCCGTGCTGTTTCAAGTTTTTTTTGCAACTCTTCCAGGCTTTTCTCCAATTCCCTCTCAATCAACGGAAGCTCTTCTTCCTCGGGTTTTGTTGAGGTAAGAAGCTTTTCCATCCTGTGACCGAAAAAGGAAAACAACCCTGCTCCACCCTCCTCTTTCAGCGCTTGAGGTTGCTTGTTGGCCGGTTCCTCCTGCTTAGAAGCAGGAGCGGCGTAGATTCTTGGCCGGTTTTCCACCATGATCACTTTGTAGGTAAATTGGGATTTCACTTTATCTTTATCCATGTCCGGCCCCCTTTCCGTGTTGAAGTCGACCCAAAGATCGGCTCCATCTTAGCCAGTCCTGTTATTGAGTAAAGAAAAATCTGGGACTATCTCCGCCGCCAAGCTGGTGCTCGGGATTTAAGTGATGCGGAGGGTAGCCTCCTTATGCTAAAGTGCATTGGGTTGATAACCAACCCCGAGAAAGGAAATTCAGGAGAGGGTGATGAGGGAAAAGAAATGCGTTTTCTGCGGTATGGTGGAAGGGCAAGCGCCTTGCTACAAGTTATGCGAAGATGAGCTCTCTTTTGCCATCCTGGACATTAATCCTTTTTCAAAAGGGCACGCCCTTGTCCTGCCCAAGAGGCATGTGGCTTGGTGGCATGATCTCACTGAGGCGGAAAACACCAGCCTCTTCCGGATGGCAAAGCAGGTGGCTGAGCAGATCATGAAGGTTCTGAAACCGGATTTTGTCTGCATGTATGCCCGGGGCCGGCGAATACCCCACACCCATATCTTCCTGGTTCCGACCTACAGCGGGGATGTGCTGGACAAGTTCTTCAACGCCCTGGAGGTGTTCCAGGAGTCTCCGCCTGCCCTGAGTGCGCTCAGAGATCCAGGCGCCATGGCGGAGATCGCCGAAAAGCTCAAGTCGATATAGGCCCTGCCCCGACGATAGAACCAGAGTATCCTTAGGCTTTCCCGGTGGCCTTCTCATTTCATAGAGTCGGAGCCCCCTTTCCCTACCTGAAATGCCACTCTCCCAGCCTGGGGTGCCAGCGGTACTGCAATTCAAACTCAACAGGGACTTCCCCGCAGATGTCCTTTGCCGCCTCCTGGATACGGCCGATAGCGCTCTTGTCATAGACGACTCCCCTCACGAGAATGCCGTATTCGACAAGTCCTTCTTCCTTCGGCCTCACATCAAGAGCGGAAATCGGGAAACTGGGCTCGATAGCAATCCTTGCCCTCACCCTCGCGGCAAGCGCCCGCAGCTCAAGCACCTGCCATGCCCTTTCTGTAACAGCCGCATCCCGCTTGAACAGTTCGGCTTTGACAGCGGCAATGATTTCCTCGGCACTCTGGGTGCTCGTGTCATACACCATGTCATATTGATTCGGGTCATCCCACCCCCCGCCATAAATGAGATAGACCGCACCGCCCATCTCCTTGTCGACTTTTTCTATAAGCCATCGTGCATTTTCAGCACTGAGCATTTCCCTTTTCATCAGCCTCTCGACTCGGTCCTTCAAAGAAGATTTTATGTGGATGCGAAAAGCAAAGGGAATGCCCTTAAGCAAGAAGTTGCCGCCCCTTCCCATAATCACCACATTGTTCCTAAGTGCATACTGCAAGATCTGAGCTTGATTGAGGGCAACAAAGCCTCGGAAGGACCATTTGTATCTTTCATAGACGCTGGGCTGCTTCTCGTCATATTGCTTCGCGAAGTCTTCCCATCCCTGGCCTTCCTTTCCGAGGTCTTCAAGGATCCTCTTTCTGTCCACGTATTCGTAGTGAAGCAAATCGGCCACGGCTTGCCCGATTTCACGACCTCCGCTTCCGTATCTCCTTGAGATGGTTAAGATCGACATGGGACCTCCTATTTCGAAAAAGGGAAAACCCAAATGAGCATGGCCGGAACGAAGCACGAAACGAGTGACACGATGACATAAGGGGCTGTGAGACCGAGGAATTTTTTTAGATCCACCGTTCTCTGATCTTCCTTTTCCCCAAGGTTTTTCGCAACAAAGAGGGCCGGGGCGCCTGCGATCGTCATGTTGCTTCCTAAAGTCCCCGCCCAAAGGAGCATCCAATACAGAGGCCAGGGATTGACGGCCTGAACATCGCTCAGATCCTTTATAACATAGAGCATCGTCAGAATATAAGCATCATGCTCGACGACCCCCACGATAGGAGCGGTCACCCAATAGAGCACCGTAGCCCCAAGCACCAGGCTTTTCTCGATTAAGG